>MTKZ01010707.1_pt2 | contig 73405 bp, 52 predicted proteins | sample 1042781 | NCBI WGS metagenome assembly MTKZ01 (sample SAMN06212207, study PRJNA360539) | anaerobic digester metagenome | biome: Wastewater treatment plant; material: sludge; isolation source: anaerobic digester fed with sludge from wastewater treatment plant | place: Denmark: WWTP Viborg ... | reverse complement strand
TGTCCCTGCAACAAAAGATGTTCCCCAAGAACCGTTTTTTTACGTATATTCATCGAACAATAATTCATTTTTAATCGTCTCGGGCGACGATGCAACTCGCCCGGTGCTGGGCTTCTCGTTCGATTCTGAGTTCGACCCCAATTTTATTCCACCGAACGTTGAATACTGGCTGAGTTACTATAAAGAGCAAATTCGCTACGTTCGCGAAAATAATATACAAGCAACAGCAGTAACCGCAAAAGAATGGGCAAAAGTGCTTTCTGGTGGCTATGATTTCACGACAAGCACGCTTGACGCTGTTTCCCCACTCACAAGAACGAAATGGAACCAAGCACCATACTACAATGATTTCTGCCCGTACGACGATAGCCGGCAGGCTCGCACAGTGGCAGGCTGCGTTGCAATTGCAATGGCACAGGTTATGAAATATTGGAATTATCCAGCTTTAGGCAAAGGCTCTCATTCATACAACCACTATAAATTAGGAACTATTTCAGCAAGTTTAGAAGAGATGGAAATTAACTGGAAGTCGTTCCCAAATCAACTTCTTTCGAGAAACGAAGAATTAGCATACACGATATTTTTGATTGGAGTAAGTGTGGAAATGCGATATGGAGTGGACGCAAGCGGTGCGTTCGTCATCTCTAAATCTTCGCCAAAAACGCACAGTTCCGAGTATGCTATGAAAACATACTGGAAATACGACCCAAATCTCATTGTAGGAATACGCAAAAGCGACACAACTGATGCCGGATGGGCAAATATCATTAAAAGCGAACTGAACAGCGGAAGACCATTAATATATACAGGTTCTGGTGAAGAAGGTGGACACGCCTGGGTATGCGACGGCTACCGCGAAGATAATTATTTCTCGATGAACTGGGGCTGGGGCGGTGCCTATAACGGGTACTATTCGCTTTCTGCTTTAAGTCCTGGAACGGGCGGTATTGGTAGCGGTTCGGGCACATTTAACGAAAATCAGGAACTGCTCTTCGGAATGCAACCAATCAAGGAAAATAGTTCTATTATCACTATTTCGGGGAATGCTCAGTTTGACCAATCACCTGTTGGAATAAAAGTTCAGAGAACTTTCTACGTCAATAATCTGGGAAGCAAGCCCTTTACTATCACTTCTGCAACTGTACCACAATCATTCGAGCTTGCCACTCAGCTTCCGATTACAGTTGCACCAGGTTCGTCCGCTGAGCTGTTGATAAATTTCACCCCAAAATACGCTACAAGTTATTCGGGAGAACTGGTATTGACTACAAATGCCGATTTCGGGAACAATACTATAAATTTACGCGGAACGGGCATAGCAAACACTTCTGTTGCGGACGAAAACGTTAATTTCGATGTTTATCCAAATCCTGCAAGCGATAATATTTTCGTTAGCACCGATGCCGCCGTATCGACCATTGAGATTGTCGATTTGCTTGGAAATATTCTCGTTAGCCAGAACGCAACTAAACCAAATCAATCAATCGATGTATCGAATTTGCCCGCGGGCGTTTATTCCCTCAGAGTAACAACAAATAAAGGCAACTTAAAAACTAAGCCGTTTTTAATTCACAGATAGAGACAAAAATAGGACAATATTTTGCTGAATTTTTGGAAGCCGTTAATTTAAAATGAAATTACGGCTTCTTCGTTTTTATGATAAATAATTAAAAGTAAAAATCATTTGAATTATTAACGCAATTATATTAATTTTAAAACTATGAGAGTGAAAACATTAATAGCAAATGCAAATATCACCTGCCGCGGCACAATTCGCGGTGGGTCATTCCTGTCGCTTTGTCGCTTCAAAAGAGACTTAATGCTCACCATAAAACTATCCGCAGGAATACCCTTATAATAAAGAACTACTCAAAATTAAGATTTTTTCTTAACTTTGCCTATAACATTTGTTCTTTATTAATTTGGAGTATTTTTTTATGGGGTATTTTCCACAAATATACGTTGAACCAACAAAAGCATTAGAAGAATTAAGAAACTATATTTTAGCGGACGGTTTCGATTTTATTCTGGATTTGGAAAAAAGCCGTGGGGCATTACTTCTCGAAGCCCGCACCGGCAAACCATTTATTGATTTTTTCACCTGCTTTGCGTCTATGCCAATTGGTATGAACCACCCAAAAATGATGGACGAGCATTTTATCAATTACATCGGCAGAATTGCTGTCAACAAAATTGCAAATTCGGATATCTACACAGACGCAATGGCAACATTTGTCAAAACTTTCTTTGAATATGCTGTTCCCGATTACTTCAAATATTCGTTTTTCATCGAAGGCGGTGCGCTGGCAGTAACAAACGCGCTGAAAGTTGCCTTCGACTGGAAAGTGCAGAAAAATTTCCGCAAAGGATATCATCGCGAAGTTGGCACAAAGGTTATTCATTTCAAGGAAGCATTCCACGGGCGCGACGGCTACACTATGTCGCTTACAAACACTGACCCCGTTAAAATCAAGTATTTCCCTAAATTTGATTGGCCAAGAGTTACAAATCCGAAAATTACCTTCCCGCTTAACGATGAAAATTTAGAAAAAGTAATTGCATTAGAACGCCAATCTATTGATGAAATAAAGAAAGCTTTCAAAGATAATCCCGATGATATTGCGGCAATAATCATAGAACCTATCCAAGGCGAAGGCGGCGACAACCACTTCCGCCCCGAATTTCTGCAACAATTACGCGTGCTCGCCGACGAAAACGAAGCTATGCTTATTTTCGACGAAGTCCAAACGGGCGTTGGGCTTACCGGCACTATGTGGGCACACGAACAGATGGGCGTCAAGCCCGATATTATGGCTTTCGGCAAGAAAATGCAAGTCTGCGGCATCGTCGTTACCGATAGAGTTGATGAAATCGAAACGAACGTTTTCAAGGTGTCGAGCAGAATAAACTCGACCTGGGGCGGCAATCTTGTGGATATGGTTCGCGCAACTCGCTACCTTGAAATTATTCACGACGATAATTTAGTTCAAAACGCTGCCGAACGCGGAGCGGAACTATTCGATAAATTGCATATTTTGAAAAATGAGTTTCCTGAATATATATCAAATGTCCGTCATCGTGGGTTGTTTGCTGCGTTTGATTTTGATAATGCAGAGAATAGAACCCGTTTTACTCGCAAATGCTTCGACGAAGGCTTGATTATTTTGCCTTGTGGCGAAAAATCTGTTCGATTCCGACCGCCACTGAATATTACAAGCGAGCAAATTGATGAAGGACTTGAAGTTATTCGCAAGGTAATGAAAGAATTATAGATTATTTAATTAATATTACGACGAACGGTTTAATGGCAAACTTAACCATTGTCGTAAGATGCTTGAATTAGCATCCTCATCCCCAAGCATTATACCGTTCGTCTTTATTTTTAATCGCTATTTATAGCTTCTTGCAAAACCAAACTTTCCAAAGTTAAACTATTTTTCGGGAATAAATAAATTAAAAGTGTAAGCAGCATAAGCCCTGTGTTTTCAAGTAGTTTCGCCAACCCAACTGTTTGCTTTGCTATGTTCGAGTAGCAACCGCAATCTATATTTAGTCCTCGTGCCCAGGCTGTGGCAATCATAATATTGAAAAGCACAAGCAACACGAAAATCACTGCAGCATTTGCACGCAAACGCACACCCAGAATAAGCAACAACCCGCAAATTAACTCAATCCACGGCAACACAATCGCAACGGAATTTATAAGTATTTCCGGCAACATACGATAATTTGCTATCTCTCTGGCAAATAAATTTGGGTCGGTGATTTTGCTTACACCAACAATTATAAACATTGCTCCAACAATCAACCGGGCAAAAAAAATAAAATATTCATTCCCAATAATCGATTTCATAAACAAATGTCAAAAATTAGACATACAGAATAAACGAAAGAGCAATCAAATAATTCTATTTTTCAGAAAATTAACAATTTCATCAGCATTTTCAGAGAAAAACAGGCTACGGTATGTATTTTCCCAAAGAAAACCTTCTTCGTATGTATGACGAAGGAAATCAATCAATTTATTGTAGAAATTATTAATATTGTAGAAAGCAAGCGGCTTATCGATATAATTCAATTGATTAAGCACAATAATTTCGAAAAATTCTTCCATAGTCCCGACAGCGCCAGGCAAAGCCACAAATCCCGAAGCATATTCGCTCATCAGCGCTTTGCGTTGGTGCATTGTCTCGACAATGTGAAGTTTTGTCAGGTTGTTGTGCCCGACCTCCATTTCGAGCAATTTTTGCGGGATAACGCCAATGACTTCCGCCCCGCAATCGAGCATCTCGTCTGCAATCGCCCCCATAATACCAACCGCACCACCACCGTAAACTAACCCGAAGCCCGATTTAGCCAATTTTCGGGCAAATTTTCGGGCTTCTATTTCATAGCTTGGATTATTCCCTTTCGACGAACCGCAATAGACAGCAATATAGTGCATCAGCAACCGCTCCTGCCCGTTAGCACCACAGCAATAGTTCTTGCTACAATATATATATCCAGAAACATAGACCAATTGCGAATGTAATAGACATCCATCTGATTGCGTTCTTCGAAACTCGAATTATTGCGGTCGGTAACTTGCCAAAGCCCCGAAATACCGGGCTTTACTTTTAAAATCATTTCATCGTGACCGTTCATTTTGATTTTTTCCCAGGGGATATATGCGCGGGGACCGATTAAACTCATATCGCCTTTGATTACGTTCCAGAATTGCGGAAGTTCGTCGAGCGAATACTTTCGCAAGAATTTTCCAACGCGAGTAAGCCGCGGGTCGTCTTTCAATTTATGATAGATTTCATATTCTTTTCTCAGTTCGGGATTAGAACTCAAAATAGACGCCAGTCGTTCTTCTGCATCGTTGTGCATAGTGCGGAACTTGATAATATTAAAACGAGTGTCGTTTATTCCCATTCTTTCTTGCTTGAAAAGCACCTTACCACGAGAATCTAATTTCACAAGCAGGGCAATAATTAGCATAAGTGGAGCCGATAGCACAAGCAAAATAGTTCCAAGCACAATATCGAATAGGCGTTTCATAAACCGCGCAGAAGACGAAAGCAGTTTTTGCTGCAATTCAAGACCAAGCACCCCACCAAAATCACGCACCGAAACCCACAAGCTCGATAGCCCATACAAATCAGGGATAATCGTCGTATGAGCAAAGAATTTGGAATATTTATTGATGATTTCCTTCTGACGTTCTATATTTACACGCGGCATTGCGATAATTGCGTGCTCGTTGCAAAGGCGTTGCGATAGGTCGGGTATTATGTCCAGTCCGCCGACAACAGGCACACCCTGAATATACCCCCAGCGGTCAACATCATCATCGACTGCAACAATGGGACGCAAACCGAGTTGCTTTTGCTTGATTAGCGAACTGATTACACGTTCGCCCGCGCGCCCGGCGCCAATCACAACAACAGGTATTCCCCACCACGAGCGGTTCGATACAAGCTTCCTCACAACCGAACGACCTACGGGAACAGTTGCCAATGCCACGAAAAATGATGCAAGCACTGTTATTCTGAACTGACTGTCTATTCCTTCGGCTAAGTAGCTTAATAGAAGAAAAATTATAAAAGCAATGGTTGTGCTATAAGTAATTGAGCGAAGTTCTTCGATAATATCTATTCCAAATCCGGGATAAAGCCCGCGCAATGCATAAGCAATCGGAAAAAACGGCAACGAAAGACACAGCAGATATATATGGTTCCAGGAAATCGTGAATGTTTCAAAAGCAAACACCGTCAGAGCAAACGAAACAAGAATTGATAAAGTTAGCATCGAAATATCTGAAAGAAGGAAGAAGAAAGTTGCAAGTATTTTCCGCAATACAGTATTTTTTCCAAACGAGTAGCTTATTGCTTCATTCTTTAATAATTTCGTCAGCTCTATGAGTGTCAGTGTTTCCATCCAACCCAGAAACTTATTTAATTTATACTTTACAAGCATTTAACAATTTACTAAATTACTATTATTTTACTAATTCAGCAAATAAAATTGAACTCTCTCTTGAATAGATAAACAAGTAAGGCATAAATAAATTACGTTGCTTAACAAAAATTAATTTTAATTTTTCACTAATAATTTTTATTATACGTTTAGTTCATTGCACAAACACAAGATAATTTATGAACAGGCAACGATATTTTTTATTTATTAGCATATTTATTATTGCATTTTCCCATAGCATTCTGTGCAATGGGAAAATAGAAGCACTACGTTCACAAATTCAGAATGAGAAAAATCCTAAAGTTCGACTGGAAAAGTATTTCGAGTTGATTGATAAATTAATCGATTTAGGCGAGCCGGACATATTGCTTACTACCGAAATTGCTTACAAACTTGCAGATTCTTTGAAATCACCTCACCTATTAGCAAAGGCATTGTATTACAGGGGCATAGTCTGGCGAATTTGGAGCGATGCGAATAAATCACTCGAATATTCATTCGCTGCTTTGAAAATTTTCGAAGAACTTGGCGACAGGCGGCAATACGCCGAAACTATACGAACTATTGCCGAAACTTTTCGTTCACTGAATTTTTTAGATTTAGCAACGCAAAACGCTATCAAAGCCGAAGATATTTTTTTGAAGCTCAACGATACCGCCGGTCTTGCACAAACTTACAACAGATTGGCAGCAATAATGTTCGAAAAATTCCATCATATCTATGAAGGAACAGCTCTGAAATTGCAGATTTTTAGAACATACGACCCTGCGAACAGAACACCCGAAATTTTCTTTAATACTATTTCGAAGGATAAACAAATCAAGATGGCTTACGATTCACTGGTTAAATATATAGACCTGGCATATCATTACGCAAAATTTTCGGGTTCGCCCGCATTATTTGTGAATACATCGCAAATAGAAAGTGCTCTACTTATTAGCATTGGCAATCGTAAGCAAGCGATTGAATTATTGAATAAAGCTCTCGAAGTAGCGAAAAAAGAAGATTTCAAGATGTATTTGCCTTTGATATATACCTCACTCGCAGCAGCTTATGCCGACGAAAAAGACTTCGCCAGAGCCCTCGAATACTCCCAAATAGCAACAGAAATTAGCGAAAAAGCAAATATCCTCATTTTTAAGGCTATATCCGCACTATCTTTCTTCAAAATATACTCTTTAATCGGCGACTACAAAACTGCAAACGAATATTTAAACAAATATCAGGATTATAGAATTCAACATACGAGCAACCAAGTAGATGCTCGTATTCAGGTTGTCGAATACCAAAACAACCTAACTCGAAAAGAACAGGAATTGCAAAGTAGCAAACAAATTACAACTGTTATTGTTGTGTCCTTTATCTTGATACTCTCAATTATAGTTGTTTCTATGGTTGCATTAGCTCGAAGAAATAAAGAAATTTCAAAGCTTAATAATATTCTAATTGAAAACAACATTATAGTTCAAGAGCAAAGAGATAAATTGGAGATTGCCAACGTTGAGAAAGACAAATTTTTCTCAATAGTAGCTCACGATTTGAAAAATCCCGTCGGCAGTTTCCGTATGACTACCAGTATGTTGAGCGAATCCTTTGAACAATTTTCGAATGAAGAAGCAAAAGAGATGATTGATATGCTGAAAGAATCTTCCGATAGTTTGTTTTCTTTGCTCGAAAATTTGCTCGAATGGTCGCGCTCGCAGCGTGGCAAAATCAATTTTATCCCTGTCGAAACAAACTTCAAACAACTTGTCGAATTGACCTGCTTTGTGGTGAAACACCAGGCAGCAGTCAAAAACATCTCCTTAAATTGCGAAGTACCTGAAAATTACAAAATTGTTCTGGACCCGAACCTGATTACAACAGTTGTCCGAAATTTATTATCTAATGCCATCAAATTCACACCCGACGGCGGCTCAATTACAGTTGGAATAAAAGACGAAACCGACGAGCACGTTACCTTCTTCGTTTCGGACACCGGAGTTGGCATCCCACAAGAAAATATTGAGAAACTCTTTCGTATTGATACGCAGGTTTCAACACTTGGGACAAACCAGGAGAAAGGCACCGGACTCGGGCTAATTCTTTGCAAGGAATTCATCAATTTGCACGGTGGCGATATCTGGGCGGAAAGCCAGATTGGCGAAGGTACCACCTTTTATATTAAAATTCCGAAGAACATCACACCCGTTGTAACAAGCGAAGATATAATTGTGTAAAAGCAAGCGAAAGATTAAATATTAATAAACCTTCCGAAGGCTCCAAACCTTCGGAAGGTTATGGCGATTTCAAGCAACTTCTTTGCACAGACAAGAATGTCTATGCTACCAATTATGAAAAAACCTTCGGAAGGTTATGGCGATTTCAAGCAACTTCTTTGCACAGACAGGAATGTCTGTGCTACCGAATTAATAAAAAACCTTCGGAAGGTTCCCGCCCTTCCGAAGGTTCTAAGCGATGTATATTCGTCGCAAATTATATTTTTTCTGCAACAGATTTGCCTTGCAATAACAGAGCTAAATAGTCGCGGCTGCCGGCTTTCGAATCGGTTCCGCTCATATTAAATCCACCGAATGGATGCACATCGACAATAGCGCCGGTGCACTTGCGGTTCAAGTAGAGATTGCCGACGTGGAATTCACGAGTAGCGCGGTTGAGTTTTTCGCGGTTCATCGAATAGACGGCGCCGGTGAGCCCGTAAATTGTGTTGTTTGCTATTTCGAGAGCGTTATCGAAATCGCGTGCTTTAATTACAGCAAGCACGGGACCGAAAATTTCTTCCTGCGAAATGCGTGCCATTGGGTCGACATCGACGATAACTGTTGGTTCGATAAAGAAGCCAGGTCTATCCAATTTATTACCGCCACAAAGCAATTTGCCTTCTTTCTTGCCAATTTCAATATAGTTGAGAATTGATTTTTCGGCGCTTGCGCTAATGACGGGACCCATCTGATAGTTTTCTTCGGGAAGTCCTTGCTTAATTTTCTCAACACCTGCTTTTAGTTTCTGAACAAACTCATCGTAAATTTTTTCGTCGACTACTGCACGCGAGCAAGCCGAACATTTTTGTCCCTGGAAGCCGAAAGCAGAAGTAATCACGCCTGCAACTGCATCATCAACGTTAGCTTCGCTATCGACAACGATTGTGTCCTTGCCGCCCATTTCTGCAACAACGCGTTTAATCCAGATTTGACCTGGGTTAGTCTTTGCAGCACGTTCAATAATACGCAAGCCTACTTCCATCGAACCTGTGAAGGAAATAAAGCGAGTTTTTGGGTGGTCGACAAGGTAGTCGCCAGCTTCGGCACCCGATGCAACAAAGTAGTTAAGCACGCCTGCGGGCAAACCAACTTTGTGCATAATATCCTGAAACAGCCAAGCCATCATTGGTGTTTCGCTCGACGGCTTCAAAACAACTGTATTACCTGTAACAATTGCTGCGGATGTAATTCCCACCATTATTGCAAATGGAAAGTTCCAGGGTGGAATGCAAATACCAACACCGAGCGGAATATAGAAGTATTTGTTCATTTCGCCGGGGAATGGTGTAAGCGGCTGGTCCTGACCGTTGCGAATTGCTTCGCGTCCGTAAAGTTCGAGAAAGTCGATTGCTTCGCAGGTGTCTGCATCAGCTTCGGCGTAGTTTTTGCCAGCTTCCAGAATCATCCAGGCATTAATTTCGAAGCGGCGTTGGCGAATAATTTCGGCAGCTTTGAATAAATATGCGGCACGTTCTTCGGGCGAAGTGTATTTCCAGGTTTCGAATGCTTTCAAAGCCGCTTGCATAGCGTCTTCGGCTTCTTTTTGCCCTGCTTTCTGGAATGTTCCGATTAGTTCTTCGTGGTTTGCAGGATTGATTGATTTTGTCTTGCGTTCGGTGAATACTTCTTTTCCGCCGACAATATTTGGATATTCTTTGCCTAATTGTTTACGAACAAACTCGATTGCTTCTTTTTGCTTGCGAATGTTTTCTTCCAGTGTGAAATCAAATGGAACTTGATTTGCAAAAGGCTTGATTACCATAGAAACTCCATAAATATTCATAAAAAAAAGAAATTACAAAGCTAATATACAAATATACAAAGTATTAAAATTATTTACAAGAATAATAAGGAGTACCATCTAAAATCTACTGAAAATATAAAAATTGACGCAATTGGAATATTTTCTGATACGCTAAACATCGACAAAACTTCACAAAAAAAGCAGCCCCCTCGCTCTTGGGGGGCTGCTTCGGTGTTGTTATGAACGTATGAGTATTATTTTACTCTTACAACTTCGCGTGTGAATACGTATGGACCAGCTTCGACGCGAACGATATACATTCCCGAAGCAAGGTTAATTCCGCTTAGGCTAATAGTATGGCTGCCAGCTGCGTAGAATTTGCTCGATACAAGCGAAGCTACCTTGACACCCATTGTGTTGTAGAGGCTAACTGATACATTACCATCTGTTGGGATTGTAAATGTAACTTTTGCTTCATCTGCGAATGGGTTAGGCACGACTTCAACATTGTAGCCAAGAGCAATTGGGTCGTCGATGCCCGTTACACTACCTTTGATTTCGAATGGACCTGAGCGGTGGTATTCGAGTTCAGGAATATTAGCGTAAATTGCACGAACCCAAGCGTTCTTAGTGTTAACATTTGGCACCATCCAATCGAATGAACGGAGAGATGCTTTGTAGTCGCTTGCAAGAGTAGTCCAGGTAGCGCCGTTATCGATAGAGTATTGCAGTGTGAATGTATTAACGTTTTCGTGTACCCAGCGAACAGGGCGTTTTTCGCCGAAGTTCAGCTTGTCGTTTGCACGTGGGTTAGTAATAACAAGTGTTCCTGAGAGAATTCTGAATGGTTCGGATACTGCAAGCACTTTGCCCGATGCTACATCGACCATACGAACAACAGCGTTCTTAGTGTTTGCAGCAGGGATAGTCCATTCGACTTCTTCTTTGTTCGAGTTCACAGTTCCTGTTACAGCAGTCCAGCCATCAACGCCGTTTGCGGAGAATTCGAAGCGAACGTTAGTGTTATCCTTCGAAATCCAGCGGATGAAGTCTTTCTTGCCGCTTGTGTAGATTGGGTCGGTCGACGAAGGACGAGTAATTTCTGCGGGAACAGAGAATATTGTAAATACAGCGTCGCTTCTGTCGAGTTCTTTGCCCGTTGCTGCATCGAGCAGACGAACAAGCATTTCGCCCGAATTTACACGTGGAGCAATCCAGTTGAAGTTCAATTTGAGTGCTTCAACAGGAGCCTGGTTTATGCGAACCCACGAAGCACCGTTGTCAGCGGAATATTCGAGATAGAGCGATACGCCGTCAGCATCAAGCGGAGCAGTCCAATTGATTGTATACATCGAACCGCCTTCCCAAACTTCGCCGCCGTTTGGTGCAACAACTGCAAAGTTCTTGGTGATGATGATTGGCTTAATGTCTTCGAATACGCCAACGCCAGTGATAATTTTGCCATCAGTCGAAAGAACAGCGCAAGTATTGCTCCAATTGAAGAATATGCTCTGGTCTTTGCTTAATAGTTCAAATCTCAAAGTGCCAAGATATGTATTAACTCTTGGAACAATTTGACCTGGACGGCGTGTATATGCATCCCAATCAACTTCGATAGAACGAGTGTTTGGCACTGGTATGTCAGTTAAATTAGTTGGTGAAGTGTAAATCGGACCGTAGCCCAAATCTGAACGGTTATCGAATATTACTTCGTTGAGTTTCACAAGTTCAGCAAAACGAACAACAGTTGGGTCGAAAGTGATTGCAAATGTAGCATTTGCAAGAGCGAAATCAGCACCAGTATTGCGAATGTAGATTGGAACATCTACGTAATTGCCATTGAGATGTGGCATTGCAATTACACGGTAGGAAAGTCCGCCCGATTGAGTTTGGTCGTATTTGCTGATAACGGTCGAAGAATGAACTTCGCCACCTTCGTTGAGATATAATTTTGCATCAGCAACAAGGCGTTTCGAGAGTTCAGGAGCAAGTGGATAGTAGACGCTCATTGGGTCTGCGTCGGAAATGTAAGCAAATGGATTGCTTTCGATAACGTTAGGAGTTTCGGGATAAACAAATTGAGTATTCAAAGCAAGATTGCGCAGCGATGAAACTTTGTTGGTGTTGTTGTCAACAATAGTTCTATCGATAGCATTTGCAACGTTGTCGCCACTTACGTCGTTCGATGGGTCGGTCGAAAGAGCATTTACGCGTACTTTTGCACGGTCGGCAGCATTGATTTGACCATCACGATAGACGTCGCCACCAACCATAGCAGGCAATGAATTCGGACTTGTAATATTATTAGCAGCGCCACCATCGTTGAAGTTCAAGCCAGTGGAAGCCCACTTGGAGTTGAAGCGGTCAGGAGTGTAGTTTTGCTCATCGGCATAAGCAGTGTAGCGTGTGCCATAAGCAGGTGGCTCTTGACGTGCTTCGGTCGATGTAATCAAGTTGTTGTCTGTTCCGTCCCAAGCCTGGAAGTCCCAACCTGATTCAATATCCCAGGTAGTGAGGTCATCGCCGACATAGTAGAATGGAGCAGCATAAGCGGACATTACTGGCAGATAGTTCAAGTGGTCGACAACCACGAAGTAGCGTCCGTCTGCAACTTCTGTAAGAACGAATGGAACGTTTGCGAAGTTGTTCGCACCGCCATTTCTATTGACGATAAGTTTCGATTGACTGAAGTTGTAGTATTTGTCGGTCGAAAGAACAGTGCTATTTGGAACGTATGAACCTGGAACGCCTGAATTATCTTCGAAGAGGCGGATTCTCAAACCTTTGTTGGAGAAGTTTGTTCCAATGTTGTTAACAATACCGCTTGCATAACCACCGTGGTAGCCATCTAAAAGAACGCGAACAGTAAAGTTACTTGGAGGAGTAATGTTGAATTGAGCACTTTCTGTAATAAGAGTTTGCATAAATCCATCTGCACCATTATCATATTCAAGTGCATAAGGAGTATTGATATTAGCGCGAGCGCGTAGTCTTAATCTACCGTTAGTCATTGCAGCGCCGATAACACTCTGGTCGTTGTAGATACCGTCTTTGTTTGCATCGGGGTCTGCAATTGAGCAATTGAGAATACCAGCATATTGTGGTTTGGATGCAACGCCAAGGAATTCATAATCAGATGTTGCAGTCGGTAAAGTAAGAGCGTTTGTGTAGCCCGCATTCTGATATACGCTCGATACAAATTGATAAGGAACGTTTGTGTTTCCAGCACCACCGCCCGTAGAGAACTCTAAGTCCGCTTGTTGTGAAGAAGTTCCATAAGTGAAGGAAACCCCGTCGTTGCGGTTATAGTCGAAACCTACCCAGCGAACTTTCAAAGCAGTTTCAGTATTTTTAACTGATTGCAGATAAACGGGCTCAACTAATTTAATAAATGGAGTAGTTGATTCGTAGTTTGCAGTTGGGTCTGGGTTGATGCGAGCAACAAGGTCAGCATCATAAGGTGTCATTGCAAATGCACGAGCTTTGCCGTAGTTGACCCAGCTATTACCGTTGAATGAATATGCAGCAATCAGGTTCTTGGTGTAGTCGACACCGCCAAACACGCCGAGTTCGCTTGCACGGACATTTGCAGCACCTTGAACGAATTTAATCATTTCGTCGATTGTGAGCACTCCACCAGGATTGCCACCCCAGAAGCGTAATTCACGGAATTCACCATCGAAGCGGCGTTCAACACCAGTTCCTACAACGGGTTCGTAGCCGATGAATACCGGGAAATTATTTGTTTTATCAACTGTTATGCCAGTGCCGAGCTGTCTCATTATTGGGTTTGTAGCTTCTAATGCATCGTTGCGTGTCCAAGTAAGTTGAGGAACACCATCGACAAAGAATAGAATTTGCGATTGCGAACCAACAGATGGGATATTAACCCAAACGCCTACGTGAATCCATACTGAGTCGAATTCAACAGTATTTGGATTTAGTATTCTGTAAATTGGGTCGCTGACAGCAGTGCGAAGTGTTGGTGTTCCGTTTTCAATTGAATTTACAACAAATTGCAATTGACCTGTTGGGAGAAGTCTCAAAGCATAGTGAAGTGCTTCGTCTTCTGTTGCAGCGTTTGGATTCTTCTTTGCAACGATTGGATAGTAGTTTCCTTCTGCATTTTGTGGGAAGCTATAAGGCTTAATCCAGGTTTCAAGGAAGAATGTTTCGCCTGTGATATTCAGTTTTGTGTTGTTAGGTATGCTTACAATTGAGTTCTGACCATTTTTGTAAGCGAACCAAGGAGCAACTTTGAAAGGTTGAGAAATGTAATAAATATCCTGCTGGTTGCGAGCTTCGGAACCGCTTATTTTCATCAATACATCTTTCTCGTAGTTGCCTACGAATGGGATAACACCTTGCAAGTCGTTCATCATACCTGATGATGTAACGTTGTTGTAAGGTTCCCACAAAGCGTAAGCATCTTCAACTTCTGCGTTGTCGATAGGCATAGCAGGAGTTTGATTGTCCAGAGCGTCGAACCAGGTGTTGCCACCGTCGCGGCTGATTTGCACCATCACATCGCCATAAGTTGCGCTTGGTTTTGGAGTTAAGCTTCCAATACCGTAGGAAACCCAGCGAATTTCATATACTTTATCTTTTAGGTTGCTAACGCCTTCGCCACCATTTGGAGAAGTCAGCTTAATATGGGAGCGGTCGGGACGATAGCGGATAGCTTCGTTGTTTGGAGTGGAAGTCAACCCCGGTGTAGTAAAGAAGTTCAAATCGTTGTTGCTTTGCTGATAGATTTTCTCGTTTGCTTTATCCAAACGGGAAGCCTGCAATGGGAAGTAGAGTTCGAGCCCTGTGCGCCAATCGTTTGGACCATCGGTGATTGGAGTAATCGAACCGTTCGGGTCGTAAACACCAGGAATGTAGCGGCGCAACTGACTTTGTTCTAATGCGTGTCGCCAACCTTTAACTTCTTTTATGCCACCATAGAAGTAGTCTTGTGGTTGCATACCGTTATTTGGATTGACACCAACCCAAACGGGCATTTTCACGTTCAATGGACGAATGTTTGGAGCGCTTGTGTTTTTGTAGCGAGCAACTTCTTCGCCATCAACATATAATATTACAGTATTATTCGAAACAACGCCCGCAAGATGTGTCCACGAGAGTGAATGCTGGTCTGTTAGATTTGGATTGTTGCCATAAGCAAGCAATGGAGCAGGGCAAACTACATCGCCAAGCAAGCTACCATCAGCAGCAGTAACGCGGAACGCAGGATAAATACCATCGCGCAAATATAGCATCCAGCCATAGTCTGCATTAGATGCGTTGCCTGAGCTTGCTACAACAATACCGGGTTCGCTGCCAGGACCGTTGGAAACATTCAGATTAACCCAGGCTTCCACTGTAAATGAGTTTGGAGTGGAGAAGTTTCTAACTGAACGGAAGTATGTCGAAGCACCATCGAATTGAACGAAGAACAAACGACCAAGTATAAAGGTCTCGTCCGATTCGTCCATTCGAGTTGCACCTGTGAATGCAGGGCGGTTGCTTTCAGCAAGGCTACCACTTGTACCTTGCAGCTGAGTAATTCTAATTTTAGCATTTTCACTTCTGAATGGGAAGTTGTCGTCTGCTTTCCAGATAACACGGAGAACGCCACCATAGCCCCAACCAAGAAGTCCAGGACCATCGGGTTCGTCTTCCAGCAAGTTCGAAGCAACATCATTAGGCAATGGTTTAACAGTTCCCGTTGTAACAAAGTAGTCATCAGTTGCATCAAGACTGTCTATCCAGCCCAATCTGTAAGTTGGCAGGTCAGCTGCTGCGATAAGCGAGGCTTTGTCGCGACTTTCAGCAACGCGACCAAATTCTGTGTAAGAAACGCCACCATCGAGCGAATATTCAAGGCGATAAGCAAAACGGCGTGTCCCGTATGGGTCGGCAAGTGTTGGAGTTGCAAGACCCGAACGTTCGAAGTAGATTGGATAGCCGCGGTTGTCGCGCATTGATAAGTATGGCGATTCAGGATAGCGGTTCACTGTTTGATTTAGTTGATTTGGATTGAGAACTGTTATACCACGAATTGTAAATGGACCAGGATTTACAAATTCGACCTGATTTGTAACGTTTGTAAGTCCATCGCCGCTCATTACAACAGTTGTGTTGAGCGAAGTGTATGGATTGAACTGAAATTCTGCCAAATCAGCATCAGTTAATGCATCTGCGTTCAAAATGTTGAAGCGAAGTAGTCCGATGAACGAACCGCGTCCAGTGGAGGCAGGTGTAAAGCCAGGACCTAATGTGCTTGTAACATTAACGTCCAGCACAGCTACATAACGCAATGTCCCACCGACCAAACCTGATGTGCTTGTTCCGCTGAGTGCAGCAAAACCGCGAGCAGGTTTGTTGTGGAATTCAGATTCAATAATATAATATGGTAATGGCTCCGGAGCATCAACATCGAACTGAATTGCATCAGTTTTCGATGACGGTTGATTTACAAGCGAGAAGTTCTCTGCTTGTAGTTTTGCGCCATTATACGAAACACCAATGTTCATTGCTCCGAGCGGACCCGCATTAGGCGTCAGCGAGCGGACCCAAATTTCAACTCCCAGCTGGTTACCCATTCTGCGTGGGGTAAGCGTCATCTGGTAGTTGTAAGTTTGAGCAAGCGATTCGGCGGCTCCTGCAATGAGTAACAACGCCAGCCAAAATGCACTCAGGAATTTTACTTTTTTCATAATTTGTTCCTTTTATTTTTATAAACACAATTTCTTTTTGCTTTGGCTTTGGGCTATGGGTTGCCCCGTAGCTTCCAAGCACTTTTTGTAATTCCATTTATTAATTGTTATTACAAAGAACTTTTCTTACTCGGTTCGGGTGTGCCTCCGCAAATCGAAGGCACACTTCCCGAAAACTAACCCAATGCCCTTACGGTGTTACCGAATATATTTCGCTACCATAGGTCGATACTTGCAGTATGTATTCGTCGCCGGTCTTAGTCCAATAGGAGCCGTCGGCGCTGAATATACGAACTGTGTATGTTCCTGCTGGTAGACCATTTACTACTGCCGCTTCACTTGATTTTCCACTCAAAGTGGAACGTCTGATGCGGCGTCCTGTTGTATCGTAGAATTCTAATGTGTAGTCGCCGGCAAGATTTGTCAGCTTCACTCTTACATTCGGAGTTGTGCTGGCAACTGAGAAGTTGAACCAGTCTTCGTCGGTCGAGCTCTTCACTGTTCCGCGAACGGGAACGTTTGTGCCAATTGCTTTCGAAAGTGCTCTTGTGTTGTTCGGTCCGAATGTTACATCATCGTCGTAGCTGCCTGTTGTTTCGAATGATTTCGGATTGCCCGCAGCAGCTATTGTGCGATAATGTTCGTTGCCATCTGTGCCGTTGTATTCGAATACATATACGTAGTATTTAGTGTATGGCGCAAGCCCAACAATATTTATGCTGCTGCCTGTTCCATTATATAAAACTGTTGCACCACCAAGGTTTGAACCCAAACCCACGATAGTATTACCGAAATAAGTTTCTCCATTCTGTGGATATTCATTTAGTCTAAGCAATGTATCAGTCTTAATCAGCACTATGCGTGCAGCACCGTTACCATTTGTCCAGCTAATAGTTGCAGTGGTAGGAGTAATATTTGTAAATGTCAAAGCAGTTGCCTGCGAGGTAGGTGCAGCAGGAAGAACGTCGAACAGCTGGCTAACCGAACCCAATGTGTCGATTGAAGGAACCGTTGGCACAACCTTAAATTGATGATTTCCTCCAGCGCTTGTAGTTATTGACAAGCCTTGCAATGTTATATATGATTGACCAATTGGAATAACATCATTAATTGAAGTAAAGGTCCCAGAACCAAGCAATAAACTAAGATTAAATGATAGTGGAGAGTTAACCGTTACTGCCTGACCATATTGATTTTGCAATTGAACTGTTACTTTAAATGCTTGTCCAAGCACAACCGGGTTAGGTTCAATTTCAGTAATAACAAGTTTCAAAGTATTTACTTTTATTGCATTGTCTTTTGCTGTATCTGTCGAGTTATCTGCAACAAATATTGCCCAATCGCCGTTTAATGCAGAGGATCCTTTAATTGGATAAGCGTTTGTATATAAAACTTGAGAACCAACATATATATTGTTGCGATAGTCAACCCAAGAATTGCCACCCCATTTTGCAGGGAATGTAGTTCCACTGCTTGGAGCAATTTGTTCTATAGTGCTTGACCATTCAAATCTAACTTTGATGCTATCGTTTATTTCACCCCCTTCGGGTGTAATTGTCCATAATGCAAGCAATGGTTTTGTTGGGTCGCCACCTTTGCCAACTGTTGGATTTACGTAATTACTACGTACAACGATAGCTTGTTCACTTGTAGCTTTGGCAAATTGCAATGTAACAGGCAAATATTTCCCACCCATTCCTACATCAAATTTAGTGCTAGTATTCTTTACATAGCGGCGAAGATTACCTACAACATAACTACCACTTGAATATGCAGGCAGCGTTGCATTCGGCCCAAATGTCAGCACGTTGTCATTTGTTGTGATGCTGAATGCACCTGTAAGAGTTCCGTTAATTCTCAAATCGCTTAAAAGACTGATTGGAGCAGCGATTGTTAAATTATAACATTCGTTGTTACGGAACATTGTTGCAGGCAGTGATGTTGCTGCTGCCGGCAACACTACCGACGAACCTGTTCCCGCCTTTATCCCGCCGGATATCATTACAAGGTTGAAAGTATTGTTAAATGTCAGCGTGTGTGTACCCAAATCAAAATCATTTATTCCAGTGTTTATTCTAAGATATGAACCATTGGCAATGTTCAAGTTGCCGCCCAGTGTCTCCTTGCGTGCTACTTCAAGTTGAACTGTAGTTGCAGCAGTACCAACAAAGTATGAATTGCTAATCCCGTTTGTAACTGTTCCTGTCCCTTGCAATACAAGGCGGGATAGTGTTGCGCTACCAGTCAGTAAACCAGTAGTTCTTGTTAAATTGCCATTTAATATGAGTTTCATTGGATTTTCGATACTTGCTCCCGAACCTATTGTCAGGTTTGCAGTTGCAAGGTCCAATGTGCCGTTTACTGTCAGGTCGTTTGCTGTTGTATGAGCATTATTTATTGTCAAATTATATAATGTCGGGACTCCGCTTACTGTAAAATATGCATCTTCGAGCAATGGAGTAACATGGTTCGCAGCAACAATATATGTACCAGTACCACCGTTGATCACACCATTGAGACGGCTCATTGCACCAGCACCTACTGTAAACGTACTGCTGCCAAGATTTAGTATACCATTTGTAAGTACTAATTCATGGTTTGCATTAGATGCAATTGTTACGTTTAATTCAAGCAAGAGTTCAGAATTGCCAGTTTTGTTCAATGTAACATCTGCAAACTGTATCGGAGTAACTGCATTTGTATTTCCGGTTATCTTTTGCAATGAGCTCCCATTGAACACAACTCGACTTGCATCGTTAGCTGTAAAATCCATACTTGACAAACCATCGATTGTAAAGTCGCCAGCAACGAATAATTCTTGAGCTTGGTTTGGCACTGCAAGAGCAGTAGGACCTTCTGTGCGGATGCTGTAGAACTGTGTTGAGGCAGGTGAAACGCTGGATATTTGAGGAGCTGCACCAGAGAATGTAATTGTTCCACCAGTTGCAGTAAACTTGCCACCTGCTCCAGAGTTTAAGAATGTATTTGCACCTGTTCCTGTTATTGTGAAATCAGATGAAGTTGATACTTCGTTGTTTGGATTTGCTGCAATTGTAATTACGCCAAACTCAAGTCGCCCAGCATCCGATTTTACTATTGTCTTTGGATTGCCTGCCGAAACGCCAACTCCAACATCGAATGTAATATTTGATGATGCGGCACCTACATAAAATTCTCCTGTACCCTCAACTTCGATACCTGCACCAAGTGGATTTGTAGCATTATTGCGAATTGTAAAATCATGGTTTGTGTTGGTAGTGAGCTTAGAACCATCTGCAACTTTAAGCTTGAAGAATCGCAATGTTCCGTTGTTATTAATATATTTCTCTTGAATATTTTTAAATGTAATTGTTCCACCATCGGCAAGCAAAGAACCTGTCACAACCAAATTACCATGAATTTCCCAACTATCTGAAGTATTGACTATTCCGATTATTGTTAAATCATTAAATATAAGAGTTTGATTTGAAGCGTTATAAATATTGCCATTTCCGGTAAATGTAATAGTTCCATTGTTTGCAATAAACGAACCATTTGCTTTTACATTAATTTCATTCTTGATATTAAAATCATTGCTTGTTATAACTTTAGACGATTCAGAAACTTCAAGCTCATAAAATTCAAGTTCTGAAGCTGTTTGAGTATTTATGATCTCACGCTGACCAAGATTGCTAAATATTACCTTACCAGAATTTGGCGTAAACGCATCTGTACCATATTGATATAGATTGCCTTGAATATATGCTGTCCCCAGTGGAACAAATGTTTGACCTCCGGAAGAATTCAACTCAACATTGAAGAGCTTCAATGTTCCGCCTGATTGAACTGTCCAGGGATCGCCATCGTTTGCAACTGCAGTTGTAAAGTAAGTTGTACCACCAGTTGCATTGAATGTAGAACCACTGAGTATTTCGAACTTGTCTGTTACTGTAATATCGCTTTGTGTAGATACGCTTGCATCGTTGTCTGCGCGGATAGTATTGAAACTTAAATATGCTGATTGTGGAACGCTTATTGTTTGCAGCGGATCATATCCACCCCAGAACTCAACATTCATGCCCTGAACTGCACTATTTGCAAGAAGAGCAACATCGCCACTTATACGAATTCTGTTTGCCGAACCTGTTACATCTGCTGCGTTAACTGAGAAATTGTGCACCCAGATGCCGCTTCCGGTTGTGTAGCTATTGTTTACTGAGATAGTTGAGCTTACGCCTGCAGTAACGCCGTCTCCAATGATTAAATTCAAACGACCTTTACCATTTACACCAAGTATCTCTGCGCCTGGAGCGCCGTTCATAGTTATGTTGCCCATTACACGCAATGAAACGACATCGCCATTAATTGTGTTGTCGGCTGGCTGAATTGTTGCTGCAGGATGGTTCAGCAAAAGAGTCTTACATTCGTAAATTGCACCATTACCATTTACTGTGACTGTTGCAGGACCAATAACTACCTGGTCAACCTTGGTTGGGATGCCAGTCGGAGACCAGCTATTCGGATTGCCCCAATTGCCGCTTGTGCCGACGAATGTGCGAAGAACCCCTCCATCTCCCGGAGCTGCTGCCAATGCATAATAGTTTCCAGTTGCAATATTTACGCCTGATACTGCCAATTCTCCTTTGCCAGTAATTGGTGTATTTTCAGTTACTGTTCCTGTTACTTCAGTTGGACTTGTTACAAAAGTAAAGTCTGTTGTATGATACAATTTTAAGTCTGCTGCATTGCTGTAAAGCTCAGTATTGTCGAATTCAAATGTTACAGCTGTTACATTTGCCCCAGCAGTAATGTAATATATTCTATGTGTTGCAAGGCCAACACCTGCTATCGGCACTGTTCGTGGATAGCGACGAACAACTATATCTGTTGCAGCTCCAGCTGTTATAGATGGTACACCAATACCACTTGTAGCAATATTTGCAGCAATTGTACCAGCTGTAGCTGTTGTTACGTATCCCGTTGTAGATGTGCTCAAACCCGTATTAATGATTGTATTGCCTGCTGTTTCTGAAATTTGAGCATCATCATCAGCTAATGTTAGGATAAATCCATTCAGGTCGAGGTCACCAAGGACTATATCAACATCGTTGTTTGCTGCAGCACCGTCGCCAACTGTCAAGCCAGCCATAAGCTTCATTCCTGTCGGACGGTTCAGCGTAAGTGTGCCTAATGTTGTAACTCCAGCAGGTAAAACAAACTGTGACGATGTACCTTGAATGGATAGTATTGTGGTGGCACCAGTTGTATATGTTCCACTTCCTATCATTTGCCCGTGCAGCGTAATTGTTCCAGCCGCACCGTCCAATGTCAATGTCCCTGCGTTGGAAACATCTCCATAAACTGTTAAATCAAATGTAGCTTTGTCAAAAGTTGCACCACTTGGCACTGTTAAGTTGCCATATAACGTTAATGCACCACCTTGCGCAACGGTAGCAGTTCCCGTTAGAGTAAGGTTATTTAATGTTGTAATAGTTGCATCAATCGTTGCATTTGCTCCAAATTGAAAATTAGTTGTTTGGTCTGTTGATATTGCACTTGCTACGAATGTTGGAACTCCATTGAAAACAACTGATGAGCTATTTTGAGCATCAAGAATGAAATTCGCAGCTGCAGCCGAAGTATAAGTCCCACTAAATGTTATTGTTTTGCCATTTACTGAAAGTGTTCCGGATGCAAATTCAGTTGCATCAACATCACCAGCTATAGTTAAATTATTGTTTAATATAACTTCTCTTGCTACAGCGCCACGGTTAACTCTGAGCATATTCAGCTGGGTGATGCTCGAAGGCAATTCTATATCGCTTGTTTGTGTGGATAGTACTCTCAAAGTTGTATATTGATTGGTTGATATGCTACCAGTGAATGTGTAATTACAACCAGCTGCAATTATAATCACTGGCTCATCAGCAGCGTTGCCGCCATTTGCAATAATACTACCACTACCTGATAGCCCTGTTGTAAATGTTATTCCATTGTCTGCTGTTGTTACATTTGCTAAGCTTAATGTACCATTTGCACCAATTGAGGTTGTTGTTGTTACTGTATGAGCTTCATCAGGCAATGAAACAGTTCCTGCTGTAATTGTTAGTGAATTGAATGTTATTGCATTTGCCCCAGTTACATTGAATGTAACGCCAGGACGATTTAATGTGAAGTCGCCAAAGTTATTTGGATTTGCGGTAACAAAATTGGGCAAAGTTCCACTACCTAAGATTTGTAATGTTGTAGTTGCATTTGTTACAAATTCAGTTTCATCAGCACCCCAGTTTGTTACTGTCCCATATAGTTTTACCGTTGATCCAGAAGCAATAAAAACACCACCATTTGGATTTGTGAATGAACCATAGCATATGAATGTATTACTTCCTACAGTAGTTGTACCAGCAGCCGTTCTATTATAATCACCATATATTGTTATATTACCATTAAAAGTAACACTATTATTGCCGATTGTTAAATTATTAACTGTTAATGTTGGGATTTGGTCCCCTGCTGCAGTTTGGTTGGCATTAAAAGTCAAATTTGTATTTGAGTTTGTGTTTAGAGTAATATTTGTAAATGTAACGATACCGTTAAATGTTACACTTGAGCCGAGTGCATTGATTACTGCGCCAGACGCAACACCATCTACTGTACTACTAAATGTACTTGTTGAATTATCTATAGTAAGAACACCAGTTGCAGGAATACTAAGTGCTGCAGTAAATGTATTAGTCACACTTCCACCCGAAGAAATCAAAGTACCGATAAGAGTAATGGTACCTGTAAATGTGCGGGTATTTGTAGCAGTCGAGGCAGCATTCAGGGTTGCACCAAGTGCAATAGAGGTGGTGCCTGATGCAGTCAAGTTATTGTTGCCAACAACAAGTGTTCCTGCTGTTACAGTTAATGCACCTGTCGAAACAGTCAGATTATCTGAAAGAGTACAAGTTGAACCTGACTTGTTTACAGTGAATGTGTTTAAAGTAGTAAGCTCAGTAGGAAGAACAACAGCAGTAGTGCCAACTACCGAGAGAATTGGTGGGGTTGTATTTGTTATCGTAGCTCCAGATGCTTTTGTCCAAGTACCGCTCAAAGTAACTGTAGCAGCAGCAGTACTGAAAGTAATATTTGAGTTGTCATTCTGTACAATGTCGCCGCGATATGTAGTATTACCAATATTGACAGCTACAGCCGCATTAATGATAAGTGAGGAAGTACCATTGAGAGTAATTCCACCTGTTGCAGTAGTAGCAATATTGGTTGCTTGTGTAATAGTTAGCGTTGAATTACCATATATGCTAATAGTGCGAGCATCTACAGCACCTGAGGTTGTTACGTTGAACCCAGTTGGAATTACTGCATCGTCGCTTGTGGTTGGCACTTGTGCTGGCGACCAGTTCGAAGCGGTATTCCAGTCATTGGTACCACCAACAAAGGTGATAGTGGCAGAGTTGAGCATCCCTGCACTTAAAAAGGCTAAGATAGCAGTTATTATACTTAATCTTAGCAATCGGTTTTTCTTTTTCATATTTTGACCTTTAATAAAGTTTATAAAACTAAGTTTGATTAAAGTCGATTTTTCAACATTGCAAAACGAACGTAAGCAAGCACGCGCCTGCCGAACTGCTTAAGAGGTATCGGGTAAATTTGAAATTCCTTTTCTCATTTGTTTCTCCATAAATTGTTGCACATATATCACAGTAAATACTTTTTTAAATATTTATACTGATAGTAATTAATTAGTAAGTAAATTAATTAGAAGTAAGAAGCGTAATTTAGTCGCACCATACACACCTTTTTTAAAAATAACTACTACGTCGATTATCATTTTCGGCAGTTTTTTTATAAACTTTAGTTTTAATTTTTTTACCGTTCTGCTGCGAAAAATTCATAAATTCACTGCAATCATTGTAAAACATAACTATTTAGCAAACAAAGTATTTACAAAGACAGTGCCAATGAACAAAAATTAATCATTCAGTTAATTTTCGGTTCATCTAATGAACAATATTAGCCAAAATTAAAGTTATTCGCATCCGAAGGCGTCCGCTCGCCGCAATCGTGCCTGATGATGCGGGCGAAGCGTTTTGCTATGAAGTATTTTTCGTAGAACTTGCGTTATATCAAAGAAAGAACGCCAGTTGTGGTGGGGAATTTTCTGCTCGAAGCAATACCGGGCAAGCGACCGCTTCGCAAACACAATATCGGCATATTGCGCAGCACAAAAATCAGAATACCCATCGCCAATGTAGATAACGAAAGCATCTGTGGGAATATCTTTCAGAATTGCGTTGCGTTTGCACGAAGCCACCAGGCAGCGGCAGCTTTCAGTAGCCAGCGGGTAGGTAAGCTGCCATTTGCCGCCGAGCTTTTTCGCTTTGTTGCAATAAACTTTCAGATGATTTTGGTTAATATTCGACAAAACGGGGTCAATGTAAATATCAAAGCCATCGCTTACCACCGCCAGCGGCAAGCCATTCCCCTTGCAAAATTCAGCAAATTCCAGGAAATAAGCATCGAGCTGGTGCTCCGTAGCCCAATTGCCGATAAATTGCTCATCGACATAGTCCGGCAAGCTCGCAAAAAGCAATTCCCAATATTGGCGAATATTCAACTTGTGCGAAAGAAGCTCCGTGTGGTAGGGTTCGAACTGCCCGAAATCAAGGAAAAGCTTATCGCCAAGGTCGTCGAGCGTGATTGTGCCATCGAAATCTGTAAAAATGTATAGCTCGCTCATCGGGAACGCACCGAAAAGAACAACCAAACAGTTGCCGCCAGAGTAGCAACAACGATAGCGGGTCGCAGGTATTGCTCCCAGAGCGTCTCCTTCGGTGCGGGAAGCTGCCGCCGCAAGAATTCCGGCGAGGAAGCGTTTATCTGCTCCGCACGAGCGTAAGAAAGCGTGTCCGTAAACGAAAAAGCCAGTGTTTCGGGTGGTGAAAGCACATTCTGGCTAAATCTTTGAAATGTAAGCGAAATAGAAATGGTGCGTTTTATCTCATTTCGAGAAATTGGCGAATAATCCACAGTCCATACAGCCGGCGAAAGAAACAGAAAATCGCCAAAATGGGCGTCCGCCGAAACGATTTTAACAGGTGCGGTGCGTGCAATTGCTTGCAGAATAGGCATTTGAGCGTCGCTCTGGCTTGTTCGGACAAGTGCGGTGTCCGCCGCAATCGGAAGCCGCCACGCCACACTATCAGCAAGCGACGAGGCAACTTCCAGGTTGTGCTGCTGCGCAAAAATTTGCACCTGTAGCAGCAAAATCGCAGCAAGCAACATTTTATACATTAATAAACCTTGCCAGATGTTCCGCATCTGTGATATGAACAAGAGCGTGGTCGTCGACAAGCTGGGCAACTGCGGCTTTGGCGTCGCGCAGCGGGACCTTGTGCTTATAAGCAAAGTGCCAGATATCTATTGGCGAGACGGAAATTTCGAGAGCAAGCAATTGAGCCACCGTTAGCGGTTCCTTGTTTTCGAAGCGGTTGCGGGCGGATTCGACGAAGGCTTTGCCTTCTTCGTCCTGCATCTGCGCCGAAGTAAAGAAGAAATTGTCGTTATCGAGCAGGTCGCAAATCGGGAAGCCGCGCCCGTCGCGTTCGACCAGCCTCGGCAGGAAATACATACCCACAAGGTATGGCGCCGCCAGCTCGTCTTCCCAGAGGTCAGACCAGATTGCTTCGTCTTCGGTGCGTAGCCACTCGAAAAAGTCGATTTCGTATTGCGGCAGCATAAATAGCGTGTCGCTCGAATAGCGTTTGGCAAGTAGCTGAGCCTGCTCGGCAGTGATTTCCGCAAACACCTGCTCCTCGAAAAGTATGTAGTGGCGCTCTTTGATAGAATTCTGGCAATATGCTATTAATTCCTCGTTTGTCATAGCTTATTTTTCAATTAGTTAATTACAAAAATACAAAAAACGTAATAAAAAATTGATTATTTAATAATCGGGTGCAGATTAATTGTAGGGGCACGCCATTGCTTATAACCTTCGGAAGGTTTTCCTATAATCGGTAGCATAGACATTCTTGTCTGTGCATTCTGATGGCACGAAAATGGTATTTTTTTATGTAGGGGCGTATGGCGATACGCCCCTACCACCCTCGTCGTGAAACCTAAATACAATATTTTCGAATTGTAGGGGCACGGCATTGCCGTGCCCCTACGTAGAAGATTCGGGACTTGTCTCGTAATTTCCGCGCTTAGAACCTTCGGAAGGTTCCAAACCTTCCGAAGGTTTTCTTATTCCTGTTTTCCTATTCCTGTCGGTGCACAACGTATCGCCATAACCTTCGGAAGGTTTTTTACTATACCACTCTTTTTGCGATTAGCAAAGCAGCAAGCAAAAGCGCTTGCAGCAAAATGATGACAGCGCCGCTCGGCAAATCCACGAAATACGATAGGACAAGCCCGCCGATGCTGCTTGATGCACCGAAAGCTACCGATAGAGCCGTCATCTGAAAAAACGTGCGTGAAACCACGCGTGCAGCTGCCGCAGGTATTACCAAAAACGCACCGAGCAACAGCATCCCGACAACTTTTATCGAAACAACTATCAGCAACGAAATGAGCAGCGTGAGAATATATTCGTCCGTTTCTACGGGCAATTTGCTTGTGCGGGCAAGTTCTACATCGAAAGTAGAATAAGCCCAGCGACCCCAGTATACTTTCCCGACTATTGCTATTATCAGCGAAAGAGCAGCAACCACTCCCAAATCAAATGCAGAAACGTTCAATATCGAACCGAAAAGATATGAATAAGCATCTGCTGAATAATTCTCGTTCAGTGCTAAAAATATTATACCAATCGCCATCGCCACCGAAAACAGTATTCCAATTGATGTATCTGCGGAAATATCCGCTTTCTTTTTCAGGAACACCATCATAAACGCAACAAACAAGGTAAACGGTATTGCCAGAAACATCGGCTCTATGCCTAAGAAAATACCTAATGCAACTCCACCAAACGCTGCGTGCGATAGCCCACTTCCTAAAAAACTCATCTTTCGCTGAACGACAAACACCCCAAGAAAACCACTCACTGCACCAAGCAATATCCCTGCAACCATCGCTCGCTGCATAAACGCCAGGCTGAATATCTCACTCATAACTTTTCAATCCAAATGTAACTTTATGTTTGTGCCCAAGATGCGAGAACGTTTTCATTAAATTAAGTTCTGTGAACGCTTCGCCTGTGTTGCCAAAATAGATTAATTGCTTGTTGAGAAGCATTACTTTATTTGTGTGGTGGTATGCAGCAGTCCAATCGTGAGTAACCATTAGCACGGTAACGCCACGTCGTTTGTTGTATTCCTCGATAATTTCATTAATAGTAGCCTCGCAAACAAGGTCAACACCTGTTGCGGGTTCGTCCAGAAGTAAAAGCTTCGGGTTCGACGCAAAACAGCGTGCAAGATACACACGTTGAAGCTGCCCGCCCGAAAGCTCGGAAATTTGCTTCTTTGCGTAACCCTCGGCACCGACAAGCGAAAGCATTTGAATCGCCAGTTTCTTTTCTTCGCGCGTCTTCACTCCCAGCCAGCGAGCCCGCACTCCACTCAAAACAAGTTCGATTGCATTGGCGGGAAACGAACGGTCGATTGTTTTAATCTGCGGAACGTAGCCTATATCGCCCGGTTCGATTTCATCTAATTTATTGCCGAAAATTTTAATTTCGCCCGCCGCTGGTTTTATGATGTTCAGTAACGCCTTCAGAAAAGTTGTTTTGCCCGAACCGTTCGGTCCGACAATTGCAACAAAATCGCCTTTGTTAATTTCAACGTTAATATTATCAAGAATTATATTATTGCCAATTTCAACAGTTAGATTGGTTGTTTTAATTGCATAATCGGACATAATTAATCTCCTGCAAGTGCTTTTGCAAGAGTTCGAGCATTATAGAGGATTAATTCCTGGTAGCTTTCCCGTCCGCTTGTTCCACCAACGGGGTCGAGCAAATAAACGCTTACGTTAGCTTCATCGGCAATGCTTCTTACGGCTTTATCGGATAGCTGCGGTTCGTTGAAAATTGCTTTCGCTCCGCTTTCTCTAATTTTCTGAATAAGCGTAGCAATGTATTTAGGGCTTGGTTCTTTTCCCGGGGCTTCTTCGATTGAGCCACCGTAAATCAAGCCATAGCGGTTCAGCAAATACATAATCGATGGATGATGCAGAAATACAGTTCTGCCTTTCACATTGTGAAGAATGTTGTCCACCTGACGGTGCAACAAATCCAATCTATTTGAGAATAGTTCAGCATTTGTGCGGTAGGTTGCGGCATTTTGCGGGTCGAGCTTCGAAAGCGTGTGCGCAAGCGCGGGCAGCAGCGCCTTCACTGCAAGCGGGTCCATCCAGAAGTGAGTGTCTATATTTTTGGTTGTTATGGTTGTGTCGTCCGGCGAAACTTTTTCGCCACGGTAATCAATCCAGAATTCCCTTGGAAGAAGTTCGACCAACTGCAACAAATTTCTGCTGCCGGGAAGCTTCGCAGCCCAGCCATCGTTATTGTCCGCTACGTAAACAAGCACATTTGCTGCTTGCGATTTGTATACATCAGACGGCTTGGGTTGGTATGTGTGTGGCGACGCACCTGGCGGAATAATATATCTTACATCAACACGCGGACCGGCTATTTCTTTGATTATCGCAAATACCGGATTGCTTGTTGTAACAATGATTGTTTTGGTGTTCTGCGCCCCGCAGCTGCCAAGAGCAAAAATTATCGAAAATAATAAAAGTAACTTTTTCATATTAATTTTGCGCGAATGTTCATTTTTTAGTAATAGACTATTTATTTCTCTATTTATTTGGAAAATTGATTAACTAATTTGTTGAATTAATCGTTATAAATATAAGTATATTCTTTTCGGGTGTGGCTATGAAAAAAATCGGTTTGCTTTTCGGAATTGATACTAATTTCCCGCTTGATGTGCAGCATTACATTAATTCGAAGCAAAGTAGTGAGTTTATTTGTGAGGAAATTAAAATCGGCATCCTGCGAAACAACGACTTTTACGATTACGATGTGATTTTCGACCGAATTTCCGAATTTGTGCCGTTTTACCGCTCTTTTCTTAAAACATTGAAGTTGCACGGCAAAAAAGTAATTTCAAATTGCCTTACTACTTGTTATGATGATTATTTCTTTCAGTCGCAAGTTGCTAACAATCTGGGACTTAAAACACCAAAAACCTGCCTAATTCCAACTAAATGGCTGCCCAAGAACACTACCCCCGAAGCAATGCGAAATCTCGAATATCCGCTCGACTGGGACAAAATGTTCGATTACGTCGGCTTCCCTGCAATCTTGAAATCAAATGCTTACGATGAAAAGCGTTACGACTTCAAGGTTTACAATAAGACTGAATTTTTCTCCGCTTACGAACTAACGGGGTCGAACCTGATGATTTTGCAGGAATCAATTGAATATGATGAATACGTTCGTTGCTTCGCTGTTGGGAAAAAATATATGAAAATCGTAAAATATAACCCAACAAATCCGCTTCACTTGCGGTATTCAAGGTCTGCACCACGTATTGATGAAAATATCGAGCAAAAAATCAAAGATGCCTGCCAGAAACTGCTCGGAAATCTGGAAAATCATTTCAATGCGGTTGNNTTCTCATTTCAATGCGGTTGAATTCGCAATAAAAGACGGCGAAATTTTCTGTATGGACTTCAACCGCCCAATTTCGAAGCTCGAACGCTTCATTCTTGGCGACGAACTCTATGATTGGCTCGTCGAAAAAATTGGCGACTATTTAATCGAGCTTGCTACGGGCAACTAACTGATTGGAATTTTAAATTTAAAGGTTGTGCCTATCCCTTTCTCGCTTTCGACGGCAATCTCGCCGTTGTGAAGCAAAACTATGTGCTTGACGATGGAAAGTCCAAGCCCGGTGCCACCCGTTTTTTTCGAACGTGATTTGTCCGCAATGTAGAAACGCTCGAAAATACGTTCGGCGTCCTCTTTGGAAATGCCCATTCCGTTGTCCTTCACTGCAAAGTAGGCAAAGCGGTCGTCGTAGGAACAGCTAATGAGGATTGTGCCGCTATCAGAGTATTTTATCGCATTATCAATGAAATTGATGAAAACTTGCTCCATTCGAAATACATCGACATTGATTTTTGGGAAATTGTCCTGATAATGAACGTCTATATTCAGCCCTTTGTCTTTGAGCTTCGGCTCGAAAATTTTCAGAACGTTGTCTATGATTATTCGGGCGTCAACGAAGCTTTTTATGAGCTGAGTGTTTGGAGCTTCGAGCTCGGAAAGCATAAGCAAATCCTGCACAATGCTGATTAATCTGTTCGTGTTGCGTTTGATAATATCGATGTAATGATGATATTGTGCGTCGATTTCGTCTTCGAGAGTTTCGATAAATCCTTTGATTGCGGTCAGCGGTGTGCGAAGTTCGTGCGAAACGTTGGCAACGAAGTCTTTTTTGAGCTGCTCCAATTTCTTTATTTCTGTAATATCGTGAAAAAGCAGCACCACTTCTTTTTTTGCCTCGATAAAACTGGAACTGCAAAGATAGAATTTCTTTTCGTTGGAAATTTCTTTGATAGTGCCACTTTTTTCATTTAGTGTTTGCTGGAAAAGGCTCAAAATATCTTGATTTTGAGTAATCTCATTAATGTTTTTATCTAAAACGTCAGAATTTGAGACGATTTTGCAAAAGCTTGCGTTTGCAACAAGCACCTTTCCCGTAATATCAAAAGCGACAAGCCCGTCTTGAATTGCTTTAATTATTGTATTGAGTTCTTCTTTCTGCTTGGTAACTTCGGCGAAAAGCGTTTTAATTTGAGCGGTCATATTATTGAAATTCGTTGCTAATTCATTTATTTCGTCGCGTCCCGAAATATTGACTTTAATATCGAAATTGCCGCCGGCAACTTTGCGAGAAGCTTCGGAAATCTGATTGATTGGCTTTGTGAGCGACCGGACAAATATTAAAGCACCGATTAGCGTAATAAGCACGACAACGGAAGCAATTTGCAGGATTTGCAAAATCATCTGGTTGATGAGTTCTTTCGCCTGGTTACGGAAAATGCTCGTTCTGATTGCACCAATGAATTGCCCGCTGCTACCAAAAAGTGCGTGTGCAACGTAGAGCATTTCTTTATGAACGGTGGAGCTGAAACGCTCAGCCTTGCCAATTCTTTCCCCTTTGTAAATTGGTTCGAGTTCGGGGCGGTTCCTGTGGTTCTCCATTTTGGCGGGGTCGCCCTCCGAATCGGCAAGCACCCGACCCGTGCTATCGACAATGGTCAGCCTTATATTAATCTCTTTGCCCGTTTTCTTGACGTATTTATCAAGTTCGGAAAACTGCTCATTTTCAATGAAATGAACAATTTTATTTTCAAGAATTGTGTTGATTTTATTCAGGTTGTCGGTGATTGTAACAACGTGCTGGTGGCTCACATTCCGATAGGTGAAAAATAGAATAAGCCCCGTAAGCAAAAAAATCACAAGGAAATAGCCGGCAAAAATTTTAGACGATAAGCGTTTCATTAATTTTCTTCGATTTTGTAGCCGACGCCGCGAATATTTTTAATGAATTTGCCTGCGATGCCTAATTTTTCGCGTAAATTTTTTATATGAACATCGACGGTTCTATCGAGGACGCCTTTTTCCTGTGCCCCGAGATAATCTAAAATTTGCTCGCGCGAATAAACCCAGCCGCGACGTTCGCTCAGAAGCTTCAAAATGCGGAATTCAGTGGAGGTAAGTTCCACTTTTTCGCCATTTACTGTAACTTCGTATTTCTGGTGGTCAATTTCTAAAATATCGCCAATGCGGGTTCTCTGCGTTTTCACAACTTTTTCGTCGCGACGAAGCACAGCTTTGACGCGAGCGACCAGCTCACGCGTAGAAAATGGCTTTGTAACGTAGTCGTCCGCCCCGAGTTCGAGCCCAAGCACTTTATCCATTTCTTCTGTTCGAGCAGTAAGCATAATTACAGGAATGTGAGAGAATTTTTCGTCTTTTTTGAGGTATTTGCAGATTTCGAAGCCATCGGAATCGGGAAGCATCAAATCCAGGATAACAAGTTCTGGAATATTTGTTTTGAGATATCTGAACAAGCTTTCGCCGTCCTCGAAGGCTTTCACTTTGTATCCGGCTTTTGTGAGGGCGAGCGAGACAAGTTCGCAAATATCTGCTTCGTCGTCGACCACTACGATTGTTTTAGCGGTGCTGCTTTGCAGAGGAGGCAAATTTTCGCTGATTTGGCGATTTTCTTCTGACATTTTATTATGCCATTATACTGAAACAAAATGTAAAAATACAAATTTTTTGTTAAGCAAGTGTTAAATTTCGTTAAGTTATTGCTAAACAAAGAAATAATTTTCGATTAGGCGAAATATTTTTTAGAAGTAAGAATGTGTATATGAGATTTTTTAATCTTTTTTTTTTTATTATATTTGATTTACAAAATAATATAAGGAATTAAGTGATGAATAAAATTAAAATTGAAATTAAATGGGCAGTTATTTTTTCTATCGTTGCGTTGCTTTGGATGGTGTTGGAAAAATTGAGTGGTTTACACGGCAAATACATTGACTACCAGATGTATTTGACTAACCTTTTTGCTATCCCAGCAATCATAACAATGGTACTCGCACTAAAAGAAAAAAAGAACCGCTTTTACAATGGCCAGATGAACTATCTTCAAGGCCTAATTTCCGGTGTTATTTTATCTATTTTCATAGCATTGCTCAGTCCACTTACTCAATGGATAACTTCGTATGTAATCACACCTGAATATTTCCCAAATGTAATTAAGCGTTCTGTTGAATTAGGTTATTACAAATCAATTGAAGAAGCTGAATCTTATTTCAATTACCAGAACTATGCTATTCAAAGTACTATTGGTTCCTTAGTTATGGGAATAATTACATCAGCAATTGCTATGATTTTTATTAGAAGTAAGTCAAAGAAATAAAACTGATCTTTATACAACCCCAAATATTTTAAGAACGAATAGCTAATTGAGTGCATTTCACAGACAGGAATGTCTGTGCTACCGAATTATGAAAACCTTCCGAAGGTTTGAAACCTTCGGAAGGTTCTAAGCTTTGTAATTAGTGTAAAGCCTCGAAGGTTCCAAGCCCTACGATTTCGAAACATCACTGCTTATATTTTAAACAACGTTTCTCATATAAAAGTCGAATTTTGTTTTTTCATATCAAAAATTTACATAAATTGCAACACTATAATAAACAAATTTGTTAATTTATTATTAATAAACGGGATTACCCGATTATTCAAAAAAATTGTGAGGAATTTATGGCTACTGGTTCATTCAATCCGTTTCAAATGGCTCAGCAACAATTTGACCAAGTTGCGGAAAAATTAGGCTTAGATCAAGCAACTCGCGATTTGTTAAGAAACTCTAACCGCGAAATTCATTTCAATATCCCTGTTCGTATGGATGATGGTTCTTACAAAGTGTTCCGTGGTTTCCGCTGCCAGCACAATGATGCTCGCGGACCTGCAAAAGGCGGAATTCGTTTCCACCCACACGAAACAATTGATACAGTTCGCGCTCTTGCAATGTGGATGACTTGGAAGACTGCTGTTGTAGATATTCCTCTTGGTGGTGGAAAAGGTGGCGTTGTCTGCGACCCACACAATTTATCAATGAGAGAACAAGAGCAAATTTGCCGCGGTTTTGTGCGTGCGGTTGCTCCGCTTGTTGGCCCACTTCAAGATGTTCCCGCACCTGATGTGATGACTACTGGTCAGCATATGATTTGGATGCTCGATGAATACGAAAAAATCACCGGTATCAAAGCTCCTGGCTTTATCACTGGCAAACCTCTTGGCGCTGGTGGTTCGCTCGGTAGAAAAGAAGCAACAGGCTTCGGCGTTATCTACACCGTTCGCGAAGCTTTGAAAGAAATGAACATAGATATTACCAAAACTACTGCTGCATTCCAGGGATTTGGCAACGTTAGCCAACACGCTTTGAAACTTTACACCGAACTCGGCGGCACCGCTATTTGCGTTTCCTGCTGGAACCATCACGAACAAAAATCTTTCACATACAAAAAAGCAAGCGGTATTAAATTCGACGAATTGATTTCAATTACCGACCGTTTCGGCGAAATCGACGTCAATAAAGCTCGCGAACTTGGCTACGAAATCCTGCCTGGCGAAGCCTGGATTGAACAAGAAGTTGATATATTGGTCCCCGCTGCTATCGAAAACCAAATCAACGCCGAAACTGCTCCTAAAATGGCTAAATCTGTTAAAATCATTGCAGAAGGCGCCAATGGTCCTACCACTCCGGAAGCAGACGAAATCATCAAATCTCGCAATATCTGGGTAATTCCTGACTTCCTGGCTAATGCGGGTGGCGTTACTTGCTCATATTTCGAACAAGTTCAATGCAATATGAACTACTTCTGGTCCAAAGAAGAAGTTCTTGAAAAATTAGACCGCAAGATGACTGAAGCTTACCACGCTGTTTCAAATCTTGCTCGCTCTCGCAACGTTTATATGCGCGACGCTGCTTATATGATTGCAATTTCACGCGTTGCCGAAGCTTGCAAACTTCGTGGTTGGGTATAATCGATTGTTTCTCAAATAAAAAAACCTGCGAGGTTTCGTGCTTCGCAGGTTTTCTTTTTTTATATCACTCTATCTACATCATAATTGTGTCTTCGTTCAAGCTTTCGAGTATGCGAATTGCTTCGGCAAGCCACATTCCCGCAAGCATTCCGTCCACAACCCGGTGGTCGTAAGTAATCGAAACATAAACCATATCTCTAACCACTACCAGATGCTCGCCGTCGAATGCTTTCACCACCGGACGCTTCTTAATCGCACCAATTCCCATAATTGCAACTTGCGGCTGATTTATCACGGGGGTGCCAAATAGAGTGCCGAATGTTCCTACATTTGTAATTGTTATTGTGCCACCTTCAATTTCGTTCGGAAGCAATTTCTTGCTGCGAGCACGCGTCGATAAATCAGTAATTGCTTTTTGCAGACCGGTAAGATTTAAACTATCAGCATTTTTGATGACGGGGACAATCAAATTGCCATCGTCAAGTGCAGTTGCAAAACTCAAATTAATACGCTTGTGGCGAATTATATTTTTCCCATCAACCGAAACATTCACCATCGGGAATTTCTTTGTTGCTTCGATTGCGGCAAGAGCAAAGAACGGCGTGTAAGTGAGCTTTATGCCTTCACGCTTTTCGAATTCTTGCTTGAATTTTTCGCGGAAGCGAACAATGCCCGTTACATCGGCTTCGCCAACGCTTGTAACGTGTGCGGACGTGTGTTTCGAATGCACCATATGCTCTGCTATAAGCTGGCGAACGCGGTCCATCGGGATAATTTCAACTTCGGCATCGTTATATACGATTGGTTTGGCGGGTTGCTTGGTTTCGGCAACAGTGACTGTTTCGCGAACAACAGGAGCCGCCGGCGCTTTCGGCTGAACTGCAACCGATGGAGCGGGCTGCGGTGCAGCTGGCGATTTGCCTCTGGCTTCAATATATTTCAGCAAATCGTCTTTTGTAATTCTTCCGTCGACGCCCGAACCTTTTATCGCAAGCAATTCTTCGAGCGATACTTTGTTCTGCTTTGCAATTTCGCGGACAAGCGGCGAGAAAAACCTTTCGCCCACACGTGCAGGTATCTCAAATGTTTTTGCTTCAACCGCAGGGGTGCTTGCTGCGGGTTGTTGTGCTACTTGCTGAACTGCGGGGGTTGGTTCCGGCTTGGGTTCGGGTGCTTTTGCAACGGCGGAAGGAACGGCGGCGCCGCCACTTGCAATTCGAGCAATCACAGTGCCCACCTCAACTGTTCTGCCTTCGGGCACAAGCACTTCCGCAAGCACACCACCTACGGGGGCGGGCACTTCCGTATCCACTTTATCGGTAGATATTTCCAGAATCATCTCATCGCGTTCAATTGCATCGCCTACTTTCTTGAACCAGCGTATTATTGTGCCTTCCTGGAGCGATTCGCCCATCTTCGGCATCACAACATCGACTAAATTGCCAGCTGGTGCTTGTTCAGGAGCGACAGCAACAACAGGAGCCGATGCTTCTGCTGCTGGTTGTGTTTCCGTCGGCTGTTGCGGGACGGCGGAGGCTTCTGTTTCAATTCGAGCAATCACGGTGCCCACCTCAACTGTTGTGCCTTCGGGCACAAGCACTTCTGCAAGCACACCACCGACGGGGGCGGGCACTTCCGTATCCACTTTATCGGTAGATATTTCCAAAATCATCTCATCGCGTTCAATTGCATCGCCTACTTTCTTGAACCAGCGTATTATTGTGCCTTCCTGGAGCGATTCGCCCATCTTCGGCATCACAACATCAACTTTCATTGTTTGTTCCTTGAATTTATTGTGAATTCGTTTAATTGTAACTAATCAAAGTTTTTGACGAAACAAAATCAGAATTAATTTGAGTAAAATAAAAAATTTAAATTTTTTCATAATTCTTTTCGTCTATACAAGAAAATAAAAGGAGGTATATATGAATTTACAAAAATTAACATTAAAGGCGCAAGAAGCGGTGCAAGCGGCTCGCGAAATTGCCGAAAGTAACGGCAATCAAGCAATTGAGCCAATTCATCTATTTGCTGCAATGGTGCAGGACGCAAGCGGAATTATTCCTGATATTCTTGCAAAGCTCGGGGTTAATCTTACTTACCTGAAAGTTAAGATTACTGAACTGCTGGATAAAACGCCCAAAGTAAGCGGTGCAAGCGGAAGCAACCAATATGTTTCGCCGCAACTTAATCAAACTTTCGATATTGCGTTCAAAGTAGCAAACGAATTGAAAGACGAATACGTAAGCACCGAACATATTTTAATTGCTTTGTCCGAGCAAAAAAACGAGCTCGGCAGCTTCCTGAACCAACAGGGCGTTACAAAAGAGAATGTGTTGAAGGTGCTGCGAGATGTGCGTGGCAACCAACGAGTAACAGACCAGAACCCCGAAGACAAGTATCAAGCTTTGAAGCGCTACGGACGTTTGCTCAACGAAGAAGCGATGAAAGGCAAACTTGACCCCGTTATCGGTCGTGAGGACGAAATTAGGCGAGTTTTGCAGGTGCTTTCGCGTCGCACAAAGAACAACCCCGTGCTCATTGGCGACCCGGGCGTCGGCAAAACAGCAATAGTCGAGGGAATTGCTCAACGCATTGTAGCCGGCGATGTCCCCGAAAACTTAAAGACAAAGCAAATTGTCGCGCTTGATATGGGGGCACTGATTGCAGGGACAAGTTTTCGCGGGCAATTCGAGGAGCGTCTCAAAGCCGTAATTCGCGAGGTTACAGCCAGCGAAGGCGAAATAATTCTCTTTATCGATGAATTGCACACCTTGGTTGGTGCAGGGGCAACTTCTGGCGGCAGTATGGATGCTGCGAATATTTTGAAGCCGGCACTTGCGCGCGGCGAACTTCATTGCATTGGTGCAACAACGCTTGATGAATACCAAAAGTATATCGAAAAGGACGCTGCTTTGGAGCGTCGTTTCCAGAAAGTGTTTGTCGACGAACCTGATGTCGAAGATACTATTTCGATATTGCGCGGACTGAAAGAGAAATACGAGGTGCATCACGGCGTTCGTATTACAGACGGGGCAATTGTCGCTGCTGCGGAACTATCGCACCGCTACATCACCGATAGATTTCTGCCCGACAAAGCAATTGACCTAATCGACGAAGCTGCAAGCAAGCTCCGTCTGGAAATCGATTCTATGCCCGAAGAACTGGACACCATCGACCGGAAAATCCGTCAGCTCGAAATTGAGCGTCAAGCACTTCTGCGTGAATTAAACGTATAGTTCTCTGTAAGGGCGTATCGCAATACGCCCCTACATTTTATAAAAATACCTTTTTCGTTGCATCAGAATACACAGACAGGAATGTCCGTGATACCGCTGATAAATGAAAACCTTCCGAAGGTTTGAAACCTTCGGAAGGTTCTAAACGTGGTAATTAAAGGAAAAGCCCCGAAGGTTCTAAGCGAGGTAATTTTAATTACCATTACAAAACGCAAAGGGGCAACGATTTGCCCCTGCGTCATAAATCACTACCTGTTCAGCTTCTTCCCGGGGTTGCACTGCATAAACAATCGGTCGAGCGTAAGATTGACAGAATTATTATGGCGTTGCTGGTCGTCGGCAGGTGGCGGTGCGAAGCTTGTTTTGCCCTTGTATGATTTGAATATGCCCGTCGAATACCAAACAGTTTTGTCCATCTGAGCATAGCGAATACGAATTTGGTCTGCAACTATCTCGCGGCTGTCGCCCGAACCTTTAATAGTAATGTTTTTCTGCAAAACAAGCAAGCAATTATTGTTGTTTGTGTCCAGCTCAGCAACGAAAAATCCTTCGAGTTGCGATAGTCCCGCAACCTTTTCCAGAAAATCCTTTGTAGGCAATTCGCAACCGAAAGAACGCATCTGCGGTGCCCTTTCGTATATGCTTTTGCAACCGAAAGCAAACAACAAGGCAAGTATAATGATAATTTTTTTCATATCGAACCTATTTATTTTTTTTCAAACTGCTAATAATTTCGAATAATTTAACGAAATCTTGCAGCGAAAGCTGTTCGGCTCGCATCGAAAAATATCTCAAATCGTTCTTGTTCAGTTCGTCTTCGAGAAGTTTCGGTGGAAGGTTGCAAGCTTTCAAATAGTTTTCGAGCGAGTTGCGAAGCATTTTGCGGCGTTGCGAAAAAGCAGCTCTCACAAGCGACATTATTTCTGCAAAATCGTTTAAATATTTGTGCTCCTGGTAGAAATCAAGCACAAGCACAGACGAAGTTACTTTCGGTGCAGGGAAAACGAGCCCGCCGCTATATCAAAAGCAATCGAAGGAGTGCACACCAGGCGTGCCGCAACGGAGGTTATTCCATACTGTCGGCTTCCATACCCGCTGCAAACCCTCACAGCAACTTCTTTCTGCACCGTCAGAACTGCTTTCGAAATACAGGCGGCATTTTCGAACAGCAAGAAGAAAATTTCCGTCGAAATATTATAAGGTATATTGCCAATTACCAGTAATTTTTCTTTATATTGCTCAGAATGTCGCTTTATATCAAAATCTAAAATATCGCTATGGACAATGTTTAAATTTCTGTTGAATTTATTGCGAAGGTAATCGATTGCACGCTCGTCCAATTCAACAAGAGTAAGCAAAGGATTGCGTTCGGTCAGAAATTCGGTGAGCACACCCATTCCGGGACCAATTTCGAGAACAGGTTTGCCCGAAACGTCTCCGAGCAAATCCACTATTCGCATAGCAACGGTCTTGTTTTTCAGAAAGTTCTGACCTAACGATTTTCGAGGTGCAATATCTTTCATTTCTGGTTGAGAATTTTGCTTAAATCGTTGTAAGTCTCTTCAATTCCGATGGAAACAACTTTTGTATCGGAGATGGTGGAAATGAAGCTTGTGTCGCCCGACCATCGTGGAACGATGTGGAAATGCAGGTGGTCAGGCAATCCAGCGCCGGAGGTTCTGCCAAGATTGGCGCCTAAATTAAATCCGTGCGGCTCGTAAATCTTCTTCAAAGCAGCGACGCACTCTTGCATAAGAGCGAACATATCGCTTAATTCCTCTTGCGTTAGCTCGGTGAAATCGCCGATGTGGCGATATGGTGCAATCAAAGTGTGTCCGTTGTTGTATGGATATAAGTTTAGCACTGCGAAGCAATGGCGGCGGCGAGCCACAACGTAAGTTTCGTTGTCGGGCTTAACTGCGCTTGCCGCAACGCACAAAAAGCATTCTTCTTTGCTTTTCTCTTGCTCATCTTTGAAAGTGCCGATATATTTGCTTCGCCAGGGCGACCAAAGAGTTTCCATAGTTGAACCTTTTTCCTGCAAAAATATCTAAAATTTTGGAATAAAGAAAATAAACATTCAACCACAGGCAATATTTAAAGTCTTATATTAATTAATGGTAGCACAGACATTCTTGTCTGTGATTTTCAAGTCGTGAAATAGGTGTATTTGAATATGATTTCTCTAAATTGCCAGGCTTAGAACCTTCGGAATGTTTTTTAATTATTAGCGCGGACGTTCCTATTTTTTGCAATGGTTGCGGAAAGGAAAATAGAGAATGCTATTGCGGGATAGAGAAATCTGCCGTCTGAGTACGCAACAAACAGCGAATATACATACAACGCAAGCACCAGCAAGCAGCCCGCAAGCGATACAAGAACAATTTTTCTATCTTGCTCGGCAAATTTATTCCGGGTGAAATAATATATTCCAATTGCGAACAGTAGAAGCGAAGGATACGCCGAAAGCAAGAACGAAAGATAGGTGCGCCGCCGCGCAAGATTTTTCTGTAAGGTCTCAATTTCAACATTCCAGCTATAAGAATATGGTATTCCATAATTTAGCAGTTTCATCATTTCAAGAAGTAAATAATATGCAGCGGCATATAGAACCAAATGCAGTGCCGCTTGCCGCCAGTTTCGGGTTAAAACAAAATAGAGCAATCCACAGGCAAATACAATAATTATGCTCTCTTTCAGAAACACACCTATTGCCACAGCAAGGCAAAACCAGTTGAAGCGCCCCTCCAAAAGCAACGAAAGCGAAATCATCATCCAGCCTACAAGCGAAGCATCTATAAACCCAACGACACTATAATAGAACACCGGGAAGCTAAAAATATGCAACAACACAATATAAAATGCAACTTTGGGCGGAACAAATTGCCTGGAAATTGTGCGAAATGCAAACGCAAATCCCAGATATAACAGAATTGCGTTGATTAAATTTAGCGAAAAGCCACGTTCAAAAGGTAGCACCGATGCCAGTAGCGGCACAAGCAGCCTTTTGTTGAATGGTGCATCTGCATACCAGAAGGGCGCCTCCCCGCGAAAATAATCCACCAGAGCATAATACTGGTGATGGTCCCCGCCGATTATCCCGACCGCGTCTTTAATCAGCAAATCCTGGCGGTTGAACCGCAGAAAAAGCACCGCCGCAAGTGCAAGCAATATATACAAATAGTATTTTTTCATTTCACCGATAAATCAATATATAAATATTTATCGAAATCAAAAAATGAATGAGAAGATTGTTCGAAACTTCTTCTTATCTTTATGTAGTTCATTGCACAGACAGGAATGTCCTTGCTACCACATATTTATATAAACCTTCGGAAGGTTCCAAACCTTCCGAAGGTTCTAAGCTTTGAAATTCGAGAAATCCCAATTTAAATTATATTTATTTAAACATTGTTCATTGCACAGACAAAAATGTCTGTGCTACCTTTTGGTAAATAAAAAAGGCTGCCCTCTTTCGGGGCAGCCCTTTTCTTACATATCTGAATTGCGATTATTTCACAATTACGAGTTTCTCGCGTGCCTGGAACGGACCGCTTACCATATTGATGAAGTATACGCCCGAGCCAAGTTCGCTTGTGATGATTGTTGCTTTGTAGTCGCCTGCACGCATTTCGCCATCTTGAAGCACGCGAACAACTTCGCCTTGTGCGTTGATAAGCTCAATGCGAGTATATACGTTATCCAGACCAACGCTGAAATCAAGAGTTACTGAACCGCCCGAAACTGGATTTGGCTTAATCGGTATCATCTTGAACTGGTTCTTGCTTATCACAACGTTACGCAAGTCCTGAACGCAGTGCTGCAAGGAAATACGTCCGGGAACATTCACCGAGCTTACGCATTCGTCGCGGTCGTGGAATGTGATTTGTCCAAATGTAGGAGCAAACGAGCTGCTATCGGACAGCAGTATTAAGAAGTTCGGGTTGAACAATTTTCCGTCCTTATCAATTGGCAATCCACCTTTGCCGTGAACTATCAGAGTTGCCGATGTTTCGCTGTGGAGCACTTCGTTTGCAGTTAGGACCCAATTTCTCAATACTTCGCCCGGAGTAACAGAGCCATTGTATTTCATCCATTTTGGATTGTATTTTATTTCGACAGTAAATTCTGTAATTTGAACTTCGGGCCAAGTGCCAAGGTGTCCTGCATCGGGAGCCAGTTTGATAGAAACCGGGAATTCCTTGTATTTATCGGTAGTAGTCATACCAGCTGTCATCTGGTCAATGCGCGGCAGCGAAAGCTCGACATTGTTAAGAACGCTCATAGCCTGAAGTTCCGCTTCGTAAGTGCCGACTGAAGTTTCAACATAGAATTTAGCTTTAATCTTGTTGCCATTGTCGTGAATTTGTCCAGTGCGAGCAGATGGTTTGAAACGAACGTTGTAAACTCTGTTGCTTTGTGGGTCAACCTGGTCGCCAGGAGTAAATCCTACGACTTCGAAAATATCAGCGTACGCATCTTCAACGTAAATATTGTTTATTTCGAAGCTGCGAGTAGTACCGGTATTACGAACTTCGAAGCTCAGCATTGGTTCGTCGCAGCGAGTTCTACGCTGGAAATCAATGCTTGTGACTTCCAATCCCTGGTCGAATGCGTGACCGATAACGTTAATTGTAGTTATCTGCAAGCTATCATAAGCCGGGAATGCATCGTTAACAATATCAAGGGCAATTTCGCGGCGCAATGTACGAGTTGGAGTAAAGGTTACAGGTATTTCGAGTTCTTCGCCACGAGCCAATACAAAGTCGGTCGGTAGCGGCTGCAAGAATGTGAAATCATTTCCTGCATCTGGAGTAAGCGGACGAATGCGAATTTCTTTAATAAAGAGGTCGGCAGTATTGCTTAAAGAGCGAATTTTTATGCTACCCGTAACGGGGTGAAGTTCGCCAACTTCAACTTCTGGGGTAAATTCATAGCCAATTGCCTCAATTTGTGGCAAGTATGCCGAACCTTCCAGAATTCCATAAATACTACCACGTGGGACGTTATCGCTAGCAAATATTGGATAAATTCTCACATTAGTAGCAACATTATCGGTAATTGGCTTAAATCTCAGATTAACGCGTACACGTTTAGTTTTGTTCGGGTCAGTTTCTGTTTCGGGCCATATTTCAATTTGAGTTTGTCCCGCAGCAATAAAGTTAGGTTCATAGCCAACTACTTCGTAGCTACCGTCGTTGTCGTCATTATCGATTTCGGCACGAATGAATTTAAGCGGTGAAGTTCCCGTATTATAGACTTCCACATATCCCTGGTAAGCATCAATCATATTAACGTTCGCATCTATCACACGGAGTGCGCCCCAATCGAAGCTGGTGATTTGCGGACCTGGTTTAATACCGATACCGCGAATATCCGACCAGTATTTTCCGCTGGCAGCATTCGAATTGAAATCTATTCTTGCAACGTAGTCGCCATTGTCAGTCGGAGTAAAGCATACAGTTCTGAATAGAACGCTTTGCCCTGGTGTAATTGTAACAGGAAATTCAGGTTCAAGTGGGTCTTCTCTTGTAAATGCAAGATTACCCGGGTTCCAGTTGAAACCATCTATTACTAAATCCATACTACCTGTGTTGCGGATGACTATACCAGTTGTATGGCACTTCTTATCGCCAACTACAACAGGACCAAAGTTATAGTCAGTTACATCAATCTTAGGAATAACGCCGCGTCCAGTTAGCGGGAAGGAGAAGCTTAAGCACTCTGTTTCAATTAGCACTGAATCTATATCTAAATTGAATTGGTTCGGCGATTCATTAACCGGAGAATAACGAACATTTATTGGCAACTCGGATTTCTTTGGAATAATAGTTGGGATTTCTGGCAGGTCAACCAATTGATAATACTGCCCTCGCCAAAGTTTAATTGATTTTATTGCTACGTCGTTTCCGCCTTTGTTTTGGATAATGTATGTCAAATCAGAAGAGGTGCCGACCTGAACAGCTCCGAATTGCAAAATATTCGGGTTGCTTGCGATATTGTCAGCAAAGTATTCAATCTTGGTAATAGATTCATTGCCTGCGCGGTCGCTAATCGAAAGATATGCAACAGCATCTTTCGTCAGGTCCTCAACTTCCAGCAAGAACGAAAAGTCGGTCTTCGGTGGGAACGGAGTAAATGGAGTTGGGAATATTGGGTCCTTGAAATTGACAGAATTTTCAAGCAGAGTTGGCTGGTCGGAAACGCCTAAATCTTGTTGGAGTGGGTCGTCGCCTTCTTTACCATTGCGAAGTTCTGTAAATCTCACATCATATCTTCCACAAGAACCTTCTACATACACTTGTGGTGGAAGAGTATCTACTACGTCTGTAACTTTAAATTGCATTGCTGCGGGCCACCCATAGGAGTCCACACTTGTAAATCCATAAACATATCCACCAAATGGTGTTTCGCCTGTAACGTAATGTGCGCCGGGCCCAACTCTTACTCTTGCATAAAATAAGTTGGTTTCAGGAATTTGATTCATCTTAAATTGTGGCACGGTTTGATAAATTGGCTTTCCATCAAGCTTGATAGATTCAATTAATTGAGTGTGTCTAAATGGGTCTAATGTATCCCCGATAGCAATAATATTGAACCAGTTATCGTTAAATTGTCCAGACGGTGTCTGGAAAATAGTAAGGTTTGTAAATTGCTCCACAGCTGTGGTAACAATCATACATGGGTCGTAGTTGCCGTTCCCATCCCAGGCCGCAGAATAAGAGTAATGCAGAACTAATATTGGTTTATTAGCTGAGAAAATGGAGGCACCACGAATTGATTGAACATTTGGTCCAGGTGCACCCATAACTTCACTTATATCGACAAAATCACCTGAGCGTCTGAGCGTCCCTGTTCTCCTTTCAATAAGCTGACTTGTGTTTTCATCGTACCATCTCACTTCATAATTAGTCATGTTCTCAGCTGCCACAATTCGGAAAAGGTCCCCTTTGAACGGTGGTCGCTGCAATTGAATTGTTGCATAGGTTTTTCCCCAGGAACTTACTGGGGGCAACATTTCAATCAAATGGTCGCGTGAAGAGTTTATAAGAGCAGGTAGGTCTGCTCTCTGATGATACGACAGAAGCCCTATTGGCTTGTCGCTTTTTATTCTTGAGCCTGTTAGGTCAAATTCACCATCCTGACTTCCCATTCCACGAACACAATAAACTTGCCCACGATTTAGCGTTACAGACCACTTATCGCCTATTCTACGTCCTGATGTTGTTGTAGACGATTCTGCACCACGTCCTTTAAGTTCAATATTTACAGTTGTGTTATTTTCCGATGCCATAATGACAAATCCACTACCCATATATGGGAAGCCCTGGTCGCCCGAACCTTCATTATTATCATAATAGCAGGCGTGGATGTAGTCAGTTCCCCACGAAGCAACGGGAATAGCCATATAGCCATCAGATGTTGTCGATTTTGTGTTCAAGCAATAAACCGAAATTGGGCTCGAACTCGACACAATTCGGAACGCTTTATTGTCCTGCGGAGTTTCATAAGGCACACGTATTTCATCGCGAGCCATATTTAGCTCTGTGGGTGTTCTGAACTGAACAACGCTATAAGGCTTAGAAATAGTTTTTCTTGCAATAGTGCCGTTTGTGCGTGCATTTTGAAGCTCAACCACTGTTGGCTTTGCCGAAGAGACGAATATAAACAAATCTCCGCTTGTAAACGATGCAACTTCGTTCTGCGGAAAAGCCACAATAAACTCATAACCTTGCGAATTGGAGCCCGCTGTTAGCACCTGATTGTTCAAATCCTTCTTAATTTTTTCTACACGGGTGTTCTGTGCGTTGGCACCTATGGCTAACGCAACCAGACACAACGCAAGCGTTAATGTGAACAGTTTTTTCATTTTAACCCCTTGTATAATAATAGTTTATTTAAAATAATTCTTTTCCTTACCTCTATTAACAAATAATTTGTTAAAAAATCACAAAATAATTTTAGGCTGTCTCAAAATTTTCTGTTTTTAACCTTCGGAATTTTGCTGAACCTTCTGTAGGTTTTCCCAAAACCACTGTAAATTCACATATTACGTACATCAATAAAAAAACGTCATTTTAATTTATTTGCGTTTTTTACATTTTGCGACAGCACCACATTAACTTTCAAAATACAAAAATTCTTATAAAAAAACTAAATAATTGTTTTATTTGTATGTTACTTTGCTTAATTTACTTAACAATTATTAAAGCCACTATGAGAATTTGGATTAGCATATTGTTTTTGCTTTCATTTGAATTTGTCAGTGCTCAAATATTTCTCGACAACACAGGCAATTCACCATCAAATTTCTTCCAGCTGAGCAACAATATTGACAAAAACGCCCCGCCTAACTTCTACAAAACAAAAGGTTATAAGCCAATCGAACGCCTTCGCAACAGACTTTCGTTGCGGACCGACACCGCCGGGCGGCTTCCCGCTACTATCCATATCTTCAACGAATACCAGAATATTCGCCAGAGCAAAATTGAACCGAAAAAGCAAAATTCAAACCAATGGCAGGAAATTGGTCCGCGACTGCCACAAATAGGCTCGGACAAGCGGCTATCTGGAAGCGGGCGTGCTAACGTTGTCGCTTTCGACCCGCTCGATAGCAACTTAATCTGGCTGGGTTCGGCTTCGGGCGGACTGTGGAAAAGCACAAACCGCGGGCAAAGCTGGGAGGTTGTCCCATTTACCGAGTTTCTTTCGATGGGCGTCTCCGATATTGCCATTTCGGAGCAGAGCCCGAACACAATCTACGTTGCCACAGGCGACGCCGATGGCGGCAGTTTCTTCGGTTGCTTCTCGCTCGGCATCATCAAATCGACCGACAAAGGAAACACCTGGGAAATTTTGCCGACCGGAATTGAATACAGCAGCGGTGAGTTCATCTCTAAATTGCTTGTGCATCCAAGCAACCCTCAAATTCTATACGCCGCAACAAGCAATTCAATAATTAAATCGACCGACGCAGGTGCGTCCTGGGAAATTCTCATCGATGGCTTTAATTTTCGCGAATTACGCTTCAAAGAGGGCAATCCCGACGTTCTTTTTGCCACAACGTATAGTCTTTCAGATGGTGCTTTCCTGCTAATATCGGAAGATGCAGGCGAACGATGGTTCGTCGCAAATTATTGGCGGGAGGCAAGCCGGGTTGCGCTTGCCACAACACCGCTGGAACCCTCGCGGTTGCTTGCTTTGTGCGTCTCGAAGCACACAAATTCATTCGGCGGGCTGTATTTATCCGATAGCGACGGCTATTTCTGGCAACCGTTAATTACTGACACCGCCGAATTTTCCAAATTGGTTGAAGCACAAGGCTTTTTCAATCTCGTGCTTTCGTTTCTGCCCGGCAGCAAGGACGAATTCTACGTTGGCGGTGTGTGGCTTTACCGCGGTCGCCTTCATTCGAACAAATTTACCCCAATCCCGAACGAAGTGCACGTCGATATGCACGACATAAAATATAATCGATTTGACGGAAAAATCTACCTTGCAAACGATGGCGGAATTTACCGATTTAATCCCGATTTCACACAAATCGAAAATATTAGCTCAAATCTTGGCATAACGCAATTTTATCGCATAGGGCTCAGCCCATTGAACCCGCGGACGCTCTTTGGCGGCTCGCAGGACAACAACGTATTTCAGTATTATTACGATAAATGGCTGTTCTTCTGGGCGGGCGACGGAATGGAATGCTTTGTCGCACCGGAGAATCCATCGCTCGTGTTTTTTTCCACTCAGCGCGGCAATCTCTTCAATACCGAAATTGGGAAAATGGAAATCCCGACTGATGAAAAACGTCCTTGGGTTACTGCTTTTGGCTACCACCTGGGAAAGCCCACGCTCATCTATTGCGGCTATGAAAACATCTGGACCACAACCGACAAAGGACGTTCCTGGCAGAAAATCTCGGATTTCGCCGATAGCACAACTATTGACGCAATTGCCACTTCTTCTCTCGACGAAAACGTATTCGCCGTTGCTAAAAAATATAACCTATACTATACTGCAAATTTCGGAAATAATTGGACTAAAATTTTGCAAACAAGCAATCCAATTTCTTCGATAAAATTCGATAATTACGACAATTTGTGGGTTGCTTGCGGTGGATTTTCTTCTTCGGAAAAAGTATTCCGCCGTAAAAATTCCAATTTCGAAAATCATTCGTATAATTTACCGAACATTCCAATAAACTGCCTGGAAATCGACAGCACAAAAGACATCATCTACGTCGGAACGGACATCGGTGCCTTCTGCAAGCGGCTCGACGACACAGTCTGGATGCCGGTGGGCGATGGCTTGCCCGCTGTAATTATCAACGAACTGGAAATTCACTATGGCACCGGCACCCTCTATGCGGCAACTTTCGGGCGTGGTGTGTGGGCTTTGCCGCTGTGGGAATGCCCCGCAGAAAAGCCAATCATTGCCGTTCCCGAACGTGTGGTCTTCTGCCCGGACGAGGAAATTACCCTGGAAGTGCTAAATCCCGATACAGAATACACTTACATCTGGAACAACGGAAGCAGAGGCACCTCGCTTAACGTTTCCGCACCAGGCAGCTACTACGTTTCGGCAGTTCGTCGGAATGGTTGTCTTGCCGTAAGCGACACTGTGCACATCTGGAAGCCCGCAATCCCCGAAATCAACCTGATATTGCTCACTTCGAACCCAATTTGCGAGGGCGACACCGCCCGCGTACTTGCGAAAATCCAGAGCCCGCAGAAAGTGATACAAAGCGGCTGGTCCGATGGCAGAATTGGCTTGTTAGGTCAGTTTGTGCAGGCGGGGAAATACTTTTTCTGGCTCGTCGACGAATACAATTGCCGTTACAGCAGTTCGCCGTTCGAAATATTTGTCAATCCATTGCCGCCGAAGCCCGCAATACGCAAAACGGGCAACTGGCTTCAAACCGATGCCGTCGGAACGCTTTCGTGGTATGCAAACGACAGTTTGATTGAAGGTGTTGCCGAAAACCGTTGCTATGCTTTTGCCCCAGGACGGTATTACGTGATTGTGCAGGATACAAACTTCTGCCGCAACACTTCCGACACGCTCGAAATTCGCTTCGANNGCCCCGCCTGTAGCAAATATGCAGGTGCGGCTTGCACCAAATCCCGCAAATGAATTCCTCACGCTCGAACTCAACTTGCTCGAAGAAAGCACGGCGGAAATTATCATTTATAATTCGCTCGGGCAGGAAGTATTCTTGCGGCGATTAGGCAAAAAGCGTGGCTATGTGTTCGAGCAAATAGATTTGCGGCAATTTGCCCCGTCGGTCTATGTTGCAGTCATCCGCAACGAGTTCGGAAGCGTCGAAAAAAGCTTTGTGGTGGCGAGGTAGTAGTTTTTTGCAAAAGCAGTTATTTCATACCTTGATTTTAAGAAAATTTGCTACCCAATTATAATAATTTCTCTATTGCTAAATTTATTTTAAATGTTAAATTACAATAAATATTAGCAACAAGAAATTAAAAATGAACAGAGTTTTATTAGAAAAAAATGTGCTTAACGACAAAATAAATGGGCTTTCCGACAAGGAAATCGGAGAAAAGTATAGCATTAATTTGAAGAAAATCGAGCAAATCATCACAAAAGAAAAAGGCGTAAACGTCTCGAACATAAACACATCGAAAAAGTTAAGGAAATTAGCCCCAAAAGATTTTAGTTTAGAGAGCAATACTGTTTGGAGTTTTAAATCACGTGGCAACTGGGCAACTCATAACGGGAATTACCGTGGAAATTGGTCGCCTTACATCCCACGAAACATCATTTTGCGTTACTCACAAGAAAACGATTTGGTGCTTGATTATTTCTGCGGTTCGGGAACAACCGCTGTCGAATGCAAATTGCTAAACAGGAATTTCATCGGAATTGACATTAACGAAAAAGCCATAGAATTAGCAAAAGATAACTTAAATTTCGAGTATTTATTTGGTGGCAGCGTTGAATTAAAAGTTGCTGACGCAAGAAATCTATCGTTTCTGAAAGATTGTTCCATAGATTTGATTTGTTCGCACCCACCATATTCCAATATTATCAACTACACATACGATAATGAACTTGATTTATCGCATCTCGATACAGAAAACTTTTTGAACGAAATCAAAAAAGTTGCTGAGGAAAGTTTCAGAGTTTTGAAGGACGAAAAGTATTGTGCTATTCTAATTGGGGATATGCGAAAGAACAAAAATGTTGTGCCGTTGGGTTTCTGGACTATCGAAAAATACTTGCAAGCGGGCTTCAAAATCAAAGAAATGATAATAAAACGGCAACACAACTGCAAAACAACAGGCTTCTGGTACAACAACAGCATCAAATACAACTTTCTGCTTCTTGCTCACGAGTATCTTGTTGTCTTCCAGAAAACAAACAAAAATGATTATTTCGATGAAATTGCCGACGAGCAAGATTTTACTATATCGTTTGCTGATGCTGATGATATTTATTTAGAAACGACAACGGTATGGATTGCAAACACGCTCGATTATTTTGATATTGCTATTAATAATTTAGCACAAAGATATTCTGTAAATTTCTGTATTATCAATTCTGTTTTCAATAAATCAGCAGACCTGATTATTTATCTGTTCGACAGTAAAATTGATGAGTTCATCTATAAAATTCAAAGTGCTAAACGCAACAGCATTGTTGCAATACTTTGCGAGGACAAAAGACTAATTAACGGATTAGTCCATAGCGAACCGTTATTTATTGAGAAAAAATTGCGAGACAATGAATTCCTGAAAATAAAAGAAATCGTTATCCTAACTCTCGAAAACAACAACCAAATCAATAGCAGCGAAAATTTAAATATAAACCACAAATACCTATTGATTTATCAAAAGGTTAAGTAGATGGACTACATTAATTTTGCTTCTAAAATCAGTTTTTTTGAATTCACTCAAAATGAATTCAAAGAGCAATCTTTCAACTGTGATGAGTATGAGCAAGAGATTAATCTTCTGAAAAAACAGCAGATTAACATTGAGAATTTGAGCGAACTTTTGCGAACCAACCCTAAAATCATCGATATTTTCGAAGAACTTTTCCAATTAAATCGATTTACAAACGCACAATTAATTCATTTTTGTTTTGATGTTGGATTGCTCAATAATAGCGATGAAAAAACAATTATTTCCCATTTCGAAAAGTCAATACTCAACTTCGAGAATGGCACGGAAAACCCATTCTTCAAGCAATACTTCAAGAATATCACCGAGAAAGACCGCAACAAACTTGTTTATCTACTGAAAAAGGCAATTGTCGACTACGTTGATAAAATTATCAAAGATAAAGCCCTTTTGCACAACCATATTAAAAATTCTATTGCAACAAGGATTAGAATTTCAAGATATTTGATTGAGAACTTGAAAGCCGATGAATTCATCGCCCGCCTTGATATTCGTTCGGTTTTGAATTTGAAGCGAAACCCCGTCGATACCAAAAGCATTCACGGAAAGTTCGGCACTTATAAAATTGAACACATTTTGAAGGAATTGGGATTTGCAAATATTAGTATTTTTATTAAAGAGAAATCAATAACCCCTGATTTCTTCTCACATAAATCCTTTGCTTCGGGCTATTGCTATATCACCGAAAAGCAAATACTTGGAATAAACAAAAAGCGGGACAACAAACCCAAGAAATTCGACTTTATTCTGATTTTCAACAATAAAATTGAATTTCTTGTCGAAACTAATTTCTATTCAACTTCGGGAACAAAAATCGGAATTAATCAGAACGAGTATGTCGATTTAAAGCAGACTATCGATAATTTTAATGCCGCCAACAACACGAACTTTAAATTTATGTGGATAACCGACGGCAACTACTGGCTTTCGAAAGACGGGGAAAAACGATACAGGAACTTAAAAGATAACTACTTCTGCAAAAACTACGAATTGCTAAATTACAACTTGCTCAAAGAATACTTAAAGTCAATAATACAATAGCTCTCACCTGTCGAAAACTCTTTTTTGCACAATACTTTTTTCTTTCATAATTTTGCTAAAAAATGAGGAATTAATGATTAAGCACGATATCTGGTCTCGTATTCTGCTGTCGGTGGCTTTGATTGGCTTTGCCGCCTGGTTCGGGGGGAACCTATCCCGCACTGCAATTGGCTACGACCTGTTCAAACCTGAGGCGGTGCTTTCGCTCAAAGATAACTACACTGACGCAATTAGAATGCAGAACATATATTTATTCGCAGATTTAGCGATTTATACCGATGTGGGTTACGGCATTTTTGCAATTTCGTTGATTATCTATGCCTTACGAAATAGACGCCAGTGGAAGCAAAATGGCTGGCTGGTGATGTCGCTTATTATGCTTTTGCTTGCCCTGCCCGTGCAACTTTACTTGTTTTATATGGATTGGCGGCTTGCAAACTCTGTTGTTCTGCAAAATGTGCGTGATTTTTACGATTGGGAAGTGCAGGAATTCTTCTACAATAGATTTGTCGGAAATAATTGGACTGTTGCAAGTAGTTTGAGCTTTCTTACAACTACGGCAGCGGCTTTGTGCTTTGCCTGGCTGCCACTGATTAAGAGGGAGGAAGCCAATGACAACTAAGGAATTGCTCAAAGAACTCGAATACATCGCTCAAAACTCGGGCGTGGTCGTCCGCCGAGAAAAAGGCAACTTCAAAAGTGGCGCGGCAGTGCTCAAAGAAAAAAAACTTGTGCTAATCAACAAAAATGCTACACCCGAAATAGCAGCGCGCGCAATTGCTCGCGGGCTACCCGAGGACGTTTTGCAGCATAGTTTCATCAAGCCCGTTGTCCGCGAATTCATCGAAGCGGAAGCCGCGCTCGAAAAACCCAAGTTCGAAATAGTGGTGAAGTATTGAGCGCTATCTCACGCTATCCTTAATTAGCGGCTTTTTCTGAATTTGTTGGGAAGGCTCTATTAGCTTAATCTGATTTTCCTTCTTTTTGTCCGTGTTGTAGCGGCGAATGTTCCTCGGGACCTCCTCAACTGCGTCTACGCTGCTGGTGGGGTCGTTCGCCCAGGGGTTTGCGTTCAGCACTTCGGTGGCTGTTATACGTATGTTCTTAACCACGGTGCCGCGTCTGCCGGGAATATCGAGCAATTCCTCATTGCGATAGAAGCGTATTGCCCCGAAATTCCCCTGATGCACAATTGCAAATTCGGCAACGTTCCAGACGCGCTCCATTCCCGGATACATTAGCAACTCCTCGCTTCTGGTTCCGTCGAGCTCCACTCGAAGCCAGGCTGTGTCCCGTGCAACTGCTTTTATCACTATCGAATCGCTTTTGTTGAAAAACTCCGCAAGTTTGTTTTCTATTTCATCACCTTGCTCGTTTTGCGTTGTATCCTGCACATATCGCTGCTCTTCNNTGCTCTTCGAAAAACTTTTTCGTATCGAAAAAGAGCACAAAATATATCACAAGCAGAAGAAAAATCGCAATTACCGAAAAAATTATGTAGTTCAGGAAAACAGGATTAAGGCTGAAACGCACTTTTCGCTTCTTGAAAATTTCCGTATAGTCCTTGCTGGGCGGAACTTCGGTGGAAGTAACGATTTTATTCGGCTTTTCCTTTTTCTTTCGGGTGGGTTTGGCGGCGGGCTTCTGTTCGCGCTGAGCGTCTGTGTCCGATGGCACCTCCGCCGGTTCGATGGGCTGCTCGGGCGGAGCATCGGTTTCCTGCTTTTGCTCGGTCGGCAGTTCTTGCTGTATTGTTAAATCAGCAATTTCATAAAAATTGCACAATTTTTTGATGAACGACTTAATATAGACTTCGGGCAAAACGTTGTATTCGCCATTTTCGATTGCCTCGATTATATGCGCTCGAATGCTGGTCGATTTGCTTACTTCTTCGATTGAAAGATTGCGCCGCAGACGCTCACCTTTCAGTATTTCGCCCGTTTCTTTCATAAATTGTTTTCTCTAATTTAATATTTGTTTTTTATTTATGAAAAATTTTTTATTATTAAGTCAATTATCAATTAATATGCCAAATAATTAAAAAATTTATTCTAAAATCTTTCGTTTATTTAACTTTATTACAATTCCGGGAAAATATGGCGTTCGTTATTTTAATAGCAACTGTGGCAATTTCGCTATACGCGATGTATCGCAACCAGAGCATATACTACCGATGGATGTTCTCGCCGTGGCGCGTCCGCCGCGAAGGTGCCTGGTATACATTCATCACAAGCGGTTTCCTGCACGCAGACCTTACCCATCTATTGTTTAATATGATTACTTTCTACTTCTTTGCGTTTAGATTTGAAAGCATTGTCGGGGCAGTGAACTTCCTTATTATTTACTTCGGAAGTATGATAATTGCCGATATGGGTTCGTTCTTCAAGCACGCTAACAACCCAAACTTCCGCTCGCTGGGGGCATCGGGGGCTGTTTCGGGCATCGTCTTCGGCTCGATTTTATACTTCCCGACCAGTAAAATGATAATTTTTCCGCTGCCTATACCAATTCCCGCATATATTTTTGGTGTGCTATATCTTGCGTGGTGTTTCTACGCCGAACGTCAGGCACGCGACAACATCAACCACTCGGCTCATTTATTCGGGGCAATTGCCGGTGCGGTGCTGACTATTTTGCTCGAACCCGCAGTAGTTAAGCACTTCCTTAATCACTTTTGATTAAACTTGCTTTTTTGCGTAATCTATCAGTTTATAAACCGCTTCGATAAGTTCCCTCATCTCTTGCTCGGTTGTGAAATAGCCGGGGCTAACACGTATGGTGCCGTGGGGCTCGCTTCCTAAATACTTATGAATTAGCGGGGCGCAATGCAGTCCGCCACGAACAAGTATCGAGAACGAGTTCGCTAAAATGAAGGCTGCTTCTTCGGCTTCAAGGTTTTCTATGTTGAAGGAAATCAGTGTGTAGCTACTCTTTGTTTTGCTGTGATAAAGTTTAATCCAGGGATTGCCCTCGAACTCATCAACGAACATCGAAACAAGTTTCTTTTTGTGTTCCTGGATTTTTTCCAGTGTTTGCTTTTTGATAAAATCAACTCCCGCCGCCATCGCAGCAATNNCCACCGGTTTTCAATGGTATCACCGAAATACCTTCCTTTATGTAAATGCCGCCGGTGCCTGTTGTTCCGAATAATGATTTATGCCCGGTAAAAGCAAGCATATCAATTCCCAGCTTATCAGCTCTAATTTCAATATTCCCCGCAGATTGCGAAGCATCCACCAGCAGTTTCACCTGATGCTCGCGCGCTATTGCCGCAATTTCCGCTATGTCCTGCACTGTGCCTGTTACATTCGAACAGTGATTGACCACTATGAACGCAGTATCGAGCTGAATTGCATTGCGAATGTCGTCGGGCGAGACATACCCCGTTGCGTCGCACGGGACTATTGTGGCATCGCTCATATTCACTCGCAGGCGGTGATACAGCGGTCGCAGCACAGAGTTATGTTCAGTCGCCGTTGTTATTATGTGGCGGCGGCATAAATCATAGCCCTTCATTATAAGGTTTATCGCTTCGGTGCTTCCCGAAGTGAAAAACAACCTCTTGTGGTTCCGCACACCTAAAAATTTCGCTATTCGCTTGCGATGAGCGTCCATCTTATCCTGAAAAAACATTCCACCTCGATGGACGTTCTGCGGCAAATCGCGTATGCTTTTCAATACTGCTTGCTCAACTTCTTGCGGCTTGGGAAAGGAAGTTGCGGCATTGTTCAAATAAACGTAACGTTTTTTAATTTTCAATTTAATTTTATGAACAAATTAATTAAAAAATTGTTAATTTAATTTTTTGTTTAATTTACTTGCACTGCTATGTTAAAAAGAATAATATTGATTTTTATTTTATACACTTGCTTTTCGAGCAATTCTTATTCGCAAGGATTGCTTGTTCCGTATAATCTAAATTTCGAGATGGGCGCCATTGGATACGAACCGCCGCAATGGGACGCAAGCAATTCCGCTCAAAAGCAAGGTTATATCATCATCACAACCGATTCGCTTTCGCACTCGGGACGCAAATCGCTTGTGATTAATTCGCCCGACACCCGCGATACTTCTACCATTGCGTTTGTCAGGCAAACGATTAACGCTCACAATTATCGTGCCAACAAAGTGAATTTCGGTGCTTATTTCCTTACTTTTATGGATAACGAGATGTCCGGCGCTTTTCTCTGGGCTAATGTGCGGGACCGCGACGGCAATACAATCGCTTCTTTCAGTTCGCAGGATAAACCCATCACCGCCGCCTACTGGACGCGTTTCTCGATTACGCTCGAAATTCCTGCGGACGCCGAAACTATCAGTTACGGCTTTGCTTTGAAAGGCAGTGGCACCGTTTTCATAGACAATGCAAATTTCGATTTAGTTCAGTCCGACCCCAAATTCTACGCTCCACCAACAAAATCGTCCGACACCGCTCTTGATAATTTAGTTGCTTTCGCCGAAATTTTCGGGCTGGTCAAGTATTTCTACCCAAATTTCTATTCGGACAAAATCGATTGGAACAATTTCCTGATAGCGGGAATAGAGAAAGCCGAAGCGGCAAAAAATTCGGCTGAATTTGCCAATTCGATTGCCCCGATTGTCGAAAAAGTTGCCCCCGAAGCAAAATTAAGCAATAAATTGAACTACACCGCCGACGAGAAATTCCCCGAATACGCCTGGCTGCACACGGGAATTCCATCGAACTACGCAAACGCTGTTTCCCACAGCAAAATGATAAATCTTGCCCAATCGCACCGCACAAGCACCGCCCTTGCTGTACAAACCAAACCTATAAGCATTGGCAAAATTCAAGCAACCGCAATCGAACTTTCCGCCGAATGCTCTTGTGATGCAGAAAACGTCGCAACTTTCGGTAATATTCTTGTCCGTTTCGAGGACGAAAACAACCGCATCATCAGCTTCACCTCGTTCGAACCCCCATTTGTGAAATCAGCCAATCTGAAAACATACACGATTAAAACCAAAGTGCCCGAAAACACAAAATTTATCCGTCTTGCTGCCAATCTTGACGGCGAAGGCACCTTCCTGACCAGAACAATTGAGCTTAAAATATACGCTAAAACTCTCAACAACCCACGACGCATTAAAGTTGATTTCGCAGCGGAACCTATTATTAATTGGGAATTGCTCGATGCGTCTGCACGTGCGGGCTACCAATATGCTTTTGCGGACGGATTTCTGAAACTTTTCTCGACCGAACACAATAAGATTTTGCGTCCGAAGAACGTTTATACGCTTACTTTGCAGAATTCAGTTGAATACACTCAACCGCTTGTTTTGCGAATTGATAGCACCGCAAATGCTAACTACGACCTGGATTTCCGCTTGCAGCTGCAAACAAAGCCAATCGACTTTGTCCCTACGGCAGCAGACCGCCACAGCAGAATTGCACTTGTGATTGATTTATGGAACTACCTTGCTCATTTCGCTTCCTCCGACGGCGACCGCCCGAAAATGTTGCAATTGCTTCGCCGTTCTATTGCAAGAGTTGCCGAGCAAGCCGATAGCCTTGAATTAGAAAAATGCTTGAACGAACTACTCATTTCCATAAACGACAATAACGCACTTATCGAAATATACAATCCGAGCCTGACAAAATACCTTCCCATTTTGCTAAAAGATATGGACGGGAAATTGATTGTTGCGAAAAGCCATTCGTCTTCTTCATTGCTAGCGGGCGACGAAATCACCGAAATCGAGGGCAAACCCGCCGCCGAAGTTTTGTCGCAAATCGAGCAATTTATCGCCGTTCAGAACCCTACATACAGGCGAATTATCGCTATAAACAAACTCTTGAAAGGGGCACCCGATAGCAAAGTGGAAATTGTCGCTCGTCGCAACGGCAAACAAATTAAAGTAGTAGAAACTCGCTCGCTGCTTGCGGGCGAACTCATCGAGGAACGCCCCGAACGCTACGAAATTTTCGGCGATAGCACAATTTATTGCGACCTCACCCGCACCACCGACAAAGAACTTAACGAAATCGCCAAATTTATGGAAAAATATCCGTGCTTGATTTTCGATTTGCGTGGAAAATCGCAAGTTTCGGAATATTTTCTGGGATTGCTCGCCTCCACCGCCGTCGAAGCATTTCCAATTGTAACCACAACAAACACAGAACCATTCGGCAGAAGCAGAAATTCCTACTCAATCTACACAAACATAAAGCCATACAAGCGTCTTGCGAACAAGCAAATCATTTTCCTTTGCGACGAACGCTCGGTGGGGCTATCCGAAGCAATTCTTGCAATGGCTCACCACAACAAGCTCGGCACAATAGTCGGACGCCCGACTTCGGGTTCGGCAGGTGAAATTTGCTCTATCGCTTTGCCGTGCGGCTACTTCCTTACCGCCACCACTGCAAAAGTGTTCTCGCCTGATGGTGATGAAATTTCAGGTCGCCCGATTACGCCCGATGTTGCTGTCGATTATGATTTGAACTTCATCAAGAAAAATATAGACGAAATTCTCTACAAAGCACTCGAAATTATCAAAAATTCAAGGAATAAATAGATGATTATCAAGAAAATTGAACTTACCAACTTCAAAAGTTTTAAGGAACTTACCCTAGAGCTTGGCAAGTTCAATGTGATGATTGGTCCGAACTCGGCGGGAAAATCGAACTTGATTTCAATTTTCCGCTTCCTTCGTGATATTGTGCAATCAGGTCTGGAAAACGCCATTTCTATGCAAGGCGGGGTGGAATACCTACGCAATTTGAGCCTTGGCAATCAGGAAAAATATATGTCTCTGAAAATTGAAGTCGAGCCGTTCAAAAAAATCCGCCCAATCAAACCGATGCCGCACGGAACAATTGGAATTAAGCCAAGCTGGTTCGAACACGAGTTCGTGCTTGAATTTTTCGACGACAACGAGCAATACCGAGTTGTCCATAACGTGCTGAAACAGAATTTCGACTTCTATCTGATGCGGGACAGCTCGAACACCGAACACATAATCGGGCATAGCGAGCTAACAATAGCGAACAACAACGGCAATTTCTCAATCGATTATACAAAAGATGGCGAAATCCCGCTTTCGAAGGAAGATTTGTTGCCCTCGATTTATTTAGATATTAATTCGTATTCCGAGCAATCGAAGCTGAACGAAACTTTGTTCATCGAAAATCAGTATTATATGCCGCACCCCGATAGCGTCCGCAAGGCAATCGGCGATATTTCCATTTACGATTTAGACCCAAGCCAGCCGAAAAGCGTAACTTCTATCGCAGGCAAAGCCGAACTGGAAGAAAACGGCGAAAATCTTGCCATCGTGCTGAAACGCATTCTTTCCAATCCCGAAAAAGCCCGCACTTTGTTCAATTTGTTGCAATATCTATTGCCATTTATCGAAGAATTCGAAGTCGATAAGTTTTTAGATAGATACTTGCAGCTGAAAGTGAAGGAATCCTACGTCAAGGACAAGTTTCTGCCTGCTTCGCTTATGTCGAGCGGTTCGCTTTTCATAATCGCAATAGTGATTGTTCTATATTTCGAGCATAAGAAATTTGTGATTTTCGAGGAACCCGCACGCCGAATTCACCCTTATCTAATTTCGAAAGTAATCGAAATGATGAAGGAATGTTCGCAGCATAAGCAAATTTTGCTCAGCACTCACAATCCCGAAATCGTTAAATACGCAGGAATTGAGAATATTCATTTCGTTTCGCGCGACGAACAAGGATTTTCCTCCGTTGTCAAGCCACACGAACGCGATGAAATCAGAACTTTCCTGCAAAATGAAATTGGTATTGAGGAACTCTACATCCAGAACTTGCTTTAATAATTATGGCTTTGCGTAAATTATACATATTTGTCGAAGGGACGGACGACGCTTTGTTTTTCAGCAAGGTTTTTCTGCACCGCTTCAAAAAGATTTACGACGATGTCGAGATTATTCAATACGCACAGATGAAAAAATCGAAAGTCGATTTGTTTATTTTAAGCATTAACACTTTGAATTTCGATTATATTATGCTCGCCGATATGGACGAGGTGGAAACAGTCTCCGAAAAGAAGCGGATAATAAAGCACAAATTCGAGCTTGTCGACATCGAGAAAATTCTGATTGTGATTAAGGAAATTGAAAGCTGGTATCTTGCGGGAATGACCGACGAATTTGCTCGTTCGCTCGGGCTCGAACCGTATGCAGCGACCAACACAGTTTCGAAGGAAGATTTTAATCTATACTACATTCGCACCTACCGCTCGCGAATTGATTTTATGCAGGAAGTGCTCAGACATTTTTCCGTCGAAGTAGCTTGTGTGAAAAACCGCTCATTCGAGTATTTTTACAAAAAATTTTTCTTAAATAAGTAGAAATGGTATTCCTGCGCTGTATTGGTGCGTTGGTTTTCGGAAAATAGACGGGGAATGGATTTCGTATAGATTTCTGAACACTTAACAGTCGCACTGCACTTGATTTAACCACACGAACCTCAATTGCAGTGAACTGATGATAACTTTATTTTTTCTATTTGTTATTCGTGTCAATTAGTTCAAAAATTAATTCTGTCAAAGTTTTTACGTCGCTTTCAATTGTGCCTTTCATATAACGTTCGTAAACACTAATGTTGTCGGGCGGGTTGAGATTTAGTGTCAAGCCTTTTTCTAATGCCAGCAGTCTTAAAAACTCTCTTTGGGTTCGTCCGTTCCCTTCTCTGAATGGGTGTAAATAGTTTATGCTATCTAAAATTTCCGCCAACTTCTCAGCAATTAATTGGTCAATGTATCTAAAAGCGTAGTCAAAGTGCGAGGTAGGGAAAAACTGCTTACCGTCTTTGCAAATTTCAACCGTTCGCTTCTGTCCTGCCCAAACGAAAATATCCTGAAATAAATGTCTATGAATTTCTAAAAGGCTGTCAATACCTGTGATTTTTATAGGATTATCATAAAGTTCTTGAAGTCGTTTTGTTACTGCACTGCTTTCAACGAAAAGAAATACATCAGGGTCGGTTATGTTTAGTAAATTTCTTAAAATTCCAGTCTCGGGGTCAGTGTACGTGTACTCAGGGTCTATGTATTTATAGGAATTAGACATATTCTTTTTGTTTGGCAATTGCCACAAGTTCTGTTAGGGATATTTTTCCTGTTACATAGTCCCTTATGATTTCAATACCCTTTGGTGTCGGTTTAAATCCTTCAAACATATTGCTTCCCAAGGCGTTTGCAGTACTTTCTAAGGTTTTCAGGTCCGAAAACTTAACTCCCATTATGGTCAGGTTGCTTCGGTCTATTTCTATTGTGTTTAACATATTTTCAGTCTTAATTCCTTTTCAAATTTACAAAATATTTAGGTCAAATTCTTTGATTTCAATACTTAATGTTGCTCCAAAAATTTTACACGAAAAATTACAAAAAAAATTATAAAAATTATGTATTTATACCAATTTTTATGCAAAATCAATATTTGCTTATAACTCTCAATGAACTAATAATGATTTAAAAAACTCCTCGTTATTAAAAGATAAAGTAGGCTAACTATAAAATTTTTATTTTGGCATAATTTTTTCGTAGTTTAATTGAACTTTTTTTGTGATGAAATGACAAATAGACGCGAATTTATAAAGCAATTGGCTGCGGGTGCTATTGCGTTCTCGGCGGCGGGTAATCTAACCGCACGAACGCTCGAACTTTCCCCTTTCAAAGGCACCGAAAAGAACACCAACTACATACCGACCGATAAGATACTGCCCGCTGCTCTCAAAAGCGGTTCTCTTATTGCTATTGCTTCGCCTGCAAGCCCCGCAAGTGCGTGGAATTTGAACAGCACTATAAATATTCTCAAAATGCATGGTTTTTCTGTCGAAATTGGAAGAATTGCAAGAAATCAGAAAAACAACCATAATTATTTAGCGGCAACGGACCAGGAACGTGCCGACGAACTTATGCAATTTTTCGAGCGTCCCGATGTCGATGCAATTATGTGTGCTCGCGGCGGTTATGGCGTTATGCGTATTCTCGATAAACTCGATTACCAGGTTATCAAGAACAACCCCAAAATTGTCATTGGATTTAGCGATATAACAGCACTGCTAAACGCAATCTACGCAAAATGCTCGCTTGTTACTTTCCACGGTCCCGTTGCTGTAAGCACCTGGAACGATTTCTCGCTCAATAGTTTCAAAAAGACGCTCACCATAGGCGATCTTTTTTCTGCAAAGATTGACGATATGCAGGTGATTAACGAAGGAACTGCGGAAGGTATTATTCAGGGCGGAAATTTGCGTATAATTTCCAGCACGCTTGGAACTCCTTACGAAATTCAGACCAACAACTCAATCTTGTTTCTGGAAGATGTGTCCGAGCACGCCTACGAAATCGATAGAATGCTCACCCAGCTTGTCCTTGCAGGCAAAATGAAGAACGTCAGAGGCATTGTTTTCGGCAAATTCAAAAATTTACATACACGCAAATCTTTTTATCCGAACCGCGGCAAAACAATTTTCGAAGTAATTAAAGAAATTTGCAAACCTTTGGGCGTTCCGCTTGTTTATGATTTTCCATTCGGGCACGTATCGCACAAAATCACTTTGCCCATTGGCATAAAAGCACGTTTGGACACAAAGACGAAGACTTTTTCGCTGCTCGAAGAAGCAGTTTGCTAAGCAAGATAGCTCAGGCAGCCAACTCCGACGGGTTCGACCGACAAATAGGCTTCCGCATATCGAACGCCAATAAGGCTTCCGAAGTATTTCGCACGTGCTATTAGCTCTTCTTTGAATTCGGGACTGGAAAGCTTGGTCTGCGGTTCGTTTGTATTTTCGTTGCCTGTAACGTAAACTTGCGAGGCGAACGCTTCGATTGCTCGCATCTTGATATCGTGAACGTCGGTAATATCAACGTAGAAGTCGGGTTTTCGCTCGAACTGGTAGCTTTGCATAAAGCAGAAAATTTTGCGAGTTCGGTAAATTTCCTGCTCTTCGCCGTTTAGTTCAGTGTGAATTTTAGTCAGTCCGCTTTTGAAAAGAGCGTTCCTCACAAGTCGGTGGACAGCTTCGTGGTCGGGGTGGCGTTCGAACGGTGGGTGAGTTAGAATATTTTTCGGCTTAAATCTGCGAAAAATAGAGATAACTCGATATAGCGATTCGGGACTTTCGTCGATAAATCCGTCCATCATACCTAAATTTATGCGGTGCGAAACATTCAATATTTTCGTTGCTTCGAGCGATTCTTGTAGCCGTAGGTCTGGATTGCCGCGGGTGCCCATTTCGCCTCGGGTGCAATCAACAATCGCAACTTTCTTGCCAGACGCTGTCATTCGGGCAATTGCACCGCCTGCTGATATTTCGGCATCGTCTGGGTGGGCATCGATTACCAGCAAATCCACTGTTTTAACTTCGGGGTCCTCGAAAATTATCTTAGTTTCCATTTAATTACCTGTAATTGAATGAATTTTCTCAATTCGTATCATATGGCGACCGCCCTCGAATTCAGTAAAGAGAAAGGTTTTCACTATTTCCTTTGCAAGCTCTAAATCAGTTATTCTCGCCCCAAGAGTAAGCACATTTGCGTTATTGTGGCGGCGTGCCATTTCTGCCATTTCAGTGGATGTGCAATTTGCCGCACGTATTCCTACAACTTTATTCGCTGTAATTGCCATTCCAATGCCTGTTCCGCAAATCAAGATTCCGAAATCTGCAATATTTCCCGCTACTGCTTCTGCCGCAGGAAAAGCAAAATCAGGATAATCCACCGATTCTTCCGAAAAAGTCCCAAAATCCAGCACCTGCTGCTCTAATTCTTTCAAGAATACTGATAACTCTTTTTTATAGTTATATCCCGCGTGGTCTGATGCAATCGCTATTTTCATAAATTCTTTATTCCTATACTATTATAATTTTTCTCACTTTTTTTAATAAAATTATCAACAATTTTTTAACAAACTACATTTTTTTCTGTTAATAAAACGAACTTTTCCACTAATTTATTTAGTCCAAATGTTTTTTTTTCACATAGGGCGATTTTTTTGTGAATTTTTTGTTAATAAATTACGTGGTTTTATACATTATTGTCGAATATTTCGGCTTCTATAATCTAAATAATCTCAAAGTTTTATGCACCTGTCAAGCTCTTTTTTTTCACTTTTCCACAAACATAATAATTATTATTAAAGGTATATATAAATATATAATATTATTAATAGAAGAATTATCAACATAAATTTTTATAGAAAATCAAATATAAAATACGCAGAATTAGGGAAACTTTCGATGGTGCCGCTGGTTGTTCAGACATTCCTGTCTGAAAATTGTGTTTTGCATTGCAAATTATGTTTGCATTTCACAGACAGGAATGTCTGTGCTACCGATGATTTACTTTTTTACAAATTCTACTTCGAAGTAGCTGTGCCAGTATTTGCCCGTGAGAATAAATGTTCGGCTTTGGGGAATGAATGCAATGCCATTTGAAACTTCGGGCGCACCACCACGAACGACAATTTCACGCAGCGGCGAAATATCAATAATTCCAACCACTTTGCCTGCGGCAGTGTCTATTTTTACGATTTTGTCTTCCTGCCAGATATTTGCGTAAAGATAGCCCTCGCCGTCGAATTCCAGCTCGTTTATGTTATACACCTGCCGCCCATTCAGATAATGCACCTGCTTTGTGCCAATTTGCGAAAAGTCCTGCGGGTTAATGTATTTGAGCACAAATGAACCATCGGACATAATCAGGCGGTCGCCATCGGCGACAAGCCCCCAGCCCTCGCCGTTATAGCGAAGCGTCCGTTCAAGTTTGAGCGACTTTGCGTCATAGACGTAGCAAGTGTTTTCCAGCCAGGTGATTTGATAAATCTTGTTCTTCCACACCGCAATTCCTTCGCCGAATTTATCATCGGGAAGCGTTGCCTTCGTGATTACTTTTCCTGATTGCGGGTCTATCTTGTAAAGTGCGGAATGCCCGTGCTGACCGGTGCTTTCGTAGAGAAATCCATCGTGATAGAGCAGTCCTTGCGTGTAGAATTCTCTATTATGCGGGAACTGACGTATGATTTTAACTGTGTAATAAATTGTGCTGTCAGTATTTGCGGCACTATTTGCCTGATTTATGTATTGGAATTCATATTTTTGTTTCTGTTCCTGCTTGCAACTTGCAAGAAAAGCAAGCAAAATGAGTAAAATTGCGTTAATTCTCATCGCTCGATTTCATTCTGTTGATAATATTTGTTGTAGATTTGCCTTCGACGAACTCGATAGTAGCAACGCGCCCGCCGTAGCTTTCCACAAAGTCTGCCCCGACGATGTTCTGCCTCTGATAGTCCGCCCCTTTGACAAGATAATCGGGACGCACCTGCTGAATTAGTTCGAGCGGGGTGTCCTCGTCGAATAGAACGACGTAATCAACGGGCTTTAAAGCATTTAGCACCTCTGCCCTATCCTGCTCGTTGTTAATGGGACGAGAGTTGCCTTTCAGGCGTCGAACCGAAGCATCGGTATTCAGCCCGATAATCAGCACATCGCCAAGTTTTTTCGCTTCCGTAAGATAATGAACGTGCCCGGCGTGGATAATATCGAAGCACCCGTTTGTGAAAACAATTCGCTTGCCCTCGTTCCGCAATTGCTCGCAAAGCAAAGATATTTCCTCTCTGTGGACTATCATTTTATTCCGAAAAAATCTTAACAGCATTGATTAATTTATCGATTTGCACGGACACAATGCCGGGTTCCTCGCAGACAACGCCCGCAGCGAAATTAGCCAGTGTTGCGGCTTCTTCCACTGTTGCGCCCGCCGAGTATGCCGCAGCGGGCGTTGCAATAACAGTATCGCCCGCACCCGAGACGTCAGCAACTTTTCGGGCACGCGTAGGAACAGATTTAATCTCGCCGTTGCTTTTGAAAAGCCGCATTCCTTCGGAACCAAGCGTGATTAACACATTATCAGCTTTGAGTTTACTCAACAGTTGATTTCCAGCTTCGTTCAAAGCTTCGTCGGATTTGATTTCAAGGTTCAGAGCTAATTCTGCTTCGCGTTTGTTCGGCTTGAATAGAGTAACCTCGTTATATTCAAAGAAGTTAGCGAATTTCGGATCGACAAACACAGGAATAGACTTCGATTTTGCAAATTCAATCACCAGGTGAATAAGTTCGGCGGTGATAGCGCCTTTGTTGTAGTCCTGCAAAATTATTGCTGCGAAATCGTCAGTTTCCTCGATTTTGCGTATAATAAAATCAATTGCGGATTTATCAATTGCTGTGCGTTTTTCCAGATCAAGTCGCAGAAGTTGCTGATTGTTGCCAATTATGCGAGTTTTGAGAGTAGTCGGGCGTGCACCGTCCTGAAATAGTCCCGATGGCTCGATACCAATTTTTTGGGAAATATCTATGAAAATATCTGCGAATTTATCGCAACCGAGCACACCGAAAAGATAAGGTCGAGCACCGAGCGACTTCAAGTTTGCCGCAACGTTGGCAGCGCCACCAAGATGGNNCTCGCTTTCCAAATCGACCACGGGAACAGGTGCTTCGGGCGAAATACGTGAGACGCTACCCCAGAAGTAGCGGTCGAGCATCACATCGCCAATGACTGCAATTCGGCGGTTAGCAACATTCTGGATTATTTCCTTTGCCCTATCTACTGATAAATTAAGCATATCAATAATTTTCCAAAATCAAATAGACATAATTCTAAAATTTGTATCCATCTAATATTTCATCACTTGCAAAGCGCTTTCGTATTTGGTGAAATCAATTCTCAAATCAGTTTGAGCTTTGAGATTGACCAGCCCTAATTTTTTAATTTCAGGTGCGTCCTCTGCGTTAATATCTACATCATTAAAACCGAAGACCTTGCTAATTAATCTCACTTTATATTCCTCGTTCAAGAAGTCGGCACCACCTAAATTATACAAACCGTATTTTTTCCGCTCGCAAGCATTAATCACAGCTCTTGCAACATCATTATTCCAAACAGGGTTCGAAATAACGGTGTTTTTTACCTCAACGTCAATTCCAGTTTGCAAATATACATAAATTTCGGATACTTCGTCTAAATTATCGTAGCTGGAATAGCCGAAAACTTTCGTGGTTCGGAAAAGAGTAATCAGGTTCAGGTCCTGCTTGCAAGAGTTTTCGCTAGCAAGAAGGCTTTTCGAGATATAGTCGGTTGGCGAGGCAAGGTCGTCCTCCGAGTAAGGTCCGCGTTTGCCATCGAAGACGAGTTCGCTGGAAAAAGTGATGTAGTGAACTTCTGCGATTTTTGCGGTAGTAATCAGGAAATCGTTCAAATCGACATTGACGTTCCAGATTTGCTCTTTTGTCGGGTTGTCTTTGCTATTTGTGATAAGATGAGAATTTATTATAACGTCAGGTTTTTGCGAGAGAATAGTTTTTCGAAGCAATTTTCTATCGGAAAAATCAAGAGTGTATTCCCAATCATCGTTTGTGGCGGACGACGCACCAGTTTTAATACGGCACAATTGTGCGTTTGTTTCTCGCGGAATAAGATTTTCGAGAGCGTCGCCGATTAAAGTGTCGGGTTGGATAAGAACAATTTTCATAAAATTCCCGTTATCTTAAATAAACAGAAAGAACAGAGACATCGGCAGCCGAAACTCCTGCGATGCGGGACGCCTGACCGAGCGAACGCGGGCGAATGCGGCTAAGTTTTTCCTTTGCTTCGTTCGATAGCGAAGGAATTGAGTAGTAATCTATGCTTTCGGGAATGTATTTATTTTCGTTTTCGAGGAAATATTCAATTTCGCGTCTTTGGCGTTCGATATAGCCATCGTATTTAATTTCTGTGCGTAATTGCTCGAAAAGTTTGCCCGAAGAAAGCACTTTTCGCACCACTGCATCATCGATTGCGTCAATTTCTGCTAATTTGAGCAAGTCTGTATTTTCCCTTTTTGCAAGAATAAATATAGATTGAGCGTCGTTTATAGGATTTTCGCCCTTTGCGACGAGATAATCATTGACTTCGTTGGGTTTCAGCTTCGTATTTTTGAAGAATTCGAAAGCGTAACGGACAGCGTTTTCTTCCCTCTGGAAGCGTTCGAATGTTTCACGTGGAACAAGACCGAACTGAGCGCCGTATTTCATCAAGCGGTATGCGGCATTATCCTGACGCAGTAGCAACCTATATTCAGCAAGCGAAGTGAAAAGACGGTAAGGTTCTTCCGTGTTCTTGTTTATCANNCACACCGATGTAAGCTTCCGAGCGACGAAGCACAAATTCCCCTTCCCCACGTATTTTAAGAACGGCGTTCACTCCTGCGACTAAGCCCTGAGCTGCCGCCTCCTCGTATCCCGAAGTTCCATTGATTTGCCCGGCGAAGAAAAGCCCGTCTATTGCTTTGGTCTCTAATGTGTATTTGAGCTGATAGGGATAGAAAAAGTCGTATTCGATTGCATAGCCGTATCGAAGAATTTCGCAATTTTCAAGTCCGGGTATAGTTCGCAAGCCTTTTTCCTGAACGTCTTTGGGCAAACTTGTAGAAAAACCGTTGACATAGACGCTATCGGTGCGAAGCCCTTCGGGTTCAAGCAAAATTTTATGGGATTGGCGTTCGGCGAAGCGGTCGATTTTATCCTCGATTGAAGGGCAATAACGCGGTCCGACACCTTCTATTCTTCCTGTAAACATAGGTGAACGAGAAAACCCCGTCCGTAGAATTTCGTGTGTGTGTTCGTTTGTGGAGGTCGAGAAGCACATCAGTCGGTTCTTTACCCTTTGGGTGCGGAAGGAAAACGGTTCGGGCGGTTCGTCGCCGCCGGCTAATTCAGTTTTGCTGTAATCGATGGATTTAGCGTGGACGCGTGGTGGGGTGCCCGTTTTCAATCGCCCTTTTTCCAGTCCGTGAGCAGCAAGCAGTTCAGAAACGCGGTCTGATGCTGGTTCGCCATATCGCCCGCCATAAGTAACCTCCAATCCGGTGAACATTTTGCCGTTGAGGAAAGTGCCGGCGCAAAGAATAACTGCTTTTGCCTGTAAATGTTCATTTGATTTTGTCTTTATCCCGGCGATTTTCCCTTTCTCGACAATTATTTCGTCAACTGTTCCATTAATCAAAGTTAAATTGGGTTGTTTCAGAAGTAATTCGAGAGCATATTTTGGATAAAGGTCTTTGTCAATTTGGGTGCGTGGGGACCACACAGCGGGACCTTTCGAGCGGTTCAGCATTTTGAAGAGAAGACCGCCGCGGTCGGCAAGCAATCCCATAGCGCCGCCCAAAGCGTCGATTTCCTTTACAAGGTGACCTTTAGCAGTTCCGCCGATGGACGGATTGCAGGACGGGCTACCAATTGTGTGGAAGTTCATCGTAACGAGTGCTACTTTTGCCCCCATATTCGCAGCGACAAAAGCCGCTTCGATGCCGGCGTGTCCCCCACCGACAACTATTACGTCAAATTTATTATCTATGTGTTTCACGTGGAACATTATTTGCCAATGCAAAAGTTAGAAAAAATTTGGTTTAAGACGTCTTCGCTCCATTTCTTGCCTGTGATTTCGCCAAGCTTTTCTGCTGCCTGACGAACGTCTATTGCAATTGCGACGTTATCGAAGCCTGATTTTATCGAACCGATTGCATTTTGCAGAATATTTGCCGCTTCGGCAAGCAATTTCGCCTGCCTTTGATTTATCAAAGCGTCCTGCTCACGCGAGAAGGAAACTTTTGCCTTTGCAGCAATCAATTCTTTTAGGTTCTCAATTCCAAGATTATGTTTTGCAGAAATGCCTTCTACGCTTCCATCTTGAAGCAAATCAACTTTGTTTTGCACTACGAGGACTTCCCTATCGGGGTGCTTTCGGCGGATTCCTTCGGCTAATTCATCGGAATGATGCACCCCTTTTGTTGCGTCGTTTATCACTAAAATTAGGTCGGACATTTGCAAAACGTTCTCGACAAGGCGAATTCCTTCCACCTCGATAACGTCGTCGGTCGAGCGCACCCCGGCAGTATCTACAAGTCGGACGTGAATATCGCCGATATAGAGCGATTCCTCAATATAATCGCGGGTTGTTCCCGGAATTGGACTGACAATTGCTCTATGCTTTTGAAGCAATGTGTTGAAAAGCGTTGATTTGCCCGAGTTTGGAAATCCTGCTATCCCGACATAAAAGCCGTTTCTGAGTATTTCTGCACTTCTATGGGAAGCGGCAAGCGAGGAACAATACTGCACAACGTTTTCGAGTTTCTCGACGATTTGATGTTTCTCGACCAATTCGATTTCTTCTTCGGCAAAGTCCAATTCCAGTTCGAGCAAACCTGCAATATTCATCAGATTTTGTATGATATCGTCAAGACGTTTCTTGAAATTACCCAGGAGTTGGCGCGATGCAGTTTGTGCAGCAAGCCGTGTGGTGGAATGAATGATGTCGGCAACTGCTTCCACTTGCGAAAGGTCGAGCTTTCCGTTGATGAAAGCGCGGCGGGTGAATTCGCCTGGCTTTGCGATTTCTGCACCGTGTTCGATGCAGAGGTCGATTATTTCGTTCGCCACAATCATTCCGCCGTGGCAACTGATTTCGGCAACGTCTTCGCCCGTGTATGAATGCGGCTTGCAGAAAATGGAAACTGTTACGGTATCTACCACTTCCCCATTTCGGTGGATTTTGCCGTAATGCACAGTGTGGCTTGGTGCGTCCTGGGCTTTCGTGCGACCCAGGAAAATTTTATCGACAATCTCAAATGATTTCTCACCTGAAATTCTGATTACTGCAAGCCCGCCTATTCCCGGCGGAGTTGCCAATGCTACAATAGTTTGTGCCATCGTCCAACTCAAATATAACTTTTTAAAGACGCTTGATTTTGCTATTTGTTTTATTAATATAAGGAAACCTTCGGAAGGTTCTAAGCCTTGCAATATTCAACCAACCTTGAATAATAAAAACATTTTTTTCCTGTAATAATTCACAGACACGAATGTCTGTGCTACCGGTTATGAAAACCTTCCGAAGGTTCTAAGCGCTGTAATTATGAGAAAACTTGATTTATAGAAACTTTTTTTTTCGCCCGTTCTCAAATTTTCTTCTTTTTTTAGAAAAATGTTTATAAATTATATGTTTCAAATTTCATTTCGAACACAGAAATTGAGGAGAAAATGGGTCAAACGATTGTTCAGAAAATTCTGGCTCGTGCCACTTCCAGACCAAGCGTTGAAGTTGGCGAAGTGCTCGAACCCGCCGTCGATACTGCAATGTCGCACGAGAATGCGGCACTTGTGATGAACCAATTCCAGGAGATTTTCGCCGGTCTGGGACGCCCCGCAAAAGTATGGAACCCAAATCGGATTGCTATTATTTTCGACCACAGAGTTCCCGCCGAAAGCAAGAAAACAGCCACAAACCAGAAGAAAATCCGTGCTTTTGTCGCTGAACAGGGAATTACTAAATTCCACGATATTCGCGGAGATGAAGGCGGTATCTGCCACCAAATCCTTCCCGAAAACGGGTATGTGCTTCCCGGCTATGTCGTTGTTGGAACAGACAGCCACACCACCACGCACGGTGCTCTGGGTGCATTTGCCTTCGGTATTGGTGCAACAGAAATGGCGTCCGTCTGGGCTCTTGGCAATGTTCTAAATGTCGAAGTGCCCGACACTATCAAGGTTGTTGTCGAGGGCGAACTGCCACAATATGTTCAACCGAAGGACATAATTTTGAACTTGATTGGAAAAATTTCGGCAGAAGGTGCAAATTTCAAAGTGCTTGAATTTCACGGCTCGACTATTCGCAATATGAGCACTTCGGGACGACTGACACTGTGCAATATGGCAGTCGAAGCAGGGGCTACCTCCGGTATTGTCCCGCCCGACGAAGAAACTGTTCGCTTCCTGCGTGAAGAAGCCGGCGTTACAGGTGAAATCGAACTTATCGCACCGGACGAGGACGCTAAATACTGCCAGGTAGTCGAAATCGATGCATCGAAGCTTGTTCCACAAATTGCTTGCCCGCACACAGTCGATAACGTCAAGCCTGTAAGCGAGGTGGAAGGGCTAAAAGTGGACCAGATTGTGATTGGTTCCTGCACAAACGGGCGTTTAGATGATTTGGAAACCGCCGCAAGCATTCTTCGCGGCAAAAAAGTCGCTCGCGGGGTGCGTATGCTTGTCTTCCCCGCATCATATAGAATATATCAGAAAGCACTCGAATTAGGTTACGTCAACGACCTTGTCAAAGCCGGTGCGGTGGTGATGAACCCTGGTTGCGGTCCCTGCCTTGGTGTGCATCAAGGCGCTCTGGGCGACAAAGAAGTTGCGCTTGCCACCACAAACCGCAATTTCAAGGGGCGAATGGGCAATCCCGATTCAGAAGTTTATCTATGTTCGCCTGCTGTTGCTGCTGCTTCGGCAATAACGGGAATGATAACTAATCCGCAAAAAGGAGGGTTCTAATATGGCTAAAGTAATCTATAAATTTGGCGATGATATTTCGACCGATATTATTTATCCCGGACGATATATGGCAACTGTTCTGCCAACAGAGACGCCGCAATTCGCTTTCGACGACATAAAAGAACTAAACAAATTGCTCAATAGCGAAAAAACAGAGGAGACAAGAATTATAGTTGCGGGCAAGAACTTTGGTTGCGGTTCTTCGCGCGAGCAAGCGGCATCGTGCCTGAAAGGGCACAACCTGACAATTGTGGCAAGGGATTTTGCTCGCATTTTCTTGCAGAATAGCATAAACTTGGGCTTGCGAACTGTGATTTGCCCGGAAATCGAAGCAGAAGTCGGCGACGAACTCGAAATTGCAGGCGACAAGGTTGAAAACAAAACGCAAGGCAAAGAATTTGCTGTTGTGCCGCTTCCGAAAGCACGCCAGGCAATAGTCGACGCAGGCGGATTAATTCCATACACCCAAAAAATATTAAAGCAAAGAATGGGTATTGAGTAAATAGTTTTTAATTCGCAATTTCTCGCAATTACCTCGCTTAGAACATTAGAGATTTTCTTTAATCACCAGGCTTAGAACCTTCGGAAGGGCGGGAACCTTCCGAAGGTTTTCTTTATTCGGG
>MTKZ01001939.1_pt1 | contig 74439 bp, 73 predicted proteins | sample 1042781 | NCBI WGS metagenome assembly MTKZ01 (sample SAMN06212207, study PRJNA360539) | anaerobic digester metagenome | biome: Wastewater treatment plant; material: sludge; isolation source: anaerobic digester fed with sludge from wastewater treatment plant | place: Denmark: WWTP Viborg ... | reverse complement strand
CCGGTAAATACCCGTTGAGGGTGAAAAACCCAGCTGCTCTGTAGCTGGGACCCCGCGGCGGACGATAGCGGGCCAGGTGAATCACCTGTCGCGCATCGACACGAGGGGCGAGGCCTGCTAACCAACGGCAACGATTCTGTCCCGAGACTGGCTACTATCAGCGGCATTCCGTTGCGGACGCGTTGACCGACGCCCGGGGAACTCTCAGGATTGGAGTGGTAGTCAATGGCGGGCCGACGCGAAAGAGAACAACAGACGGAACAACCACTCGATGATCTGGACCCCCGACTGGCACGTTCCCGAAACCGGCTCGTGGACGCGGCGTCTGCGCTCTTGTCATCGGGAGGGGTCGACGCAGTCACCGTCGGCGCAGTCTCTCGGATGTCTCGGGTTGCGCGAACCACGCTGTATCGGCATTTCGACGGCACCACCGACTTACTGGCCGCAGCATTCGAACGCCTGCTCCCCCACGCGCAAATAGCCGACACCAGCGGACCTATCCGCGAGGCCCTCGTGCGGTTGCTTCGCGGTCAAGCCGCGCTCATCGAACAAGCACCTCTTCAATTGACCGCCCTCGCGTGGCTGGCGATGGTCCCCGAAGAGCCCGGCGGACGACCAAACACCCTCGCCCCGTTACGCGCACGTGTCATTGGGCAATACCGTGAGCCGTTCGATCGAGTGCTCAACAGCGAGGCAGCCCGTAGTGAACTCGACGAGCTTGATATCGAGCTGGCCATTGCCCAACTCGTCGGCCCACTGGTGTTCGCGCGACTCTCGGGGCTTCGCTCGATGAGCGCCGCGGACTGCGCGCAACTCGTCGACGACTTCATCGCCGCCCACCGCCGGAACTAAATCCAGACGATTCTGCACCCAACGACAGCCAATCTTCCGCTACATGTTGTAGCATAGCGAAACTGGTTGTTTCGCTGGTGTGAAGGGTGCACGATGTCAACTCTGTTGCAAGCCGGTGCGTGACGGATGATGACTTCGGGACGCCCCCTCCGGCGCGGCGAGTACAGCCAGACGCTAGGGCGGCTGGCGCGCTACGTCTTGTCACATAAAGCGCTCGTGGTCACGGCGTGGGCCTCTACGGCGGTGGTGCTGGCTGTGTTGTTCCCGCAGTTGGAGACGGTGGTGCGCGCGCAGTCGGTCGACCCGATCCCCGCCGGGGTGCCGTCGTTCCGGGCGCTGGACCGTATGGGTGATGCGTTTGGTGAAAAAGGCGCCAAGACGACCGTTTTCGTGACCATGGAGGATCCTGCAGGGCTAACCGAGCCAGTGCGGCGACGCTACGACAACCTCGTTGCACGACTGCAGCACGACCGCGACAACGTGCAGGCCGTCCGCGATCTGCTCGCAGACCCGATCACCGCCCGGCAAGCTCTCAGCGAGGACAAGAAGGCGTGGTATCTGCCCGTCGGGGTGAGCGGCACCCTCGGCGGGCCAAAGGCGGCAGATGCTGTGGAGTCACTACGTCGAACGGCGGCACAGGCCTTCGCGGGAACCGACACGACGGTGCACGTCACGGGTCCCACGGCCACCTTCACAGACCAGATAGCCGCCGCCGAGAAGGACCTCGTCCTGATCACACTGGCCACGGTCCTCCTGATAGCAATGATCCTGCTGGTCGTGTACCGGTCGATCTTCACCGCACTGCTGCCGCTACTGGTGATCGGGATCAGCCTGGCCGTCGGCCGAGGTGTGCTCTCCGCGCTCGGCGAACTGGGCATGCCCGTCTCACAGTTCACCGTCGCATTCATGACCGTCATCCTGCTCGGCGCCGGTGTCGACTACTCGGTCTTTCTCGTCAGCAGGTACCACGAACGGCTCCGTCGCGGCGCGGACCCCGCCGACGCTCTCGTAGACGCGACAGCAACAATCGGTCGAGTAATACTCGCCTCAGCCACCACAGTTGCTCTCGCGTTCATGGCGATGGTTTTCGGCCAACTCAGTGTCTTCGCCACACTCGGCCCCGCATGCGCGGTGGCAATCGCGGTGGGCTTTATCGCCACGGTCACACTGTTACCGCCGGTCCTGTTGTGGGCCGCGCGATTCGGCTGGGGTGCCCCTCGCAAAGACCTGACCCGCCGCTACTGGAACCGCATCGCGGTCCTGGTCGTACGCCGACCGGTACCACTGCTGGCCGCCGGCCTCGTCGGCCTGTCGCTGTTGAGCGTCATCGCCATCGGGATGCAAATCACCTACGACGACCGGGACGGCCAACCCTCGACAACCGACAGCAACCAGGGCTACGCGCTGCTCAACAGGCATTTCCCTCGCGACATCACCATCGCCGAATTCATCGTCATCAGCGCCCCCACCGATCTGAGAACCGCGAAAGGACTCGCTGATCTCGACCAGATGGCGTCGCGGATAGCTCAAGTCCCAGGCGTTACCCGGGTAGTCGGAGTTACTCGGCCCACTGGCGCCAAACTCGACCAGGCCAAGCTCTCATTCCAGAACGGCCAGATCGGCGATCGCGTCTCGGGCGCGGTCCGCGAGGGGCAAGCGCGTCAAGGCGATCTCGACCAGCTGCGTTCTGGCGCAAATCAACTCGCCGACGGTCTAGGGCAACTCGACACACAAATCCGCACCAACCTCGCCCCACTGTCCGAAATCCTCGATCAAGTAACCACAGTCGGCGACAACATCAATCAATACCGACCACTCCTACAGTCGCTCACCGACGCCGCTCCGCAACTGGACCAGGCAGCGAGAAGCGCACCCCAGTTGTCCGCCCTAGCTCAACGATCATCCGCCGCCATCGCCACGATCACATCAATACTCCCCTTGCTCGACACCTCACCCCTGTGCACCCAGGTACCCCAATGCAACACACTGCGCCAACAAGTGCGCGACCTTGCCTCGCTCCGGGACAACGGCTTCTTTACTCAAATCACCACACTGTCAACGCAGCTCACCCGGACAAAGACACCGATCACGACGGTGGCCGATCAGCTCAGCACCACGCTCAGCACACTTGAGACAACGCTGGGAACCTTACAAACCCAGGACATTCCGTCGAAAATTACGCAACTGCAAACTGGCGTCGCCCAGCTCGCAGCGGGCGCACGCGAACTCGCGGGAGGCGTTTCAACACTCGTCGACAACAGCATGCAACAACTGGCTGGAATGGCCACTCTCGCCGCTCAACTGCAGACCACTGCCCGTGAGACCGAGGGGTCGGACTCGGCCACCGGCTTCTATCTGCCTCACGACGCGTTCGCCGACCAACGATTCTCCGACGTCGCGCGCCAATTCGTCTCCTCCGACGGGCACACCGTGCGCTACGCCGTGCAGACACGCTTCGACCCCTACAGCTCTGAGGCGATACGTCTCGCGGACACCATCGCCACCGTCGCCAACGATGCACGACCCAACACCACATTGTCCGACTCGACCGTCTCCGTCGCCGGCTTCCCCGCCATCAACGCGGACCTGCAACGACTTCTCAACAGCGACTTCCGGCTACTCGCCATAGCCACCCTCGCCATTGTCGGCCTTATTTTGATGATCCTGCTCCGCTCACTTGTCGCGCCCGTCTACCTGCTGGGCACCGTCATACTCAACTACACCGCAGCGCTAGGTGTCGGCGTACTCGTCTTCCAACACTTGCTGCACACCGACATCGCCTGGCCCGTCCCGCTACTGGCCTTCATCGTTCTGGTTGCCGTCGGCGCGGACTACAACATGCTGCTGGTTTCACGACTACGCGAGGAATCGCGGCACAACATTCGTGTCGGCGTGCTACGCACCGTCACCAACACCGGATCAGTCATCACATCCGCAGGCCTCATTTTCGCCGCCAGCATGTTCGGTCTCATCTTCGGTTCCATCGGCATCATGACCCAAGTCGGACTCATCATCGGCGTCGGCCTCCTCATCGACACCTTTATCGTGAGAACGATCGTCGTACCTGCCATCGCCACACTCCTGGGCAGCGCCAGCTGGTGGCCCCAAAAGGCACTGTGACATCACAGGCCCAGCTACGGCTTTGCCCAAATCGACCGGCCGACAATCGAACAACTCACCGTTCCTGCGATCGCAACGCTGGCAGGTGAAGCAAGCTGTCAGGCCCGCACGAGCCGGGACCTGATGGCCGCCGAGCCGAGCCTCGACCGGTTCCCAATTAGAGCGCCGCGTGCGCGGCGAGAAAATCATCGACGATGCAGACACAATCCTCGGCGGTGATATCAGTCAGGCCGGTGAGCCGCGCGAAGACGATTGGGCCGACGAGCTGGGTCAGGGCAAGTCGAACATCGAGGTCGGCAATCTCCCGGTGGGCCTCTTCGGTGGCGAGAATCGCATCAAACGGCTCCCGATACTGGGTTACGACTCGCTCGCGCAGCGTCGTGAGGACAGTAGTCCGATCGGCAGGCTCGGGATCGATCTGGCCCGGCCCCAACGCCAGCCACGCCATCGTCGTGAGCTGAAGAGGCGCCTCGTCGATCAACGTCGCCTGCTGGGTGAGCAGCGCGATCAACCGATCCCGGATCGATCCATCAACAGCTACAGGGTCGACATGGGGCAGCAATCGCTCGAACGTCGCCGCCAACAAGTGCGTACTGCTGCCGAAATGCCGATACAGCGTCGTGCGAGCAACTTTCGAGACACGAGTGACCGCATCGATCGTGACCGCCTCGATTCCACCAGTCGCCAGTAATCCTGACGCGGCATCGAGCAGTCGCGTTCTCGAACGAAGCCACCGAGGGTCGGCCGCATCGTCTGGTACGCCGCTCACTGTCGTCATCTCGGCCACCGTCATATCTTGCCCAATCGATCCAAGCTGGGTGCGTGAACCCTCCCAGTCCCTTACGCTACCGATAGTAGCGTAGCGCTACTTTCAGTAGTTGACAGCGAAGGTGGTGCGATGTCGAAGGCCAACTCGGGTCTGTCCCGATCACAGCGGTGGACCCTGGTCGTGGCGTGTATGTCGGTCACCGTTGTGATCGCATCGATGTCTGCCCTCTATACCGCGTTGCCCGACATCACGTCCTCGACTGGAGCCACTCAGGCCGAGCTCACCTGGGTCGTCGACGGATACACCCTCGCGTTGGCGTGTCTGGTGCTACCGGCCGGTGCCCTAGGCGACCGTTTTGGGAGGCGGGCTGCACTCATAGCCGGCTTGACGATCTTCGCCGGCGCATCCATTGTGCCGGCGGTGGTCCACGAGACCGGCTGGTTGATCGGCGCCCGCGTAGTTGCGGGCATCGGGGCGGCGCTGGTCATGCCGTCGACATTGTCGCTACTCACAGCCGGGTTTCCGTCCGACCGCCGCGGTGCGGCTGTGGGGATTTGGGCTGGAGTAGCCGGATCGGGTGCTGTTGCGGGGATCCTCGGCTCGGGCTTACTGCTCGAATATTGTTCTTGGCCAACGATTTTTGTGTGTTTGTCGGCTGCGGGGGCGGGGCTACTCATCGCGGCGTTGAGCATCCCGGAGTCGATCGACCGTCAGCGGGCCGCGTTCGATGCGAAAGGAGCTATCGCCGCTGCCACCGCCATCGGACTGTTCGTGGTCGGTCTCGTCGAAGGACCTGTCCGCGGCTGGAGTGATCCTCTGGTGCTCATCGCGCTGATCGGCGCAGCTTTGTTGGCTGTGTTGTTCGTCTGGGTCGAGCGTCGAGCGACTCATCCGATGCTCGACCTCGCACTGTTCACCAACAGGGCGTTTGGCAGTGCAACACTGACCATTGTCTTGCAGTTTCTGGTCACTTTCGGAGCGTTTTTGCTGTTGGTGCAGTACCTCCAGTTGATCCTCGGATACAGCGCGCTGGCGGCCGCCGGGGCCATTGCTCCGGTAGCCATCCCGCTGGTCGGGATTTCGTTGCTGGCCACCTCGATAGCCTCACGAGTGGGGCTGCGGGCGATGAACGTATCCGGACTCCTCGTGATCGCGCTGTCGCTCTACCTGGTCAGCCGCCTGCAGAGTACATCTGGCTACCTCGACGTTTGTGTGCTGATGATGGTGATGGGCGCTGGAATCGGGCTGTGCACCGCGCCGTCGACCGAGGCGATAGTCGTCAACACCCCATCTGACAAGCAAGGCCTTGCCGCGGCAGTAAACGACGCCGCCCGTGAAATAGGCGCGGCGATCGGAATCGCGATCGCCGGCAGCGTTCTCGCCGCCGGGTACGCCAACCGAATCGACCCGGTTCTTGCTCAGATACCCGCGGCGGCACGAATACCCGTGTCAAACTCACTGGCAGCCGCGCTCGAAGTCGCCGACCACGCGGGACCCCAAGGGGTGCAACTGACCCGCTACGCCACCGCAGCGTTCATCCATGGCGCCCACAACGCAGCCCTGATTCTGGCCGTCATCACCGCAGTTTCTGCGGTCATCATCGCCGTATGGGCACCAACACGGCGCACCAGGCCCACAGCAGGCCGCGCGCTCACCACACCCACCAACACGGTGCGCACATGAGTGATCAACTCCTACCGCCGCACACACCCGAGTGCATGGGGTGCGGGCCAAACAATGCTGCCGGTCTACAGATGCAAGTGCATCTCACCGACAACGAGGTCTACACCGACATCGTCTTCGACAGCCGCCACGTCGGTGCACCCGGCCTTGCTCACGGCGGAGCAGTCAGCGCCGCGTGTGACGACCTGTTCGGCTTCACCCTCTGGATCGCCCGCCGCCCCGCCGTAACCCGCTCGCTGACCGTGGAATACCTGGCCCCCGTCGCACTCGGGCAAACCCACAGAATCACCGCCCGCATCGTCAAAGAATCCGGTCGCGCAATACAGGTCGCCGCTTCAGGAACCAGTTCATCGACAACGTGTTTCACAGCGTCAGCGGTCTTCATCGAAGTACCCGCCGAACACTTCATCCGCCACGGCGGGCCCGGTAACCCCGCCATCGAGGCGCTGCTGAGCACACTCAGCACAATCGACACCCACACCCGCGAAATGTAGAGGCCCGCATCATGAGCGGATCGCGCCCTGAATACTCGCGGCGCACCTTCCACCACGGCCACGCCCTACACCCCCCTGCCCCCGTCCACTACTGCCCGCCGACGCGCCATATTCTCGACGTCTTCAACGACAACATCGTCGGTAAGCGTTGGGGACTCGCGGCGTTGGCAACAAGCTCAAGTCTCTGCGGCGCTGCAATAGTGCTCGCACTCATCTTCATCGGCGACGCGCCCCACCGGTTCGGCCCGCCGTTTTGGACACTTGGCACGATCGTCATCGCATATCTGATCTGCGCGCTTCCGATAAGCACGTACACGATCGCGGTCTGTCAACGCCGCGCCCTGGGATGGCTCGGTGGCCCCACGCCGATGACCCAGCCTCAACTTCGCGCCACACTGCGCCTGCCTCGAACCATCTGCACCGTCATCGCCGCACTATGGAGCATCGGGGGTATCGCGGTATCGGTCCCCGCTTTTGCACTACTCGCACAACCCGACGCCCTAAGTACAACTGCCACTATCGGACTCGGAGGACTCGGCACAATCGGATACACGTTCGTCTTCGTCGAACGCGCGATGCGACCCGTCATGGCACACGCCGTCCAAAAGATGCCCACCGGGCGCTCTGAGCCTCAACTCTCCGTTGCGTCTCGTCTGCTCCTGGTGTGGGCACTATCGACCGCACTGCCACTGACCGCAGCAATCGTGCTTCTCAACGCCCCCAGCGCGACTGCCACCAACCGAATCGCCTCGGCAACGGCCATGGCATCCGTCGCACTCGTCGCCGGTATCGCCGCCGAACTCGCACTCTCTCGCGCCGTGGCACACCCCCTGCGCCAACTCCGCCGATCTGTCGACGCCATCGCCCACGGAAACCACACCACCCACGTCACAGTCGACGACAGCAGTGAAATCGGCGTTCTACAGAACTCAGTCAACCAACTCGCCGATGCCCTCCGAGAGCAACAACGGCTCCGCGACATCCTCAACCGCCACGTCGGGCTAGGTGTGGCAAGACGAGCCCTAGCAACCGGCGAACTACTCTCCGGCGAAATACACGACATCACAGCTGTTTTCGTTGATGTACGAGAGTCCACGGCCCTTGGGGCCTTGCCCCCGGAACTTGGACACAGGGGCTGATTACGCGGCTGGCGGGAGCGTAGCAGCGTAGAGGGATTCGTAGGTGGACGGTGACTGGTAGTGACACCAGGAGTGTCGCCGGTGGGTGTTGTAGCGCACGATCCACCGGAACACTTCCCGGCGGCAGGTGGCCTCGTCGGCCCAGCACGCGGTGTCTTGGAGGACCTCGCGCTTCAGGCTGGCGTTGAACGACTCCGCGAGCGCGTTGTCGGCGCTGGTGCCGACGGCACCCATCGACTGGGTGACGCCGAGCTTCTTACACAGCGCCGCGTAGTCCTTGCTGGTGTAGACCGACCCGTGGTCGGAGTGGAACACCGCCCCGGCCAGGGTGCCGCGGGTGCCGGCGGCGGCCTTGAGCGCGTCCTCGACCAGGCTCGTGCGCATGTGGTCTGCGACCGTCCACCCGACGAGCCGTCGGCTGTAGCAGTCGATCACGGTAGCCAGGTACAGGTTCGACCCGTCGGCGAGCGGGAGGTACGTGATGTCGCCGACATAGCGCTGTCCCGGTGCTGGGGCGGTGAAGTCCCGCTTCAGCAGGTCCGGGACCTTCTGTCCCGACGGCTCGGGGATCGTGGTGCGGACCCGCCGTTTCTTCACGTAGCCGGCGATCGAGTTCTCCCGCATCACTCGTGCGACGCGCTTGTGGTTGACCTGTTCTGCGCCCTCGAGGCCGTCGTTGAGCTCCGCGGTGATCCGCGGCGCGCCACAGGTGTTGTCCTCGGCGTGAATCGCCCTGATCTTCGCGGCGAGCTCGGCGTCCGCAGCCGCCCGCTCGGCCCGCGCTGGTGCGCCGGCCCGCCAGGCGTAGTAGGACGAGCGCTCGACCTCGACGAGCTCGCACAGTCGCTTCACCTCGAAGGTGGCGGAGTTCTCGGCGACGAACTGGAAGCGACTCACCAGCGCGTCTCCCCGGCGAAATACTTGGCCGCCCGCTGGAGGATCTCTCGTTCGGTCATCAGCTTCGTCGTCTCGACCTCGAGCTCGTTCACCCTCGCTTCGAGCCGCGCGATCTTCTGCTCGGGTGTCTCATCAGCAGGCACCGAACCGGTCAAGGACGACGACGCCTTCCGGGCCTGCAGCGGGCTGGTGGTCAGCGTCCCGTCCGCAGCGGTCTTCTTGCCGGTCCCGTACAACTCGAGCCAGTGGCGCAACGTGCCCCGCTCGATGCCGAGATCCTCGGCGATGCCACGCACCGTCGCTCCCGGAGTGGACTCGTACAAGTCGACGGACTGACGACGGAACTCATCGGAGTAATTCTTTCTGGCCATGATTCTCGGATCATCTCGCTTCCCCCGCCGCCCTCACGGGTGCGGGATTCGGCGTGTCCAAGAACCGGGGTCAGGCCCCATATCGGCGTGTGCCGCACCACGCTCTGCGCGTTCAGCTCAACCACCGCGTAGTCGAGGTCGTCCATGCCGGCCACTGCACGTATCGAACCGATCGGCGTCGCGTCGAACTGTGGATAGGCAGCACCGGACGAGCTCGGTGCACAGTGGCCGGCAGTCACCGCCACCGGCTCTCCATCGATGTGACCAGTCATCCCGACTGTGCACCCGTACTCGATCAACGCGAGTCTGATCATGTCGCCAGGATGAATAGCCACGGTGGAAGCATGAGCCGGAGCTCCACAAAATGATGCGCTGAGGGTTCCTGCAGCGACAACCAGAGCTGCCGCACCAGCGCGCATGCCTCTATTCGGCATGGCCTACCTACCTTCTTAGATTATCTGAGACCGTCCAAATCTCACCTGTAAGAATACGGGATCGCGACCACTCGGCAAGTAGGACAAATTTTTGTTGGCGAACAACAATAGGCGTGGTGGGTGTGAAGTTCTGACAAATCTATTGTGGCGGCGGCTATTTCGCACGCCTCCCAGCGCACGAATAGTCTTGACTGACCGGTCATTCGCAGCCATTACTGACCAACTAGATTCCCGCTATTCTGTGATCGAGAGTGGGCTCTCGTCCGCGGGTTACCGAAGCCGCGGCACCCGCCTCAATTCGAAGGTAGGCACCTTATGCGTACACGCAGAATCATCGTTGCGGCTTTGGCCGCGACAGCAGCAACGGCAGGCATAGCGGCGGGAGTGGCCGGGCAGGCTCAGGCCTCGTACATCAACGGTTGGACTGACATCGTCAACTGCGACCAGGCTCCGGCGGTCGGTGCGATCGTCCCGATCACCGACACGTTCAATCACAAGACCAAGGCGTCGCCGTGGGTCCAAGTCAACGGCGACAGTCTCGGCTATTTCAAGGGATACCGGTCTTACGAAGTGGCCTTCGATCAGGCACGCGTGGTCAAGGCCGACTGTGACAGTTCCGGGCACGCCCGCGTTGAGAAGACTTACGAGGCAGGGGAACTGACGATCACTAACCGTGTCGACTGGTCGCACGGCAACGGCACCGCGCCCATCGTCCCGAACCAGCTCCACGAACGAGTCTCCATCAACGACCTCCGGTGTGACGCCTCCCTGAACGTCTGCCTCCCAGCCTCCGTCGCTAACGGCGAATAGCCGCACACCGAGGCAACCCCAGAGCCCCGCAGCAGCTCCACACCAGGATGCAGCTGCGGGGCTCCTTCCTGTTCTCACACACAACAGACACGACCCTGCGGGCCGCGACGGAACTCAACTGAATGGAACCCGCTTCGCGGGTGCTGAAATCGACCCCAAAAACCGGGTCGATGTTTGTGTTGACCCTCCCATCATCTTTACTTCGTCGCTCCGACACAAGGGCGTGGCTCCGGTCGCAAGCTCCCTCCGACCCTACGGGCTCGAAAACAATTCCCACGCGGTCGCAAGCTCCCTTATTTCGCGGAAATTCTTTTCGCCCATCCCTTGTGTCTCCACTCCTCAGCAAAGAATCGGCCGGTGTCAAAACAAACCGCATCCAACAACAGTAAGGCGGCACCGGCATGACCCAGCACCCCACCACCACAACGCACAACCACAACAAGATCACCGCCGGCACCACCGAACAGATCGGCCAGATCAGATACGAGCAGCTGCGCGCCCACGACTACGCCGGCACCCGTGAAGAACTCCAGAACCCGAACGAGTGGCCGGCAACGCACTGGATCCTCACCAACCGCAACGGCGCGACCTGCCTGGTCCCCGTCACCATCGCCAACTAGAAGAAGGACTCACCACCATGACCACCTACCCGCTCTGCTTTAGCTGCGCCCGAATCGTCACCGGACTCACCCCCCTCGACACCGTCCACCACGACGACCCACTCACCCGCACCCAGATCGCTGCCTTCCTCGAGGCCGCAGGGCCCCTCACCATCACCGACACCAATAACGTCCCAGACACCATCGAATGGACATGCGCCGCGTGCGGAGAAATCAGCACCGGCCCGGCTCGATGGGCCACCGCAACCAGTACCGAACTCCAGGGCACTGACCTCTCATCTCTCTACCCCGACGTCCTGCTCTGGCTACACACCACACGCCCCGATTGGGCGATCAGCGTCTACGACTGCGGACACAGCGGCCGCTGGCCCCAAATCAACCTCCCAGACGGCACGGTCATCCGATTCTCCGAAGACGAAGACCGGACCAGCACCTGGACCGCGTGCCGCTTCTGCCCAGACCAGGACACACTCCTCACCAGAAAACTCGATCCGTACGTCCACGCCACCTACCAGGAACCCATCATCGAAGACGGACCAACAGGAGACCTCAGCCCACAAGCAGTAGCAACCCTCATACAAAAGATCATCGATTACGGGCCATACATACCCGCCTGGCCGCAAACAGTCACCTAAAGCGAATCCCCAGCTTCGATCAAGAGGAGCTGGGGATAACGCATTAATGGGAGACGCGCATAAATCATTAAAATAACCTTACGGGACAGTCGAATATAGAGAATTAGAACTCGATTACCTATTGCATATACCCGCCCTATTGGAATAGAATATGGGTAGGCACCGAAAGACAACCGCTCCAGATGTAGAAGGAATTCGAAATGCGCACAATCACTGTCTACACAAAGCCCGCCTGCGTGCAATGCAATGCCACCTATAAGGCGTTAGACAAGGCTGGTATCGCCTACAACATCGTTGACATCACCACCAACGACAATGCTCGCGACTACGTCATCAGCCTGGGATACCTCCAAGCACCCGTGATCGTCGCCGGAGAAGACCACTGGTCCGGATTCCGACCCGAACGAATCAAGAACCTCGCCGCCTAGCCCCACACCATCCGAGAAGGGAGGAACCGTACCGTGAGCACTCGCGACACCGAGAAGATCGACGTACCCACCGACGAACCGCTGGCCGAAACCATGCACGCAGACCTCGCCGACGTCGCCATCGTCCCGGATGACCCCGCCGACCTCGACCACAACCTCCGTACCGAGATTGACCTCCTCGTTGCTCTGGCCTGGGCTCCACAGCAGATCACCGACGCCGTGGTCGAAGCTCTCGTTGGAACCCTCACCGAGCGGGCCGGCGGCCACGCAACGGACCGCATACCCGCAACGTCTCCGCTGTTCCTCAAAGCAACCCACCAACTCATCTGGGAAGCCATCGTCGAGCTCGCCGACATCGGCACCCCCACCACGCCGACCTTGATCGCCGCACACCTGACCTCGGCAGTCCGGAGTGATGGACTTACCCGCGCCCTCGTTGAGCTCGCCAGCCCCACCGGCCGACCGCCCGGAGGAGGCGGACACGACGCCCCCTACCTCGCCGCCGCCGTGATCGACCAGTGGTACGAGCGCGGATACCGCGCTATGGCCGCCCGACTGAGCACTGTCGTCGCCCCCCGGTCCGGTACGCGCCGCGAAGAGTACGCCCAACACTGGGCCGACCTCACCATTCACCAACAGGCCGCCGCAGCCAGGTGGACATCAATCCACACCGCCCTGGCAGCCATCTAACCCGCCGAAGGAGAACCTGTGAGCACCGACCACCTCGACCACATCACCGCCAACCCGAGCGGACTTCACGTGCCCTACCTCGGCGCCGGACGCACTAACCGTAGCCCCGCAGTCGATCTCGACGTCGACAACGCCGGACGGCCCGCCATCCGCAGGCACCCACTCCATCACCGACGCTTCATGGCCTGTATTCACCTCGCCGACACCCCCATCTGGATCTGCACCGACCACCTCGCCCACCGCTCCTGCGACCATCACTGCCTCGACATCTGGGCGAACCAATGGACGTACCAACAGCTCGACACCCCATCGGCCTCCCCATTCACCCTCACTCACCTAACGTTCCCCCACCGGCAGAACGACCCGGCACTCCTACACACCAGCGAGCTGTCCGCAGTCCGCCTCGCTGACCTGGAGGCAGCACAATGACCAGCATCGGCGCACCCGCCACACAGCTACGAGACGAAGACGACGCAGCCCGCATGCGAGCGGCAGGAATCCCGTGGTCCGCTATCGCTCACGAACTCGCCGTCACCGTTCACGTCGCCAAGGCCTACGTCACTGCCAGCGACCGCCGAGCCGCGCAACGAGCCGCCGAGTATCAAGGTGCACTATTCGACCTATAGCCCTCCTCGCGAGGAGAATGAATACGCAGGCGGACACCGCCTGAACGCAGCTGGTGGTCTCTTTGGACGGTCGACCACAACAACACGAAGGTAGGCAAGTAGTACCCATGTCAGAAGAACTAGCCCGCGGGCCCGAAAACTTCCTCGACGACTGGTTCGCGCACGCGATCGCCCACGTCGCGACATACCCGGAGTCCTATCGCCGCAACCGGCTTACCGAACTCACAATCGGCTACGACATCGCCACGACCCGCGGCCCTGATTCCGCCGAACTCATGGCCTACCTCAACACCGTTCCCGACAGCGGACTGATCACACCAAGCCAGCGAGACCGGCCGCAGCTCGACAGCATCACCGAAGCCAAACGGGTCCGCGCGCGGCACATCGCCGCCACCGCACCGGAAGCCCACGCCAGCGTCACACTTCTCTCGTTCGCCCGCGCTCATCGCAGCGTCGATCGCTAGAACCCGGCAGGGATCTCTACTGGTCGCCTCGACGATGCGCCTTGAGCAGCGAGTGAACGCGCTGACGACTCACCCCCAAAACCGCGCCGATCTCGGACAGCGACGACACACCCTCATCGAGAAGGACGTTCACCAAAACTAGTCGCGCTCTGACTGACTCACGGTTGGCAGCTGCCACTTTCGCATCAGCGACCTCGACTGCGGCAGTCAACTCACGAAAGGACTCGGGCCAGCAAATTGGCTGTCCCGAGTCTTTTGCCATCTGCCGGATCTGCCGCAGACTCACCCGGCCCGCCCCGGCCACGCGCCACCCATCACCGGCGCGCTCGACCACGATCTCACTCATGTGCCCATCGAACCCCCACTCCCATTGTCTGTCAATAGGGTATTGACGCTCTGTGTGTTGGGTGACTACGGTACGGATACCCGCCTCGACCCTGCGCAAGTGAGAAGGTGATCCCTACAACGATTTGGACGGTCGAGATAGAAGAGGGGTTCACCCCACATGGATGATGCACGCCCAGGTTATGCAGGCAGGGACGAACAAGGAGGTAGGCACGATGATGAACGCACTACAGACGTTGCGGGAGCACCTGATCGCGCAGGCGGTCCCCGAGGAGATGGTCCAGACCAGAATCCAGGAGGCCGAGACCGAGATCTCGACCATGATCACCGAACAGACGCATCTACTGACCGAGCAGTGGGAGAACGAGCACCCCGGCCAGAGCCCGACGTTCGTGCAGCTGCACGAACTCCACAACAGAGCCAGGATGATGGGCGAGGAAATGTTCCTGGCCCAGGTGATCGAGTCGATCGAACCCCAGGACGAGGACCCGGAGCAGACAGTGGTGAGCGGCCCCACGACCAGGACGGCCCAGTGGTGGACCGACGAGACGCTCGAGCCGAGCGAGGAAACGCAGGAGCTGGTGGAGCAGGTGTGGCCGGATCGGACGGTCCGGTTCCGGGTGTGGGCGGCCGACCTGATGCAAGCACGCACGATCGACGGGCTACCGGTCCCGACCAGCCCGGCACACGAGCTCGCGGCCGAGGTCGCGGCCGAGGTCGACCGCGTGTTGATGACAATCAGCTCTCCATCTTCGACCTAGACGACTACCGCGCGCCCGCGAACCCGGCCCTAGCCGACCCCGGTGGTACAGCGCTGCCACCAGCGGCCGGAGAACCAATGCGGACCGTCGAGCAGAACGAGCAGGGTGTGCCACTCTCGCAGTGGTCACGACGACGTGTCGAGATGGCGCAACGACCGGACGGAAGTATGGTTGCCGTCGACGCCGACACCACCGTTCCAGGACTCGAACCAGACCCCGCCCCGCTCGCCGACCCCAGCACCGAGGGCACGGCGACGACAGACACGACGGTGGCCGGGTCGCCTACGGGTGAACCTGATCGCGGGCCGGGTAGTGAGAGGCCTGCGGCAGTTCGATTTGCTCATCCCGGATCGCAACTTGTGCCGACCGGCCCCAAATCGCGGGCGCGGGCGAACATCGCAGCGGTCGAGATTGTGCAGGAGTGCCGCGACGAGGCCCGGCCCGCTACCGCGGCCGAGCAGCAGATCCTTGCGCAGTGGTCTGGGTGGGGCGCGATCCCGGAAATTTTCGATGAATCCAAGATCGAGTGGGCCGCGGACCGTGATCGCCTGCGCTCACTGCTTGGGCCCGAGGAGTGGTCCGATGCGCGAGCATCGACTCTCAACGCGCACTACACCGACCCCGCTATCGCCGCTGCGATGTGGGACGCGCTCGAACGCGCCGGATTCGATTCCGGTCGCGTCCTGGAACCGGGAGCCGGCTCGGGCACCTTCATCGCCCTGGCCCCGGACGACGCAGTCATGGTCGGCGTCGAGAAAGACGCGGTCACTGCCGAGGTGGCTCATCTTCTGAACCCGCACGCACAGATCCGACTCGAGGGCTTCGAGGTGACGAATGTGCCCGAACGGAGCTTTGATGCAGTCATCGGCAACGTCCCGCTCGGCAAGTTCTCTATCCCGGATCCGATCTGGAATGCGCAGAACCACTCGATCCACAACGCGTTCCTCCTCAAGAGCCTGCATCTGACCGAACCTGGTGGGTGGGTCATGGCGATCACCAGCGCAGGCACCCTCGACGCCGAGGGGCGCCGCTCTCGCGAGGCGATCGCCGAAGTCGCCGATCTCGTCGGTGCGGTCCGACTTCCCACCGATGCGTTCAAGGACGTCGCCGGCACATCGGTCGTCACCGACATTCTCATGTTCCGCAGGCTCGACGGGCCGCGCCCTGCCTGGGATGTGCCGGCCTGGATCGAGACTGAACAGTTGGAGTTCCCTACTGTTGACGGAGGCTTTGAGAGCGTCCGTGTGAATGCGTATTTCGCTGAGCGTGAGCATCGCGACCACGTGCTGGGCACTATGTCGGTGGGCCGAGGCCTCTATCGCGACGGCTCACTGATGGTCACTGCCGACGCCAGCGCCCGTCCCCTAGCCGACCAGGTGCGCACGGCACTGACAGATGTGGTCGATAAGGCGGTCGCCCGAGGCGACGGCCACAATCCGAGGCCGCGGACCGTCGACCCGATCCATACCTTCGCTGCCGGTCTTGGCACACCGGCCACGCTGTACGCAGACCGGGTCACTCCCGGCCACGTTCGCTTTGATGCCGATCGCAACGTTTTCGAGTCGGCCGGCATCGATGGCGAGTGGACCGAACTGGCGATGCCCAAGTCTCGGATCAAGGAGGCACGCCACCTTCTGCGGTTGCGCGATCTGGGAACCCAACTCATCGACGAACAGACGGCCGTCGACAGCAGCCCCGACCGCCGGGCTCAGCTGCGCTCTGAACTCAACTCCGTCTACGACGCTTACCACGGGGCCTATGGGCCGCTTAATCGGTTCGCTGTCCACGGTGGCCGCGAACGGACCGCGCAGGAAGCGGCCGAACGACTGGCCGCGAAGGTGGACAAGTGGCGCGTCGCCAATCCTGAAACCAGCGGCCTGCCGTGGCAGGGCGATCTGCCCGAGGACACTCTCACTGAGCTGACTGAAGAAGCATGGGCTCCGACTGCGGAGAGCGTGCGCCAACCGCATCTGGAGAAGCTTCGCCGCGACCCCGGCTTGTCGATGGTTCTGTCCCTCGAGCGTTTCGCCAAGGAAACCAAGACCGCGACCAAGGCCGATATTTTCGTCCGCGACGTCGTGGTCGCGCCGCCGCGCGCACACCGCGCTGATTCTGCACGCGATGCCCTGGCTATCGCGATGGCCGAAACCGGGCGCGTGGACCTGGAACGTATCGGTGAGCTCCTGGGACATGAGGACGCCAGTACCGTGCGCGAAGCTCTCGGTGACAACGCATTCCTCACCCCCGAGGGCACTGGCGAGCTCATTCCTGCCGAGCGTCTACTGACCGGACATGTCCGCAGCAAGTATGAACGGTTGACCTCCCTGGCAGAAGCCGCCGAAGACCCGGTACAGGCCGAGGAATACGCGCGTGCTGCGTCCGCGGTCGCTGACGCCATCCCGGCCGATCTGACGGCAACGCAGATCGGGCAAGTCCAGCCCGGTGTCACGTGGGTAGCGGCGGAGGACTATCAGCAGTTCATTACCGAAGCACTCGGTGGGCCCAGTGATACGAGGGTCGAGCGCGCAGCGGGTAGTTGGGTTGTCACCGGTAGCGTCTACCGCTCTGACCGAGGTCGGTACGAGACGGAGTTCGGCGCTGTCTCGCGTGATTCACGCAAGACGCTCAACGCTGGCGAGTTGTTCCAGAAGATCCTCAACCAGGAACCGATTAAGGTCAGCAACCCGCTCTCAGAAGTCGAACGGGGCGCAAAGCCTGTCGACAGTGAGGCCACGATCCGCGCTCAGGTCCAGGCGGAGAAGATTGTCGGCGAGTTCGGGCGCTGGGTGTGGTCCGATCCCGACCGCAGCAGTCGACTGTTGCGCGAGTTCAACAACCGATTCAATTCGTTTGTCCCGCCGCGCTATGACGGTTCGCATCTGACGTTGCCTGGTCTGTCGCCGAACTTCTCACCGCACCCGTACCAACGGTCGGCAGTGGCTCGGATGATCGCCGAGCCGACCGTTCTTCTTGATCATGTCGTGGGCGCGGGCAAGACTGGCTCGATGCTCATGGGGGCGATGGAGCTCAAACGCCGAGGGCTGGTTGCCCAGCCGTGGCTTGTGGTGCCCACGCATCTGATCGAGCAGATGACGCGCGAGTCCAAACAGTGGTATCCCGCGGCGAATATTCTTGCCGGACGACGCGGAATGAGTGATGACGACCGGCGACAGTTCGTCGCGCAGACCGCAGTCAAGGACTGGGACATGGTCATCATCCCTGCGAGTGTGTTCGAGCGGATCAAGGTTCACCCCGATCGCCGTCGTCAGCATTTGGAGCGTCAGCTCGTTGAGCTTGGCGTCGAACTCGACTCGAAGGCCGGCACCGGATCGAACGCGACGATCAAACGGATCGAGCAAGCGAAGAAGACGCTGGAGAAGCGAATCGCGAAGCTGCAGACACTCAAACTCGACGAAGGTGTGCAGTTCGAGCAGACCGGCTGTGACTACCTGATCGTCGACGAGGCGCACGGATACAAGAACCGTCAGCGCGCTGCCTCTGTTGACGCGCTTGCACACGTCGGTTCAGCTAAAGCCGAAGACCTCGCGATGAAGCTTGATTTATTGCGCGAACGCGCGCGAGGGCAGGCACAGGCCGAAGGACGATGGATCGTGCCGGGCTCAGAGAAGGTCGCTACGTTCGCTACCGGAACACCGATCGCCAACTCGTTGGCCGAGGCGTGGGTGATGCAGTCCTACATGAGGCCCGACGTGCTCGAGGCGGCCGGTGTCGCGAGCGTCAACGACTGGTCGGCGATGTTCACTAAGACGTCGTCGCAGACAGTCACCAACGCCACCGGTACTCAGCTTCGCGTCATCTCGTCGGTCAACTCGTTTAGCAATGTGCAGTCGATGTACGCGCTGTCGGCAGTGTTCTCCGACGTCGTTGTCCGTGACCAGGTGCCCGCGAACCTTCCCGCATTCGGTGAACGCAAAATGGTGTTGACTGATCCCGGACAGGACGTCCGCGACTTCATCGCGGACCTGGAGCACCGGACCGACCACATGCCCGAAGATCCGCGCAAGGACAACCCGCTGAAGGTTCTCAACGACGGCCGCAACGTCGCGCTCGACCCGCGACTGGTCGGGCTCTCTCCCGACGAGAATGGGCAGACTCGGGCGGCGGCCGTGGCCGAGTCTGTTGCGGCGATTCATCACCGTGACAATGACCGTGTCTACACCGACGGGACCGGAACACCGTCCCCGATCCCCGGCTCCCTTCAGGTGGTCTTCTGTGACCGAGGCACACCGAAGCCTGGCGGGCAATGGTCGGTGTACGACGCGGTGCGCCAGGAGCTCGAGGAGCGCGGCGTCCCCGCCGATCGCATTCGGTTCATCCACGACGCGGTCACTCCCGCTCAGCGCAATGCCCTGTTCGACGACTGCCTCACTGGCCGCGTGCGCGTGCTGATCGGTTCGACCGAGCGGATGGGGACCGGCATGAACGTGCAGCGTCGTCTGGTGGCTCTGCACCACATGGACGTGCCGTGGCGGCCGGCCGATCTCGAACAACGCGAGGGCCGCATCATCCGGCAGGGGAACCAGAACCCTGAGATTGAGATATTCAGCTACGCCACCTCAGGAACCACCGACACCATTATGTGGGGCAAGGTCGAAGCGAAGGCGTCGTTCATCAGTCAGTACAAGCAAGGGCTGCTCGACAATTCCGTTGATGTCGCCGACATCGAAGAGCAATCGCTGACCGAAGCCGCCGCGGCGACCAAGGCCGCGGCGACCGGCGACGAGCGGTTCATCCGGATGGTGGAGCTGCAAGCCGACGTAGACAAGCTGGCAGCGTTGGAGAACACGTTCCGTGACGCACAGAGCCAAGCACGCTACGACGTAGGGATGCTCGACAAGCAGATCCCGGCGCTGGCCGCAGGGATCGAGCGGGTTCGGCCATTGGCCGAGTCGATCCCTGCGTGGATTGAGGCAGGGAAACCTCTCACTGTTCTCGGCGCCGGTGAACCAACAACGCACACCGAGCGTCCCGACCGCGCGGATGCGTTGTTGGAAGCGATGCAGTTTCGGTGGATGGCGATGAAGGGTCAGGGTGCCGGCCACTACAAGCCGATCGCCGAGTTCCCCGACGGAGTGCAGCTGCAGATGTCGCGGCCGATGGACAGCTCCGACATTCACCTTCGTCTGTCCGGTGGCGCACTCGATGACACGATCTGGATGGAGAAACTTGATTCGAAGAAGACGCTGACACCCTCATCCTCGCAGTCCGCTGTCGCCAGCGGTCTACTGAGCCGCGCGGAGAACGCGTACGAGGCCATCGCCCGCCGCCCGCGCCGACTAGAGCTCGACCTCGACCGAGCGGTCAGCGATCGCGACGCCGTCCTCCCCCGACTCGAGGGGACCTTCCCCGACGCCGACGCCCTCACAGGCATGCGGGTGGAGCTGCAACAGATCAAGATGGCGATCGAAGCGGCCCAGAACTCACCCGAAGAGATAGCGCGGCGTGAGTCGGCGCAACTGAGGTTGAATCAGAACGGTCGACGCGCCGGGTGGAGTTTGGAATGGAACCCCACCAAGCAGATGCTCGCCGAGTCTGGGTTCGACTCGGTCGACAACTACCGCGCCGCAACCCAGATTGGTGAAGCACGCCGTGCGTCTGAGTGGAACCGCACGCACGACACCGACGGACGCGAACTGAGCGCAGCCGAGATCGCAGCACGCATTAGTCGTCGCGGCGCACCGAGGCAGTCCCCGACCGCGTCGCGCAACCCGCCTCGCGACGACAAGTCGCATCGCCCGCACCGCGACGGACCGCAACCGCCGCGACAGTCCGGCCCGGAACGCTAGGGCACGCTCGACAACGACGGCGGGAGGCTGTCACCCACGTGGGTGACAGCCTCCCGCTTTATGTCGTTCCAGATGACGCCGGAGGGTCAGTGGTAGGCGGCGTGCCGCGCGTACTCCGCGTCGTACGCCGCACGTTCGCGCGCCTGCTGTTCGGCGTAGGCCAACGATGCCAGCCACTGCTGATACTGCAACTGTTGCTGCTGTCGTGCGGCCGCCCGTCGGCGACCGTTGACCACCGCACGGATCACGAACGTGATCAGCGATACCCACGAGACAACCACCACCACGACAAGTACTTGTTGCCCAGACAATTCGTGCTGCGCCATCAGTCCGGCAAGCAGTCCGATGCAGACGAAGATGCCGACACCGATCGCGAACGCTTTCAGTAGCGTCACGAGAGCATTCGGCCGCCTCGGCGGTTGGTACGGCGGAGGGAACGATGTACTCAACGGATTCTCCTGTCTCCTTCTACGTGGACCCTATCGGTCGGAGCTGACACTCTCCCGACATCTCGTACACAGTTCGAACCTCAGATACCGCGCCCGGGCACCTGGCCTGAGTCATCCCTCGTACCCCAGCCGATCTCAACCCGGGATCGCTCTGCAGGGCAACTTCACGCGGCGGTTCGGGCCTCCTTATCGGTCGGGCTCTGCCTTCCCACTACGCTCCGCTCCATTCGAATCTACCACGCGGAGCGCAGAGCAAGCTATTGTTTAGGCATGCCTAAACGTTGCGTACCTTTGCTGACGCCGGTACGCTGAGTCGAAATTGACCGGTGGTTTCGACTCTGTGGGGTTCCCGTGTTCGGGATCGCTGCGCTGGGCTCGGTGGCCGGTCGGCCAGGAAGGGCGGCGGTGCTCATGAGTGAGCAGCAGGACGACACGGCGGCGAGCGCTTCGCGTGCGTTGTTGCGCCGTCGGCGTCGCAACGTGGACGGCGGGCGGCAGAACAAGATCGAAGTGAAGGTGACCGCCGTCGAGGAACAGCGGTTGCGCGCTGCGGCCGAACACGCTGGGGTCAGCGTGCAACGGTTGATGGTCACGCGCGCCCTGTCGCCCGCGCCGACACTCCTGGTCGGTCGCGAGGAGAAGGTGCAGGCGTGGAAGCGTGCGGTCGATATGCGCAACCTGGTGGCCGGTATCGGTGTGAACCTCAACCAGATCGCGCGGCACGCAAACTCCGAGCACGAGCTGCCGCAGGAATTCGCGGCCGCGGTCGCCGGAGTCGACCGCGCCCTGGAGCGCGTGTCGGCGGCGTTCAATGATGTGTTCAATGACCGGCAGAGCAGGGCCGGCGAATGATCCCTGCAATCTCGTCGGGTGCGCGCATGTACGGCCTGGTGTCCTATCTTGCTGGTCCCGGTAGAGCCAATGAACACACCGACCAGCATGTGCTCGCCGCGAGCTCGCCGGAGTTGTTTTACGCCGGTGGCGCTGGAGGTTCGATGGACGCTGAGCACGTTCACGAGTTGGCATCGACGTTGGACGAGGCGAGGGTTGTCTTCGGCACCGAAGTCAGCCGCCGCGATAAGAAGAGGCTGGCCGCAGCGCGCGAGCGCGGGGTCACTGGTCGCGCCGCTGTCGCCGAAGCGACCGTTGATGAGAACGTGTGGCATTGCTCGCTGTCGCTCAAACCGGGCACGGTTCTCGATGACGCGCAGTGGTCTGCGATCGTGCATGACTTCATGGCCGAGATGGGTTTCGACGATCCCAACCAGGCGGCGTCTCGGTGGGTTGCGATCCGGCACGGGATGACCAAGAACGGCGGCGACCACATCCATATCGCCGCCTCCCGCGTGCGTGATGACGGCACGGTGATTCCGTTGTTCGCACCGCACCCGGATGACCCCGCGCGCACTGAGGGTGACTGGCAGCGCGCGCAGCGCGTCGCGCGGAGCCTAGAAGTCACGCACGACCTCGAACCGTTAACGAGTGCAAAGGAGATCCCGACACGCGGCACCCATCACGCGCAGTCCGCGCACGCGGAGAAGAGTTCCAGGGTTGATGCTCCCTCGGTTGAACTGGCACGTAGGGTGCGCGCGGCGGCGATCGCCTCGGAGAGTGAAGCGGAGTTCGTGCGGTTGATCCGCGCAGACGGGTTGCTCATCCGACCGGCGCACTACGACAAGAGTGACCCGGACGCGGTGACAGGGTTCAGCGTCGGGTTCCCTGCCAGTGAGTACAGCAACCGCCACGGCAAGCCAGTCATGCACGGCGGGAAGAAGCTCGGCGAAGATCTGTCCTTACCGCGCCTACGTGAGCGCTGGATCGACGACGAGAACGCGCGGGCCGATGCTCAGTCGGCGTGGCAGCACACCGCGCGGACTACACCGTCTGCTTCCCCACCGCCACGCACCGAGACAGCGGTGCCAGAGACGGCTGCCATCGACACGCGGCTGCGCGCGATTCTGCGGCCGCTTGCACAGTCGTCCGCGACCGAAGCCGACTACGTCCGTGCGGTGCGAGCGCACAAGGACGTTCTCATTCGTCCCCGGTTCGCGCGAGGATCGACCACCGAGGTCACCGGGTACAGCGTGGCGCTGCGGCCGGGACTGGCCGCTGACGGCGACGGTAAGCCGATCTGGAGGCCGGCCGGATACCTCGACAACGACCTGAAATTGTCGGCGCTGCGGCAGCGGTGGCCCAGTGGCCCCGAACATCAACAGATGGCCGCGGCCGCGTGGCGGCGTACTGCTACCCGCGATGACGCCAAGACTGCGCCGCCGCGCGGAGATAAGGACGCCCGGTCCGCGCGGGCGGCCGCCGACGCTGACCGGTGGGCTACTCGCGTCGGGTCGGTGGCGGACCGCTCGTCGAAGTCGTGGCACTCGGCGGCTGGAGACACTGCGGCCGCGGTCGGTGCCGCCGCACGCGGCATGTCGGGGACAGACGCTCGCGAGTTGAATCGCCTCGCTGATGCGTTGTCAGGGGCTGCTGGTGAGCGACGCGCTACGCGACCGGTAGGAAGTCGTGCGAACACTCGCAGTGCCGTTGCGCGCGTGGCCGCCACGATGCTCGCCGCGAGCGGTAGCGGTGATACCACGATGCTCTGGTTGGTCGTGGCGCGACAGGTCGTGGCCGCCAGCCGGGCCGTCGCCGAAGCGATGGCCGCACAAGGGCACGCCCGTCCGGCACGTGAGATCCGCGCCGCGAGCGCCGCAGTGGACAATCAGTTCGCCCGCCGCGTCCCGGAGGACGCGGCTCGGGAGAGCACCCGCCCTCATCAGGTGCCGCGGCGTCCAGTCGCGGACCCGACAGAGCGTCCGCGTACCGGCGGCTACACTCCGCCGTCCACGTCCCGTGACCGTGGATCGGAACGCTGATCGCGCCGTGACACAGAAGTAAGGCCCTGTACTCCTCATGAGTACAGGGCCTTACGCGTTGTGGCGGGTGGAGCGGCTACACAGCGATCGGGTGCTGACTGCTCCCCTGCTCCCCCGATTCTGGGGAAGACGGCTGGCCCGCGGCCGGGGGTTTCGTCGCCGCTGATTCGCTTCGCCGTGTGCGCCGCGGCGAGCGTTTTCGGATACCCAGTGGCTCGACTGCGAGTGCATCCAGCCGGGCCTTCGGTGCGCCGTTCTTACGTGCCTGCTTGACGAGTGCGGTCAATTCCTCGACGCGTTCGCGGTCGGCGGCCGCGAACTCCTCGCGTGCCGCGGCGATCGCGCGCGAAAGAGCCATCGCCGGGACGAGAGCATCCCTGCGCTGGCGTTGCCGGGCCGCGAGCTCTTCGGCCTCGCGTGCGTCCTCGGCCTCGAGCTCTGCGGCGATTTCGGCTGACAGATCAGTCATGACATTCTCCTACCTTCTTCATCGGTGCGGTGGCCGACCGTCCAAGACGCCACCGTCATCGTTCAATCTACGGATCCGGGCTCCGCACGACGACCATCGTGGAACGCGCTGAGTCTGCGCTTGCTAACTCTCACCATCACAGCGAACATCGTCCACAGCACGACCGTGAGGGCGAGCAGTATCTTGGCTAGCGGCGTGGAGACGTCCACTGGCGGCGACGCCGGTCCCCAGCAGTAGCCGTCTCCACGCAGCCGCCCAGGTTGACTGCTACACACACGAGAGCAAGAGCCGAGACCGACGCAAGCGCGCCGACGCCGATCAACACCCGTTCCCACGTCCCCGTCTTTTGTGATGCGAACTCGGGCGTCGATGACTGCCGCCTCTCACTACCGCCCGGCATGGCCGCGCTCGCGATCTGCGCCCCTGCCCGGTGCCGCTTTGGGCTTCGGCGCTTGTTTGGCGGCACCTTGTTCGGCGTTGCGCGGATTCGTCGGGTGGTCTTTTGCCGCGAGGGTGGCCGCAGAGGCTGCGGGACTCTGCGACACCGTGGCGACCTCTGTGCTGCGCGAGCGATCGGCTGCGCTTGCGTACCCGTCCTGTGCTCGTGCGCTCAGAGTGTCGGCGTCGCGGTCGGCGGTCTGCGCCCGCTGCATAAGCGAGGACACTTCGGCCGCATCCCTATCGGTCTCAGCGCTCGTGTTGGCGTCGTGCCCATCACTGTCGAGGAAGGATGCGCGCTGCTCTCGCAGCTTCTCTCCGGCCACATCTGCGGGTTCGCCCAGCAGTGTTTCCGGGTCAATCCCGTACTCGCGGATCCGCTCGAACAGATTGTCCCGCACGTTGGCCGCCGCACCGGCCATCTCGCCGTCGCGGTCGGCCGCACGCAACAGATCGACCACGTCGCCCGGTTGCGCGCGATCGACCCACTGCCGATCGTGTGCACGCTCCCCGAGATGATCGACGTCGATCCCGTGCCGCGCTTTCATCTGCTCTTTCAGCTCGGCCTCGCTCGGCTCGTCCAGGCCAGTCGGCACTACCGGACCGCCGTCACGGCGGACTCCTGCGGTCGCTGTGGCCCACCGGGGCTCATCTTCTCGGGACTGTCTGCCGCGCAGCTCCTCGGCCGCGGTGGGGGCGCCACGTTCTGCTTGTTCACGCACTCGCCGCATGAACGTTTCAATCAGGGATGCGCCCTGCCCGATCGTCTGGGCCGCGCTGCGCTCGAGGATCTGCTCGAGTCCGTCGTCATCGAAGGGTTCCATTGGTGATCTCCTCTATCGGTCGGTCGTGCCGTCGACGCTCATCGCCGCGCGGACTAGGTCGTCATCGAGCCGTTCGTACGGCATCGACGTCGTTCGCGGTCTGTGCTCGTGTGTGGTGCATCCCTCGAACGGTCCTTCGGGGTTGGTGAGGGCATTCATGTGTGGGTCCAGGTGGTCACGCCACCACACACTCATCCCGAGCGTCGGGTCCAGACGCAGGGATTCATAGGCTCGCCACACCGCCTCAAGTCGGGATACCGCTTCGGCGTGTTCGAACCACCGCGGACACCACGCGCGAGTCTTCCCCGCGTGCTCCCACTTGCGTGCATACAGCAACGACAGGTGGTCCTCGAAGAATTCGTACACCGACGAGAACTCCGGTTCTGGATCGGCTTTGAGTGCTTGGCCGATCCCCCCGTCGATCGCGGCGAGAACCGCGTCGGATCCGCTGGGTTCGTCGTCGGCGAGGTCTTCGTCCCCGAATAGGTCGTCGTCCATGTCTGTCATCCCTTCGGTGCGTATTCGGTGAGCGAGGCCCTGATGAGGTCGGCGTAGGGCTTGTCCATCCACGGGACTGTCCGGGCGATCACGGGGCGGTTTCCTGCCGACAACACCAATGCGCGCCCGCGTGGCCATGCCTGCAGATCGGCGATGGTAAAGATCTTCTTGTCGTCCGTGCTTAGAGATGACGACCGCCCATTCCGCGACTCAGACAGGCTCAGCTTCTGGCGACTAAAGTCGCCGCACAGCTCCACGAGGTTGGCCAGGTATTCCTTCTCACGAACGTTGCCGCCGTAGACGTACACATTCGACGAGCTCTCCAACAGCTTCATGTTGCGTTCGCCGAACACTCCGACGCCTTGGGACCAGGACTGCAGGATCGTCATGATGATGATCCCGCGAGATCCGAAGTGCGAATACAACTTGGGTAGGTCCGGCCACCGCACGACGTTGGCGGCCTCGTCGAGCGGGCACAGCATCGGTACGGGAAGACGCCCTCCCGGTGAGGCCGTCGCGATGCGCTCGGCGGTCCGGGTCGCAGCGACCGTGAGCGCCGCCACTAGAGGTCCGGTCGAACCGACGCCCTCCTTGGACAGGCAGTACAGCGTTTCGCCGTTGTCGATGTAGGCTTCCAAGTCCAGGTGCGGACGCTGCGGGCCGGAACCGCGAGTGATCCACTGCTGCACGGCCCTGGTCCGCAAGCACTTGGCCATCTTCACGCTGGTACCGAAGATGCCGGCCTTCTGCTTTTCCGGCAGATTCAGCCGAGCGTTGAGTGCACGAGCAATCATCGGATAGTCGTGGTTCTCGAGGATCGTGACCGCGTCGTGGCAGGCGTTATCGTCGACCAGCCGCTCGTACACCGTGGTGATCGGCTCGTCCGCCAACGCCGATGCCAGAATCAGGTTCGCCAACAAGTCCTCGCCCTCTGGATCGAAGTAGGGATCCTTCTTGGCCTCGAGACCGTCGTCGCCGACGGAGAACAGCTGCGCGAGCTCTTCTGCCTGGATTTCATCGCTGACGTAGGACAGCGGGTTCCACCACCACCACGCAGGTTCGTTGGCGACCTGCTGCGGGTCGAACACCCACACCTGACGGGTGGGCTTACCGTTCTCATCGCGGAACTCGCGCACCAACCGCGTGTGATCGAGGTTCCCCCGCTTGTTCTCGGTCGTCAGGACCGCACCGGGTGCTTCGCAGATCGCGGGAATGATCCGCGAGGTCGACTTGCCCTGGCGCGGCCCCCAAATGTCTAGGTGCATGTCTTCCCACGACCCGAGGAGATCTCCACCGCCCAGCTCGCGACCAATCGGGACCCCCTCGACGGTGGTGAACGTCGACGGCGCCACTGACCCGTCGACACCGAGGCTCGCGGCCTTGGCCGCTACGGCCTTGCGCTGCACAGACGCGATGTCCTTACCCGAGCCAAGATGCTGCTGAGCGCTGTCGACACGCGTACGTGCGGGCTTGCGCCCCGTCCACCAATAGAATCCGGCGCAGATCGCCGCGGCAACCACTACAAGGAAGGCCACCGCCCACACCGTTGCGGCCGTAGACCACACGAGCTTTCCCGTGATGACCATGATGGCTGCCGCGAACGGGTTTGCCGGCACGTCCTGTCCTCCGGCCAAGGTCAACGCGCCCCACACGACCGCCGCGACGAGGACGAGAACCCCCACAATCGCGAACAAGGCGTACGTCTCCAAGCCCTTCGCTGGATTCTTCGTCTGACCCGGTTCAGTGGCGGACATCGCGTACTCCTGCCCTCCTCTGGCGGCCCTTGCTACTGCTCATCGCTGCCATCCTCGATCAGGTCGTTGAGGGACACTTCGCGCCAGCCCCGGAATCCCGGTGCTCGGCACAGCTCCAACGCGGGGTTGCCGTTAGGGTCGTCGATGACCTCGATGCTCACCCACACCTTGTGTTTGAGCATGTCGCGCATCAGTGACTTGCGGGTCACGATGTGGTTGGTGACAGACAGTTGCAGGTGCACCATCTCGTGTTCACCGACCTCGCGGGCCTTGCCCGCGAGGTAGACGGCTTTTCCTGCTGCTGACTGGTCGGCCTGGTCCTGGTCGGCCACGTTGTCGTTCGCGTGGAACGTCCCGTACCACGGGTCTTCTTCGCCCTCCCGGCACACTGCATAGGAATCGACTTCGGCGTCACCAGCGCAGTACAGCTCAATAGTGGGGGCCTGTTCGGCCTTGTCCTCGAGCTCTTTGAGTCGCGCGGTCAGGGTGTCTTCACGGAGCTGCTCGTAATCGATGCGCAGCTGCTTGCGTAGCTCGGTCTTGAACTTCGGGAACAGCAGCTTGGTCGCGAGCTCGTGCTCCTTGGCGAAGGTGTAGAGATCGGAGTGGGTGGACATCGCCGATAGCGCGGTCGCGTTGTCGCGAACCGCTGCAGCGGCGATGTCCCAGTCCTGTGCAGTCGTGCTTGTCATCGTGTCTTTCCTTCCAATGGTGGATTCTTTAGAGCGGTATGGGACTGGGTTTATCGGCGCAGAGTGGGGCGCACCGACGGGGCCAGCCTGGCGATCGCGATTCCTGGAATCCCGACCACGAGGGTGGTGACCAGCCATGTCGGCCACGACTGGTCAGAGGCCACCGCGACGATCCACACCACGATCACGAGCAGTGCCAGGATGCGGAAGAATCTGAGTCCTTCGGCGACGAACACAGCGAGTGCTAGTGCCAGCGCTGCGGCGGCCGCGGCGACGACGCCGCCAAGGAGCGCGGCCACAGTCGGGTCAGGGACACGGGGAATCTCGACCCGTTCCCAGATCTGCACCGGCAAACCGGTCCTGATGGCCTGCAGCGCCCAACACACCACGACGGCCGCCAGTGCGCCGACGGCCACTGTCGCCACTCCCCCGGCGATCATGCGACTGACCTGGACATCGGGGTCGCCCGGTGTCTGTCGCCTGTTCGGTTCGCCATTCACTGGATTGGTGGGATCTGCCGTTTTCTCTCGTCCGGAGACGCTTACGCCGCGTCGGTCGTACCCGTTGCGGTCATAGCCGTCGGTGTCGTATCCGGCACGGTCATAACCAGCGGTATCGAACCCGTGTCGGTCGTAGCCGTCGGTGTCGTAGCTGTTGCGGTCGTACCCGGCGGCGTCGTATCCCCGGGGGTCGTAGCCATAGCGGTCGTAGCCCCGGGCATCGAATCCTGATGCGTCGTACCCATTGCGGTCGTACCCGCTGAGATCGAATCCGGTTGTGTCGTAGGGGTAGTCGGTCATTGGGACACTCCATCCTTGAGTGGTTGGGAGTCGATGATGTTCAGGCGCCACACTCGCCAGCAGTCGTCGGGGTCGAGGGCGGCGTCTACCTCGTAGGTCATCAATGTGTAGGCGTCGACTGATCCATCGACCCGCTGAATCTGCTGCAGGACTGAGGCCCGCCGCTGCGTGGTTTTGCTCGCTGGGTCCGTGACGGAGGGAACCACCGTGACCGTCGCGGTCACGATGGACTTCTCCGCTCGCCATAGCGCCCACTGCCTCATCGGCCGCATCCGGTCATCGCCCGGACGGCTCGCGGCTTGGGCGAGTTCGCCGCTAAGCCACGGGAGTGCCTTGCGCATCGCGACACCGGAGTCGCGTTCTGTGGCCGGTTCCCAGCTGTAGATCCGCGAGAGCGCTTCGTGTATCGAATCATCAGCGATAGCACCGGGTACCGGGCCCTGTCCGGTCGGATGCTCATGCCCGGTGTCGCCCGGACCGGTCTCCTCACTGTTCTCACCGCAGGCGGTCAGGGCCAGTAGCGTGCACACCGCCAGAACCAGCGCGGCCACCCTCGCCGACTTCACGACCGGTCCTCGCCGTATGCGGCATCGCTGACCAGACGTATGACGGTTACCGCTAACGCTACGAACGCGATCTCGCACACAATGGTGATCGCGGCCGCCGCACCGCCGGTGATGCCGATGATCCCGAGGATCAGGGTGATTGCGTACCAGGCGATCGCGACCCAGATTGCCAGCATGATCGCGATGATCGTCAGGCCAATCACACCCTTTGCTTTCCCGCCGGCCATCACTGGGGCACCTGGCTGCACTTGGTGGGGTCGATGACGATCAGGACGTGGTCCTGGGCGTTCGCGGTCGGGCTGCCTCGATCGACGATCTCGGTGCCCGTTGCGGCAGTTCTCGGCCAGTACGTGCGGTTCCAGATCACGTACTCGGTTCGATCGTCCTGGTGACCGTTAGCTGCGATTGCGTTACCGAGCACGGTCCCGCCAATCGTCGGCCACTGAGGGATCATCGCGACCACTGCACGTTCCTGGTCCCTCACCGTTGGTTCGAGCTGCACCGATGTGCGGACCTGGAACCTGTGGCTCAGTGCAGCAGCGAGATCATTGGCAGCCGGGCACTGCACGCTCGAGGCGACTGGTGCGCTCGTGGGAGCGATCGCCGCGCTCGCTCCGAGTGCTGCGCCGAGCGTGGCACCGAGTGCGGCCGCCGTGGCCAACGTTGGGGTCATGAGGTCCTCCTGGTTAGACGGCGTCTTCGACGCCGCGGAACTTCGGTTCGTTGCGGATGATGATTTCGGCGTACGGCTTGGTTTCGGTGGTGTGAGCGCCGTAGATGTTCGGGAATCCGTGCGATTGCTGAACCGCACCAGGGCCTGCGTTGTAGGCCCCCAGATACAGGTCTCGGACGTCCTTGTTCGGGCCGGACTTGGGATCGGCGTCACCGGAGGCGACCCACCCGTCGATCTGTTTTGCCAGGCCGCACATGAAGTGCCCTTGCGCCATCAGGGCGTCACCGACGGAGTTGATGTCGATGCGGCCGTCGCCGTCGTAGTCCTTGCCCCATTCGGCCCACGTGCCAGGCATGAACTGACCGGGACCGTTGGCACCTGCCGGGCTTACCGCCTGGGTTTTGAATCCAGATTCCTGATACCCCTGGGACGCGAGCAGTGACGGCGTGATCTGCGGGCAGATGCGACCGGCCTTGTTGTACCAGCGGGCCCACTCGGCCGGGACGGTCCCGACCTTGACGTTCACTGCTCGGTTGTTGCCGCCGTCGGTGTCGGTGGGGCATTCGTCGGTACTCTCCCCGGCAGGTCCGGCACCCTTATCTTTGACCGATCCCAGGTCCTCGCCGTTGTACAGCGGTGAGGGCAGCAGAGTCACGTGGACGTGGTCGAAGTGGTTCTGGGTCCAGTCCCCGCGATCTTCCATCACGTTCCCGGGGCCTTGTGCTGGCTGGTAGTACTGGCGCCAGATTGTGTAGTCGACCTTGAACACGGCCTTATTGGTGATGACGTACTTCTGGATCCGGTTCCCGAGCTCCACGTTCTTTTGATCGCGGCCGCTGTTGGGGATCATGATGTCGGCGGCCCGGCCGTCGGGATGGTCGGAGAATCCGCCGCCGTCGGCGCGCCAACCACCGATTGTCTGTAGCTCAGGGAACCGTTTGGAGACCGCGCGCGCCAGTCGCACTGTGTTTGTCTGCCAGTGTGCTTCTGAGCCCATCCGTGCGGTCATCGGTTTGGAGACGTCGAGGTCGCCGTCACCGTCGGTGACTCCGGCCAGCGCCTCATCTTTGGGTGCCGCGCTCTGCGGTGCTCGCGGGCTCGGCTTCTCCGGTGCACTAGCACCGGAGAATGTGCCTTCGGGGGCGGGCTTCTTGCTTCGGACACCAGCCTGTCGTGAGGTCACTGGCCATGCATCCCAGCCCTGACCTTTGAGGGTGTTGTTACCGACCTCCATCTGCTGTTCGGCCGTCGCTTTGTCTGCGGTCGGGGCGAACTTGTCGCCGCCGTACGCCTTCCACGTCGAGGCTGAGAACTGCAAGCCGCCGTAGTAGCCGTTGCCGGTGTTGATGTGCCAGTTGCCGCCGGCCTCGTGCTCGGCGATCTTGTTCCAGTCCTCCGCGTTGACCGTCTGTGCGTCTGCACTTGCCGGCGGAGCCGACTTCGTGCGTGGTGCGCCTGGTTCACCTGCTCCATCGAGCCACGGCTTGGGATCGATGACCTTCTGTCCCCAACCGCCTTCCCACACTTCGAAGTGCAGGTGCGCACCACCGGGGCCGGGAGGTGAGACCTCGCCGTTGTAACCGACTTTGGCGATCTGTTGCCCGGCAGTGATCCTCTGCCCAGTTTTGACCATCAGGTCCTGCGGGAACATGTGTCCGTAGACGGTGTCGACGCGTTTGCCATTAATGTTGTGCCGCAACACGATCCACTGTCCGAATCCGGTCGCAGGACCGGCTTTGTCGACAACGCCGTCGTAGGCCGCGTACATCGGGGTCCCGGCCTGCGAACCCAGATCCAGACCTTGGTGCATGGCCCCGCCGCGGGGCCCGAATCCGCTGGTGTACTGGAAGGTTCCCTTTTTCATCGGGACGACCTTCTGCCCGGGCGATAGCGCCCCATCGCTGTCCGATGAGCCCTCCGGTGGTGCGCAGTCATCGGTGTCGTCACTACCGGCGAACGCCGCGAACACCAGTAGCGGGATTGCCAGCGCTGCTACCAACACCAGGGATAGGGACTTCGCGGCATCGTTCATTTCTGGCCCTGCCGGTGCTTCAAGGCAGCAAGCAGCCCGGTGTTGGCGGCCCGGACCACCGAGATCTCGGCAGCCAATCGCGCCACGATCTGGCTATCGTTGCTACTACGGACCTGTTCGAGCTGCCCGGACTGCATCACCCAGTTCTTGACCGTGTTTGCGTGAACTTCCAGGTCCACTGCCACCTCGGCGCACGCTGCGCTCAGTGACAGACCTGCCTCTATCCCCGTGAGGACGGCCTGCACTGCTGTGTCGCGGATCCTGTCGGTGATCCACCCGTAGTCTCGTCGGCTCGTCACGGTCACGACGCCTTCTTCAGCACACCATCGAACCGTGCGTTGGTGTTGTGGACGCCGCCCTCGGCTTCGGCCGGTGTGAAGATCATCCGGAACGGAATCCCGGCCCGGTCGTCGGTACCGAGTTTGGCCACGAAGACGCCCTGCCCGTGTGGTCTGGGACGCTCAATCGACTTCGACCCGGCGTTGCTCAGCTGTCGCCGGAGGTCAGCCAACGCGTCTTCGGACGGGGGCGGAGTCGATGCCGCTGAGGTGATCAGAGCGCGTTCTTGAGCATTGAACGCAGTCACCTGGGACAGCCGTTCGATCTCTTCCGGGCCGACCGGTCCGATGAACTTGATCTGCGCCTTCTCCAGGAAGCCGATGGCCTTCGCGGCATCGGCTTGCGATTCGAACGCCGACAAGTCGTTGACACTGTGGGTCACCATGATCAGCGACACCGCATCCGAGCGGTTCAACCTCACCAGGGAGTCGACGCGGTCGACGATGCCCGCACCGGAGCCAATTACCTGCCATAGCTCATCGATGATCACCTGGAAGGTTCGTCGTGGACCGCGGCCCGCGTCGGCGCGTACGTGCGCCGCCTCGACCGCTCCGAATCCGTCGCCCCAGCACACCAACAGCAGCGCCGCTTTGAGCTTGCGGTCATTCTTCGGGACACGCGAGACGTCGATGCATACCGCGGGTGAGGACGGATCGATCGGCTCGGTCGTATGGCCGTTGAGGACCTTGCCCAGCCGACCCGAGGTCAGTGCGCGCAGGGAGCGGCACAGCTCGGCCGCCGATGCCCGGTACTCGTCGACCGTCCGCGCAGCGGTGTCCTCCCACAGCTCTTCGTTGCCGTCGCGGATCAGCGTGTACAAGTTCTCCAGGATCGGTGGGCGCTGGCCGGTGAACCCTTGGCCGCCCTGACTCGTGGGCCGATACAGCTGCTCGAGCGCTGAACCGAGCAGGGTCTCCTCGAAGTCGCGGATAGAGGTTCCGCGGTTGATCTCTACGAGCCCGGCGACGGTCGCGACCTGGCGGGAGCGCAGATCTTCTTCGACGCGGCGGGCCATATCGGCCAACGACCGCAGCGACCACGGTGTGGCGTCGCGGATCTCGATCAATACCTTTCCCAGAGCACCGACATCGAGAGGGTTGATCGTCTGATCGCCGTACCCGCCGGTGATCAGCTGCCCGCCGACCATCTTGGTGAGCTCGGCGAAGTCCGGCTTCACATCGCCCAGGAACAGTGAGGTGTGCCCTTGAGCGATGTTGCCCAGAGCCATGCGCCGCACTAGCGAGGACTTGCCGAAGCCGTTCAACGCCAACACGAATGCGATCGGAGCGGTGATCAGACCAGATAGGAACCAGGTCAGCGGATCGCATCCGAAGTCCTGCCCGGTATACAGATGGCACCCCAGTGGTGTCCCGAGCATCGGACTCGATGCCCCGACCGAGAAGGGCCAGAATCCTCCGGCGACCTGGCTTGTTGTTGCGCGCCACTCCGGCAGTCGGGGAATCACGTTGGTGCGCCCGCCGCCCGCCCCCGCGGTGCCGCGCGAACCCGGCTCCGGTGCCGCGATGTCCCACCCGCCCAGATCGACGATTTTCGAGATAGCGCGCTTGCGGCCGCGCTCTTCAACCACCAGGCGGCGGCGCGCTCTGCGGCCCCGCGAACCGGGTAGCTCGGTATCGGCTTTGAGCTGTTCGTACGCGCGGGCGGTACGCAGACGAACTCCCGCGATCCGGACCGTGCCGGGGACGTTCGTCGCTTCGATCTCGATTCCCGATTCCGGCGTCTTGTCCTCGTGCCGCGCGTGGCGGGCAATCATCGATGTCATGCCGACACCCGCTTGTTCACGCTTGCGTACTCCGGCAGCAAGATCCCGAGACCCAGAGCCCCTGCGAAGGTGCTGTCCTGGCCGCCCCAACAGCGCTGAACGGTCAGCCGTGACGCCGACGCCATTCCTTCGAGCTCAGCGGCGAGCGTCGGAAGATCCGCCGCCGTTGGCGCAGTAAGGGTGATCAATACGCCGAACCGGGTCACTCCCGCGCCTCGCGCTTGCTCCTGCCGTGCGGCCATAGTGTTGTCTACGCGCAGTGATGCCGCCGCTGACCCGACGCCCTTTTTGGTCTGCTCGGCTGCCAACGCGTTGCGGAAGTCGTCGTCGACCATCTTGACCGCGTCAGCGACCCCGTGGATGCGGTAGATGATCGCCACACGCTTGCGGCCGAGGTCCGCGCGGGGAGCCAACAGCGGGAGAAGGGTGTCGTGTGCAACGGTCCCTGCCGGAGCCGATTCCATCTCCCAAGTCACCGACTGGAATCCGTTGTGCACCAGCCGGCCCCATTCGGCCTTGCACCCCGACGGGCCGATCTGGTCCCACCGCAACTCGTCGAGCTTGCCGGACCCGGCCATCGTTTCGAGCTCTGTGGAGACTTCCGGACGGTAGGCGCGTGCTCCGGCCAGGCACAGATCACCGGCAGTGAGTGGACGTGCTGACAGTCCTGCCGCGACGGCCTGGTTGATGATCGTCGAGAGCAGGCGTCCGACCGCCGCACCCTGATCGCCGACCTCGGCGGAGTCGGCAGTGCGCTGCTGGGTGAATGTCAGTTGGATCCGCACTTCGTTGCGGACCTTCGCCGATGCCCGATGGGTGACGGTCTCCATCATCACCTGTTGGGCGAATTGGGGAGCTTTGCGGTCCACGAGCCGCCGGACTTCGGCGTCGACCCGATGCCCACTATCGGGGACAGTCTCGACCACCACGGCCGCCCCGGCCATCCCCTTGACCGTGCCCAGGTGCGAGAGGAACCGGTCCCAGCCCTTGACCCACTCGTTGATCTGGTGTTGTTCGACCCGCTCTTGGCCTTGGGGCTGCCCGGACAACACCACTGTGTAGTGGTTCTTCGCGCGAGCGTGGATCAGGCCGAACCTGCCGCCCCGCCCGAGTTCGTACTCGTACAAACGGGTATCGCCCTGGATCCCGGGCATCCTCGCCGAGCCGGGCACCACACCGAATACGCCGCCGCGGAAGACGTTCTCGCCTTTACGTGCGGAATTCCAGAATTGAAGTCGCATTGTTATCAGTTCCAATCCGGACCGTCCCCGACGCCGAATAATCAGCGGAATGAAGACGGTCGCTCCTACGAGGAAAAAGACCATGATGAGGATCAGTGAGTGCGTGAACATGTAGAACAGCACTGTCGTCACGATCCATAGACCGGCGAATATTGTTTCGCCCCAGGTACGGCCGAACAATCCGCTTGTCCGCGGCTGTTCCCACCGTCCGTACAGAATCACGTTGTTCGAGCTCATCGGTTCTCATCCCCCATTCCGGCGCTCTGCCCCGGGTCGTGATCGAAGAAGGAATCAGTCGACGACGCGGTTGCCCCCGCGCCCGCGAGGGCAAGCTCCGCGCCGGTGCCTCCCGACAGTCGGCCGCCGCCGCCACCGCCGCCTGCGCTACTGCTGTCGCTTTCCGGGGCGGGAGGGACCATCGCCGAGCCGCCGCCGCGAGTGCCGCCGCCAGGTTGGGAGCCTCCACCGCCTGAGTCGCCGCCCGATGGGCCTCCGCCCGATGGTCCGCCGGGTGTCCCCGTGCCGCCGCCGGGCTGGGATCCTCCGCCGCCCGAGCCGGCGATCGTCGCCGTTGACTGGCCGCCGCCGCCGGAGGCGGTCGCCGCGCTCGCGCCGGCCGAGGAACCGCCGGTCGCCATCATCGCGCCGCCTGCGGCGACTGCTCCCATGATCGCTCCGGCCGCCGCCGCTCCGGATCCGCTTGACATCGCGGCGCCACCGGAGATCAGCTTCACCAAGATCGGCAAGATCGCGGCTGCCAGGGACAGCAAGATCATTCCCATCAGGTTTTGTTGAGCGTCTTTCGAGTCTGACCCGGCCATCCAGAACGCGACCCAGTAGACGGCGGCCGCGACCGGCTTCCACAGCAGTAACGCGACCGTCCACATCATCACCTTGGAGAAGGCTTGCTTACCGGTGTTGGTCCCGCTGAACGCGCCGATCACCGGGACCAGGGACACGACGACCGCGAGCATCGCTTGCCGGGCCACGAGCAGGATCATCTGCAGTAGTCCGCCGAGGATCCCGATGACGCCGACGACGAACAGCAGGCCCGCGCCGAAGCCGCCGATCAGGGAGGTCTTCATCAGCATCGTCAGCATTGATCCGGCGTTCTGACCCTCGGTGGCTTGGTTGAGCATCCACTTGGACAACTCGTCGCTCGCGACAGTCAACGACAGCAGCACCGCACCGAACGTCCACGCACCGAACACGGCTTTCGCCATCGATTTGACCGACTCTTCGGCCTCGGTGACTGCCGCTTGGCGGCGTGCCATCACAAGCCTGAACCCGATCACGATCAGGCTTAGGACCAGTCCGAAGAATTGCAGGCCAATTGTTGCCGCCTGAATCTTCTGCACCACCGAGTAGTCCTGGTATTTCGGTGTTGGAATCTTGATGAACCACGTCATCGCCAGCTGGAGCGTCCGCCCGAATCCCTGCCAAATCGATTCCGCGGCACCCTTGAACGCGCCCTTGGCCGCATCCTTGACGGCCTTTTTTCCTTTGCAGACGACATTGATTGATGAGCAGCCCGAAAAGTTGACGGACCCGGCCGCATACTCACTCATCTTTGTGGCGAGTTGCTTGGTCAGCGCGTTCTTTTTATCGGGGTCCTTCTCGGCAACCATCTGGGCTTTGAGGTCCTCGATCTCTTTGGCCTGCTGCGCTCGGGCGGCATCGTCGTCTTCGTCGGCGTGCGCTTGCGCACTGACCGAATCGACTCCGAGCACCGCCGAGGAGATGGCCGGGGCGACGGTGGTCATAAAGACTGCGGCCACCAACGAGAGCACGAGCGCTGCGACCAACGCCTTGCGTGGGAGCTTCACTGGACCCATGTCGCCCACTCCCCTCCGTCGAGGGAGCCGACCGAGCCCTCTTTCTCGTCGTGAGTGAGCAGCGACGGCTTGAACTTCAGGTGCCATTCGCCGTCGACCCAGACTGTGGACAAGGACTGCCAGTAGTAGACCGACTGGACGTCGTTCTCGTCGTCGGGATTGGTCTGCTCGTGCGGCCCGTACGCGATATCGACTGTCGCCGCGTTCTCTGACCAGTTGCCTGTACGCACGCGGAAGGCGGCCGGGACCAGCACCATGTTCGCGGCGACGTCGCCGAGCTCGGGGGTATCGATCGTGATCGACAGAATGTCGCCGTCATCGCGCAAGCCCTGCTTGTCTGCGGCGCTGGCCCCGGCGATCCTCTGATCGATGATCGCGTACCGATCGGCCTCGGGCCCGAAACGCATCCGCGAGGCGATCTGCAGCGCAGCGATCGCCGCACCTTGCGGTGTCCGACTCATCCCGGTCGGGATCCCGTCGTCCCCGATTGTCCGCGGACCGTCAGAGCGGCTAAAGGGTGCCGGAGCGCCATACACTCGCTGCCACTGCAACCCTGTCGGGCGTGCAAGTGGGTTCGCGTCCGAGGCCGACGAGGTGCGCTCGGTCTGATCCAGAGCGACACCACGGCGCTGCGAGGGGACGACGACCGGACGGCCGAGGTCGTCGACGTCGCCGCCGTCCGGTGCCGTGCTCGGCATCGGCAACCGCTCACTCGATTCCGGTGGTGCCAGGCTGCCGGGCGACTCGCTCGAGTCGTCGTCGCTGGGGAAGAACACCATCGCCAACAGCACTGCTGCGACGATCACCAACGCAGTCGTGATCCACACCCACGGGCGCTTGAGAATCGGACGCTGCTCGTCGAGCTCGTCGTCGTTCATTGGTCCTCCTTGAATGCGATCGCATCGGATGGAACGCCGCGCACGGCACGCACTGCTGGCTTCTCACCAGCAGGAAGTGACAGCCGCCAGTCCCCGGACATCCAGGCCACCGTGGCGGTGTTCTCGGTGTGCGAGTGATCGCTCAGTCGGCTGTAGATCTTGACGGTCACCTGCTGGTCGCTGTTCTCACCGAGTGCGTACGCCAGCACCGTCGGTGCCTGCCCGTGTTTGACCGGGTCGGTGATCGAGACCTGGGCTCGCGAGATGGCCCACTGGTCGCGTTCGGTGCCCGGCGCGATGAGCTTCTGCCCGACCGAGGGCCACTGGGAGTCGTCCGCGACCGACATGCGGACCGTCGCGGACACCGCAGCAAGAACTGCACCGGCCGGGGATCGGTCATACCCGGTGGGCGTCACCGCATCGGTTGTGCGTGGCCCTTGATCGCCAGTCGGAATCGCCATCCCTTGGAACGTCGTCCACTCGATCCCGGTGACTTCCGTCGCCGGGCCGGGGCTCTCCTCGCTGCCACATCCCGCGAGGGCCGCGCAAAAGGCGACGGCTAGGCCAATTGCAGCAATGCGGCCCCGATACCGGAGGCCGTGCTGGCGATGATCAGACCGACGAACACCCATGTGGGCGTGTCCGGTGGATCCACGTCGCCGGGTCGATGACGGTGATATCCCATCTCGCCGCCGATCCACAGCAGGCGACCGACGGCCGCCACCATCACGAACCACAGCGCGTAGCCGAGGACCTGTTCGAGCGGTTCGGTCACCTGTGAGGGCATCCCGCCCCATGCGGAGATCATCAGTGTCTACTCCCATCCCGATCGTCCTCAGCCGACCAACGCGCCGACGAGGCCGCCCGCGATAGCGATGACCACACACCCGATCAGGGCTTTGCCTGCGCGGCTGGCCGATTCGGAATCGGCGGTTCCCTGGCGCTTCTCGAAGCCGAACTGAGCGCCCACGATGACCAGCGCTGCGACCGCGGCGACCATAGCGAGCCAGCCAACCCACGAGAGCAACATCAGGAACTTGTTGCTGCCCGGAGGTGCCTGCGGGTTGACGTCGATCGTGTCTGCCAGGTGAGTGATGGTTGCGAGGATCATGCGAATTCCTTCTCTGTGAGTGCCGCTCTGGTGTCGGCGAAGTGGGTAGCGATGGCTAGGCCCGTTTGGGCGATGGCGCTGGGAACAGTGGCCAGACCTGTGCTGGACCGTCGCGTGACTTGCACCGCATCGCCCGGCGTCCAGACCGGGAGGTCGCCCGGCAGTGCTGAGAGCAGCTCGTCGACCCATCCGATCTGCCACCACACCGGGACGAGCTCGGCGATGGTGGCGGCGAACCGGCGCACCTCCTTCGGTGACTTCCCGGGCCGGGCAGCGACCGTCACGAGGCCGTGGACCTCGACGCCAGGAGGGATCTGCCCGGCGTCGGCCTGACGGAGAACCGCAGCGGCAGCCGCGATTCCGACCATGTGTTCACGGGCGACGACGATCACCCGCTGCGTGCTGGACTGGTTGGCGGGCCACAGGCCCTGCGTGTCGACAGCTGGCGCCCACATCGTTGCGAGCGTTCCCGCCCCGCTCCCCCCGTGCGCGCCCATCAGGGCGAACAACGGCGGGAAGCGGCGAGTGGCCGTGAAGGGCTCTGTGCGGATACCAGGGGTCATCACTGCGCCACCGCCAGACGCCGCGGAGCCGCGTTCACCGCGATCGCCTCTACCGCTGAGACGGTGGCAAGCTCGAGGTACTCACGCTCGCGCGCCGACAACGACAGCCCCGTCCCGAGGGTAGGGTCATAGTCCATACCGACGCAGTCGCGGGCCGCCCGCTCGAGGACGTCGACACTCGCGTGCCCGATCACGCTCTCGCCGATCCCCGGCACCGCGGCGTTCAACACGATTACCGCCGAGTCAAGGATCCCGCGGTCTTCCCATCGCGAGATGACCGTCCGAGCACGGTTGAACAAGTCCGGACGCAGCCCGATGACTAGCACCGGCACTACGCCGTCTGCGACGAGAGTTTGGATATCGCGGATCCTGCGGACCGCGGTCGTACCCGCGTCGACGAACGGCACAAGGCCTTCGTCTTGTGCTTGCGTGACCACACGAACCAGGTCGCTGCTCATGCCTGGTCGCCATAGTGACAATCGGTCAGCGCGCTGTACTACCGACGTCGGGGTTCCACCCAGGCGCGAGATCATGTCGCCGTCGCCCGGGGCCGCGTCGACCCATCCGGCCGCGACTGCACGGTCGGCCCAGTATCCGGCGACGAGCGCCGATACCACCGACGATCCTGCACCGCCCGAGGCGCTGAAGACCACCATCGGCGCGGCGTCGCGTCGCGGCGGCTCAGGTATGGGAACCTCGCGCATCCAGTCAGTCCCTGTCATTGCTGCTCCTTCCTCTGGCTGATGGACACAGGGTCACCGCGCATGGCGGGGGCCCTTGGCTGTCGTCTTCGTCGTGTGCTTGGCTGCGGTGTCGAGTTGCGGCCAGTTCACGGTCAGTCCGTCCACCGCCTTGCTGACCCCGTCCGATACCGTCCGCACGGTGTCGTTGATGGCGCGCTCGGCCGCCGGAGCGGCCGCACCGAGCGCCCGGATCGGGGCCTGCGCCTGCTCGCCGGTCCATCCGATCTGGGTGTCGCCGACGCTGATGTCGACGTCCCCGCGCTGGGTGACCACGTAGTCCACTGGTGGCAGGCCGACCTTTTTGGCGGTGGGGGCATCCACATGCAGCTCGTACTGGTTTCCGCTCGGGTTGGGCAGCGGTTCGGCCTTGCGGTGCTTTCCGCCCTGTTCTGGAAGTGCGTTGTCGGGCTTCTTCGCTGTCGCGCCCGGATCTCCCGCGCCCAGGAGCCATCCGGCTGCGCCGCCGACCGCGGCACCAAGGGCTGCACCGGCAGTGCCTGCTGCAACGCCCGCGCCCAGCGCGACGCCGCCCCCGGCGAGTGCGCCGAGTCCCGCTCCGCCGAGAATGCTGATGGGGTTGGCCATCGTTGATCCGATGCCCGCACCGATGCCCGCGCCGATCGGAACCGAGAAGGTTCCGACGATGACTGTCGTCGCCGTGAATGCCACCGTGCCGCCGATCGCGCCGCCTGCGACCGCACCCACAACTGCGGCCGCGGCTTGCCGCGATGCCTCGTCACGGGGGACACCGATCTTGATCAGATGATTAGCGATCTGCTGCTCGGTGAACGCCGTCCACCCGTTGGCCCAGTCGATCGTCTTGTGCTTGTTGGGGAAGTTCGCGATGTCCTTCTCCGGGATCACGATGTTTCCGGCGCGAAACGTCCTCGGCTTCGGAGCGACTCGCTTGACGCCTTGAGCCTTCGGTGTCGGCTTGTAGCCGCCTTGCGGCATCGGGTTGTAGTTGTTGTCGTACTGCGGGGTTGTCTCCGGGGCGACATGCTCGGACTGGGGTGCCGATGGGGCGGCCGGAGCTCCTAACGGTCCAGGGTCGTAGGAGGGGGCCTGCGGCTCGGGTTGCGGTGCGGACTGCGGTGCCGACGGCGTCGTGCCGCCCTGATCTTGGGGTGCCGACGGTGTCGTGCCGCCCTGCTCAGAGGGCCCAGACGGTGCGGTTCCGCCCTGTTCAGAGGGTGCGGACGGGCTCGTTCCGCCCTGCTCAGGTGCGGCATACGCCGTTCCGCCGAGCAGCAGCGACATGGTCACTGCGACAGCAATGGCGCTTGCTCCCCGGCGTCGGTTTGTGGTGTTCAGGTTCATGAGTTCGTGTCCTTTTCGAGAGAGGTTCTGTAGTGGTCGTGAGAGTTGATGGGGTGGAGAGTGAGTGCGTCTCGCGCTGGTCGATCACGTCACGGTTAGGCCCCGCCCTTGCTGATCGACTCGATCCACCACCGGCCGCCGGCCCGCGTGGTTTGCACGAGCTGCTCGATAACTTCGGGTTGTGCCTGGGGTGCGGTGACGGTCAGCCGGACCGCGTACACACCGTCTCCTCGCTCGGTGATCGCCAGGCAGTGCGTCGATCCGGCGACAGCATCGATTGCTTTCTGGAGCTCTGGTTCGTCAGCGACCGCTCGCGCGGTGGTCACGCTCTTCGCCTCGCGGGCGGACCGCGTCACGTAGTAGGCGTGGTTCCACGCCTGGATCGCGCCCGGCCCGGACTTTTGATCGCCAGTGCCGTCGCCGTATGTCGTGGACCCCTGCACGCGATCGGGGCACGGGTCCACCGCTGCCACAGCGCTGCTCTGTGCCTGCTCAGTCGTTGGCTCGTCGACCAGTTCCGGGGATCCACCATCGCCGCCACCGACCAGGCTCGCCAGCCCGACCCCGACCGCAACGATCACCAGAACGGCCGCGGCGAAGAACCCGCCCATGATCACCAACCGTCGGCGCGGTCGCTGAGGTGCCCGTCGCGGCGGTGTCAGAGGTTCGGTCGCGGACTGCTCTTCCCACATGGAGGTCTGCGGCGCGAGAGCGCTGTGCACCGGTCCCGGTTCTTCGGTGGATACAGCATCCTGCGCTGTCAGCGGCGTCAGCCACGACCACTCGGACTCAGCGATCTCCCCTGACGGCAGTCCCCATCCCACGCGGACCTGGGCAGCGAGGTCACGTGCAGGCATCTCGTCAACCGGTGCGAGCGCCGGGATCTCTGGCAATTTGTTGTCCGCTAACAAGATCGCTCCTTAAGAATGGGGCTGGCTGCCGATGAGGGCAGCCAGCCCCAGTGGTCGAGTTACTGCGAGGGAATCGGCTCAGCCGACGACGACGGCACCGAGGTCTCCGGTGTCGCGGTGTCCGGCGTCGGGGTATCGGTGATGGTGACCGTGCCGCTCGCCCACGGCGGTACTTCCTCCTGCGTCGTCGACGGAGTGCTCTCGGTCGAGGACTCGGTCGTTGTCTCGGTCGAGGGCAGCGTCGGTGCCGGGAAATCGACGAGCTCCGGATCGGCGGTAGGGACACCGTTCTCATCGGTCGGCCGGAACTCGCTCTTTCCGGCCAAGTCCGCGGCCAGTGACGCGAACCATCCCGCCGTCCATGCCGCCGCGCTCGTACCGCCAGTCACCGTCGGTTGCGCGTACGAACCGTGTTGCTGTGCCGCCTGCCAGTACCGAACCAAGTTCGCCACATCGAGCAGCTCCGCGTTGTCCGAGACGTTCGCTTTGACTGCACCGAACGCTTCTTGCGTCCACCGAGACGCCGTCGTGGGAGGGACGAGTTTGACCGTCGCTGCCAACGCCTTCGATCCGAGAATCCCCAGCGCCGCAGCAGGATTAGCCAGCCCCACAGTTCCCAACTCGACGAGCGTCTGAGGTTTGAAGACTTCCTTGGCAACCGTGACCACAGCGTTCAGCCCAATCGTCCCGACCTTCATCAAGGCCCGAACACCGTCCTCGATCGTCGGCAACGGGGTCCGTGGATCTGAAGCCGTCTCAATCCGCTTCGACACACTGACCTGCGGCTGATACGAGAGATCTTCGAGCGTCTCGCCCGTGAAATCTTCGTTGATCACCGGAATCGCAGACTTGACCGTCGTCATCGCTAACGCCTCAGCGATCGACGTCAGACTCTGCACAGGGTCGGACTGATCGAGCGTCGACGAACCGGCAATATTGGCCACGATGTGCGTGACCGGAGCATCCGTCGGCGCATCACACGCCAGGTCGCCGCCCTCGCAACTCGACGCCACACGACCATCGAGCTCGCCGAACGATGTCGTGGACTCCTTCGTCGGACCGATGCCGCCACCCGTCGCCGTAGGTAACTCGCGGTCGGACAACGCCTCAACTGCCGAACCCTCTGTGCCCGGGGCCGGCTCTGGCTTTGTGGCACCGTCCTTGCCCGGGAACAGACCCGCACCCGCGGGGCGAGTGGGGTCCCCGAACAGCGAGGCGCCCGCAACCTTGTCCGCAGGAATCGGGCCGCTCCCGCTACCGATCTCCTTCAACAGGATCGACAGCGCGTACGCGCCCTGCGAGTACCCGGTGTACGCGAAAGCAGACTCCGGGCACCGCTCAGCGATCTGCGTTGTCATCGATGTCGCCCGATCGACCGCCTTCTGCGCCGAGACCTCGAACGACTGCTTGCCGCCCTTGACCGCACCGCCGAAGCCAGCCGGATACGGGACATACGCTCGCTGAACCATCGACCCAGCCATCGTCAAAAGCGGCTGCATGACCCGCGAGAGCATCCCGCTGTCAGTCGTGGGGGATGCATCTTCCGACGACTCCCCCGTGCCTTGAATTCCCAGTACAAACAGCGCAGGACACGCACCCTCGGCATGAGCCTCAGATACGCCAACTGTCGCGGCGACCGGCGCAATAACCACCGGCACCATCAGGGCAGCCGCGAGCCGCGGCCGCCAACGGAAAGACGTTGTATTCACAGAACCTCCCAAGCGGGAAGGTCCGCGGTCGGCGTCCTCCCGCATCGAATCGTCGGAACGCCCACCCACACGCAAAAAGCCAGCAGCACGACCACTCGGATCGCTCTGCTGGCTCACGTATGAATCGACAAGCACGGGTACCTACCTCAGAAGTCACGAGGTAGACACCAATGCCCGTACACTAGATATGGGCCTGCGATGTCTTTTGGTGCCTACCTTCTACATCGCTGGTTCCAACCAGCTCGCGGCTCCTGAGTGAGCAACAGGTTTCTGACCGTCCAAATCACCAACCTGCACTCAGGACCGCGAGCGTCTTAGCTACTCTCCCCTCGCGTCCATCCCCGGGCCGTAACGACTGCTGTCATGACCTTCTGCCTGCCTCGAAGCAAGCTGTGGAACATGAGTTGTCCGACCCAACGAAGATGAGACTACTGTATCACTCATATCCCGTCTACATCTATCATTAGATAAGATTACCAATATCTAATGATAGGTTTAGACGGGGCCATAGTGAACGATGTCCCCGCTTGGAATCGCACCTGATAGGCGATCTCCGGCGGGTTGTTCCCCCTGCGGTATTTCGTATGCCTACTGTTGTGGGTGTGAATGTCGACGACTCCGGTGAGCATTTCGGCGCGCGGGTCCGCGCGCGCCGGGAGGAACTGCGCCTCAGCCGCCGTCAGGTGACTGATCTAGATGGGCCGCCCGAAGTGACGCTTGCCAAGATTGAGAGCGGCGACACGAAGCGTCCGAGCCGGGGAACGTTGACAGCCCTTGACCACGCTCTGTCGTGGGCTCCTGGCTCAGCTGGGCGGTTGCTCTCCAACGGCGAGGACCCCATCTCTTTGCCAGCTCGGCAGCCAGGCGAAGGGCGTCAGCTACTCACCGCAGATCCGGGAGCGCCGCTCACAGCCGCGCGCGTCGTTGAGCTGACCCGCGTATCGCACGAGGTCGATGACGCTGCGGCGCGTCATCCTGACGATGATCAGCTTTCCGAAGCGGCGCACGCGCTGAATCTGGTCACCGACCGTTTCCTGCGGACGTGGCTTATAGCGCTCCTTGAGTCCTCGACGGACACTCCTGGCGATGTCCCACCGGATCCCATTCGTGACATCATGCTCAGCCAGTATCTTCGACGACCACCGGGCGAGGATCTTGCTGATGATGACAGGGCGGACGTTCTGTACGTCCGGTGGCTCGTCGGTCAGCTTCCAGAGGACCAGCTCACGCCCTCGACACTGGCGCTCCTACAGATGCGCTGGGCTGCGGCACAACGGAGCCGTGAGTAGAGTCCCCCTCATGAAAATGGACTTGTTTGCAGCCCGGTTCTCGTTGCTTCTCGACGCGTGGCACGGAAAAGGCGAACAACCACCGAGCACGGCAGAGGTCACCCGCAAAGTTGGACTATCGCTTGGGTGCGTCGTTCCGCCAGCCACAATCGAGTCCGCGTTGAACGGGACGGCGCTGCCGCCCGAGGACGTCACTCGCGCGATCGAAGAGGTCTATCGCGCGCCGGGTCTTTTCTCGGACACGGCGGCCGCGGCCGAGATGAGCGACGCCCTGCGCGGCTGCATCGCCATTCGTGATCGCTACGACGACCAAGGAACCAACGTCATCGCACGGGGCACCACCCTCGGCGACCAGCAGCTTGTCGAGGTTCTTGACTTCATTGGGGCGTCAGCCTCCGAGCCTCAGCGCGGCTGAAAGTCGACCCACAGGTCACGCGGACGGATAGTCAACGTCTCGTCGAACTCGAGATGGCCCACCGGGTCAGTGACCGTCCAGTCCAGCTGACGGAGCATTTCTGCCATCACGACGGTGAGTTCCAGTTGGGCGAACTGCCGCCCAATGCATGAGCGGATCCCGGTCCCAAAGGGCCGATACGCACTCGCCGAGACCTTCTTTCCGCCGGGCAGGAAGCGCGTCGGGTCGAAATCTCCCGCCGTCTCCCCCCACACCGCGGGGTCGCGGTGCACGGCGAGAAGGAGGACGAACGCCCACTCGCCTTCGGCGAAGTCGTACGGCCCCAGCTTCGCCGGTTTGCGTGCCGCACGAAAAAAGCCCGGAGCAGACGGATAGAGCCTCAGCGACTCGGAGATGGACGCACGTAGCAGCCGCAGACGCGCGGCATTCTCTTGAGTGACGGGGTCTGTCCCGCACACAGACTCGATCTCCTCGCGAAGCTCTGCGACGAGCTCGGGCCGGCGACCGAGCTCATAGGTCAGAAATGCCAGCGTGGAGGCTGTCGTCTCCTGTCCCGCAATGAGGAATGTCAGAAGCTGGTGCTCGATATTCTCTTGCGGCAGACCTGCGGCGAGCATGGTGTCGAGCATGTCGGTCGAGGTACCGACTTCTCTTCCCTCAACGACCTCACGGACCGTGGACAGCAATAGGTCTCTATCTGCTTCGTACTGCTTCTTCTCCCCTGGCCTTCGCCCGACAAGCGGGATCGCCGCCTTCTGGACGTACTGCAATGCACGTCCCATCGCACGGGGAAACTCGTGGGTATCGCTGAGCATGTCGGAGCCGAATGAGTAGCTGAACCCAGCGCGACCGATGATCTCGTGCGCAACGCGCCCGAAGAGAGGCTGGGCCTCCCGTCGCCCCGGAGCAGAACGCAGGCTAGTCGTGAGTGCCTGTGCTACCTCCGACATCACTCCTTGGTACCGGCCCATTGCGTCCTTACTGAACGCGGGCAAGAGTGCTTCATGGGCCTTTGTCCACGCGTCGGACTCGGAAGCGGCCGTGAACAGCCCGTCACCAGCGAGTGCTTCGAGCTGCTGAATTGGGCGCCCGGCGTAGCGTTCCCAAGTTGTTTCGTCGAACGCCTGGTCTGCGAGTTCGACCGATCCCACGAATGTCAGATCGGTTCCCATGATCGAGCGGCGGTAGATCGGCCCCAGCCGATCCATCATCGCGAGGGTCTTGGTGTTCGGGTTGATGCGATCGATACCGATCACATCGCCCAACACAGGAATCCGGTACGGAGGGTGCGGAATCGTCGCCATCTGTCTACGGTAACGCCCGCTAGGGAGCGTAGTACGACTCCCACGTCATGTCTGAGCGTCGTGCCAGGTCGTAGATCGCTTCCTCGTCACGGGTCCACGGCATGACCACCGCTGCCCGAAGTGGTGGTTCCTCGTCGCTCCGGTCAACTGCCGCGCTCACCGCAGAGAACCGCTCCTCTACAGTCTCGGCGTCCAGCTCTTCATCGGTCATCCACTTCGTTGCAAGCAGAAGCGCGTCCTCAACCTCAACCAGCGTTCTGTGGAGCTCTTCGGCCGGGCTGGACAGAGCAGCTGCCCGGTTCAACCGGATCTGTGGGAACGCAGATACCAAAGCAAGCCACAGCTCTCGCAGCTCTCGCAGTCTTGCCTCGTCCGGTGACGCTGCAACGCGCCTAGCAAGGGATATGAAGACGGCGGGCATGAGCGACAGGAGTGCGATCCCGACCGGGAGCATGAGCAACCAGTCGGTCGAGGCCGCACGGTCGTGGAGAGCGGTTTGAAGCTCCTCCGGCGGCGTCTGGGACGTTTGGAAAGCAGTGACAACGCGGAATGCGTGGTCCAACACCGAGAGCCCTGCCACCACCGTTGCGATGATGCCTACTGGCACGTTCAGCTGGTGCGCGACATCTCGGCTGAACCCCGCGCGTGCAGCCGTCACTCCGACATATATCGCTCCGATGATCGGAACGGTCGCGTAGACGACGCCGTACAGTCCGATGCGGCTAGGAAACTCCTCGATCGCCCGGTTCTGCTGTAGTGCCGGCATTGAGATCGCTGCCATGATCGCGATGCACGCCACGGCAGGAAGATGCATGAACGCCATAACTCGCCACCAACTTGGCCGCGACAGCCGGTAGCCGTGAGCCCATGCAACTCCCAACGAGAACAGCATGGCCCCGCCGAGGACAGCGCATCCGTGAGCCATTAGCCGGACGCAGGCGAGGTTCACCCCCAGCGCCTCGAATCCCTCTTGGACCCACTGTTCCCGCAGACCGACCACGCCCAGAAAGAGAAGCGCGGCCGATATGGCGCACCACTCGAAGCGGGAGTGGCTGACAACGATCGCCCGCAACAGCAGCGCGACCAGCATGGTGACAAGGAGCGCCGTCGACAGAGGCGGATACCACGGCGACGTCGCGACAGTCTGTAGCGCTTCGGACGGATCGTTCATCGCACTAGCTCCACAGCGTGAGCACCCGGGAGTGGTTGCGCTGAGTTGTCGGCGACGCCGCCACCGACTTCACCGCAAGCTTCGTTCCCACTAGTTCGGCCTCAGCCTCGATCCGCTCCGACCGGGCCGGGTCGCCAGACGGCTCGCCGAACATCGCTCTACGGAGGTCAGGATGCAAGCGCGCCACCAGTGGGTGGTCGCCTTCCCTCAGAGACTCGACCAGCGTTCGTTGCAGGTGGTGCCCGCACAGTAGGTGAGCGAACTCGTGGAAGATCTGCTGAGACTGGTGGCGTCGAGAGCGAGACTCGTCGTACCAGATCACGGCCTCTGTCCCGTTCACCGCTAACAGCCCACATTGCCCCGCCAACAGTGTCTCGCTCGCTTCTCGCGTCGGCCGGATCTCGATGGACATGCCCAGATCGTTCGACAGCCACAGACGAAACTCGTCGACCGTCCACGGCGGTTCGAGATGGATCCGCCCCAGGATGTCTTCCACGAGGGCTTGCCGGGGCGACTTCAACCCCGTCGTTCGGGCGATTCGGACCTGCATGCAGCGGAGCATACGACCCATCTCCTCCCCCTCGTGACGTCGAGGCAACCGGACTCAGCAACGATGTCATACTAGATATGATCACTATATGATACGGAGGAACTGACCAATTGATCCCGTGATCAATATTGCGATGTGGGCGTGTCGCTCCACACTGTGACGATTTCTTACGAAAGAATATGGCTCATGGCAGGTAGACCGCGTAAGCACTTCGACACTCCAGTTCACCTTGGGTTTCAGGTGACACCTTCGCTTGCTGCTGCCTTCCGCGAGGGCGCGGCGCTTCATGGCCTCAACCTCACGGACTACCTTGCCGCTCTCGTCGCCGAGGAGCGGCAACGGCCTGAACTCGGCCCCACGCTTCAGGAGGTGCTTCCTACCGGATAGTCCCGCCACGAACTAACACAGCGAACTAAATACCGTGCGGAACCGGGGAGACAAGAAAAAGACCCCCTAGCGCCAACTAGAGGGTCTTTCCAAAGTTCTCGGGTCCAGGGATACCACCCCCTGCGTCCCTACTACGTTTCCGCAGCTACCCGAAGGGACAGACTTTGCCGGTCTGGTCTCAGGATAGCGCGCACCCTGATGCTGTTTCAACCACCGCCACCTTTCTGCGTGGCAATGTGTCGTCGACGGCGCGCTCGACCCTCACGGTCGACGTCGACACCACTCCCCTACCCCGGCCTGTGTCCGGGCCTCGATCGACTGCGCTCTACGCCGCCGCGTGCGGCACCCGCCTATACCGTGGGTCCTCGCCGCAACGGCGACGTCGCGGGCTCATCCGCACCGGCCCGCACCTGCTCCGTTCGCTCGGGATCCGCGGTGGCACCATGCTCGCGCTACCCCCGACCGCACACCAAGGCGTCGCGTGCTGGACCACCGACATCGACTGGCTGATGAAGGCTGACATCGCCTACCAGCTCCACTACCGGGCCGTCCGACCGCTGGTTTGCGACACCCACGGCCGTGGCGGCGTCAGCCGCACAGCCTTCCGCGCGGTCTGCGCAGCCCGCGCGCACTTCGCTGACTGGTCGAACGGGCGAGGCAGTCGCCCCAGCATCGCCACGCTCGGGACGATCACCGGACTATCCAAAGCCGTCATCCAGCGCGCCAGCCGCCTCATGCGAGCACTCGGACTCGCCACCGAGATCCTGCGCGGGCGCCAACGCACCTACCGCGAACGCATGGCCTCCTGGCGAGTCAAAGACAAAGGCCGCGGATGGGCCAGCGTCTACGCCCTGCACCCCCCACGTAATCCACAGGTCAACCAGCTCAAAGAACGACTTGATCCCCGACCGAGCAAGTCGGTGACACCCCATCCCCGTAGGGGTCCCTTTAGGGTCCTATCTCACGAAGGATTTAACTCACTAGAGCACGACACAGGCAGAGCCTGTGGAGAAAAGCGCCGCGCTCCGCGCGTCAGCCCAGACGGAATCAGTCGGCGGCAACGGAAACATCGTGCAGTTGACCCACAAGGGGTCAGATTGGCCGCTCACTGGCTCTCCGACCCGCAAACACCAGCATGGGCACGACGGCACTCAGCCAAAGGCTGGGCTCCCCTGCTGGCCGCGCCAGCGGCCCACAACTGGGTGTCGGCCGACATCAACCAACTTCTGCGCGACTACCGCGGCATCACCGGACACTGGATCGCCACCGATCCGCACCACCCCATCAAACTGCTGGCCGGCATCCTCAAATGGCACGGCAAAGACAACCTCGACGACCGACCCGCCGCCGCCATCCTCGCCCAAGAAGCCGAAGCCACCGCACGCCACGCGGCTATCGACGAATGCGGCCGATGCAGCCAATACGGCTGGGTCCTCGACGGGGCCGGCTTGGAGATCGAGCCGGTTATGCGTTGCGCACACGCCTGAGGTCAGAGTTCCACGAAAGGACTAGCGCCTGGTCCCCGCGAGTTGATGTCAGTAGGGAGTCCTGTTCTGGATCCACTCGTCGATCACGTCTTGCCGATAGCCTTTTGCTCGGCCGACTGTCACTGCGTGAGCTGGGAGCAGGCCCTTCCTCACGTAACTGCGGACGGTGTTCACCGACAGGTGTGCCCGATCTGCGACCTCCGCGATAGACAGGAAGTGCTCACTCATGCCGTCGAGGATACCGCTCCCCCATTTTTCCGCGGAAAAACGGAGCACGCCTCTCGACTTGCCACGCCCGCCTGTAGTATCATGTAGCGAGATACACCGTTCTGTGTGTATCTCGTCATCCGCGTTTTTCCGCGGAAAAACGCCCCGAAGTAGCCGACTAGTCGGCGAAGCATACGGAGGAACTGTGGCCATTCATACCGTCCTAAACCAGAAGGGTGGCGTCGGGAAGTCGACGCTCACCATGAACCTCGCGGCCGTTAAGAACGATGCGATAAAGCGTGCAGACGATGAGATCGCCCCCGTTCTCGCGGTATCGATCGACCCTCAAGGGTCCGCGGTGTGGTGGGCAGAGCGCGTCGACGACCTTCCCTTCATGGTCGCCGACGCGGCAACAGAGGGTGAGATCAGTCGCGTCGCCGGGATGGCTGGGCTGAAACACATCTACGTTGACACGCCAGGCTGGATTGGTGACCGACCGGGTTCGGCATCGAACGGGCTCGGAGGCGCACTGTTGGACGAGGCTCTTGACGTCACGGACCTTGTCATCATCCCCATCCCTCCTGAGCCGCTGGCATTCCAGCCAACGGTTCGCACTATTCGCGAGGTCGTCGAGCCGCGCGGGTTGCCCTTCATCCTTGTTGTCAACAATTGGGACCCACGGGACGGTCAGATCGATCTCGAGCAGACTCAGGATTTTATCCGTGGCCTCGGCTGGGGAGACCATCTCGCTGAGACGGTCATACGTCGATACAAGGTCCATACCCGTGCCGCCGCGCAGGGCGTCCTTGTCACGGAATACAACCCGAATCGCGCAACTCTGGAAGCCCGCAAGGACTTCGACAAACTCAGTCACGAAATCTCGGAGAGGATCTAGCGATGGCGACGAAGAAGGGCCGCATAAATCTCGCCGACCTTGGATCCGACGTGGAAGGGGAGCGGTACACCGTTGACCGTTCACGTCCGGTTGACGGACAGTTTCGCGAGAATGTCCCACTCGATCACCTCGCGCCGAACCCTCGCAACCCTCGAGACGACCTGGGGTCACTCGAGGACCTTGCGTCGATTGTCGAGCAGCAGCTACAGCCTGCCACTGTCGTGTCTCGCGCTCGCTGGCTTGAGCTCTGGCCAGAGGATGAGGCCGACGTCGGCGCTGCGCGCTGGGTCGTCGTCAACGGATGCAGACGCCTCGCGGCAAGCCACTTACACGGCAGGCAAGGGCTCGATGTGGTCGTCCGAGACTCGCTGGCCAGCTCGAAAGAATCGATCATCTGGGCGTCGATCTCGGAGAATCTTGACCGACAGAACCTTGATGTCATCGAGGAAGCAAAAGCGGTCGGCCAGCTCGTAGACGAGCTCGGAAGCGCCAACGCGGCGGCCGAACGCATGGGCCGTTCCGCAACGTGGATCTCGCAGCGGAGAACGCTGCTCGAGTTGCATCCAGACTTGCAGGCTGAACTCCGCGCAGGCGATCTTGCCATTCGCGACGCCCGCGAGCTTGCTCGAATCCCGAAGGCGAGCCAGGTTCAGGCATGGGCGGCACAGGCAGCCAAGCGGCAGGAGCAGGGGAGTGGACAAGAAGAGCGCAACCAGTCACCGCGACAAAAGGATCCGACTCCTGCAAGTGCCGTGCGAGCAATCAAGAGACTCCACGCCGAACCTGCGATGCTGGCTTCGGCGCTCGTGGAAGTACTCGACGATGAGCAGATCGACACAATCCTTGAAGCCCTGCGCAGTGCGCGCCGCAAGTGACTACATTTTTCCGCGGAAAAATGTAGAACAAATGTTCGATACAGTATCTCTATGAGTACTTACGATGGCCCGGCCGGGGGAGTGGAGTCCCGGACCGGGCCATCGGTGTACGTGCAGTGGGAAGCCGCGTCACGGACCGTCCGCCTGCTCAACCCGCCGATGCCCGTCATGGTCAACATGCGCTCGATAGATCCCGACGCAGGCCGACCCGCGTACGAATCGGCCTCGACGCCGAGCCTTCGAGTTCGCGCAGCGGGAATACGGTTCGAGCCGACCGTCTCTGGTCATCTCATGGCGTGGTTTCAACTATCCGATGGCCAGTGGCGCGGGCTCGTCACAATTCAGCTTGCCAGCCCAAACGGCCGCACAGGCATCGAAGCGACCTTGTACGTCAGGCCCGACGCCATGACCCCGACGACTACACAGGAGGACAGATGACCGAGAACACCGGGGATACCAGTGGGGGAGTGGTTGACCGCAGATCACGGAACCGTCGACATCGAAAGCTGCACGAGATCGTGGCTATCGTCAGGCCACCAGATAACCCGACACAGGTAAAGGTGTTTGCGGCCGACGAGCTCGACGACGCCGAGGAGTACGCCCGCCATTACGGTGCGCATGTAGAACGCCTGCCTGGATAGCGTCGGTGTGTCTGATTGACTCGTGGGTGTGACCCTAATCTGGGGGGACAACTCAGCGAGAGGATATGAAATGGCGAAGAAGACTGTCATCCGCGTTTTCGACGACATTGACGGTGCAGAGCTCGACGAGTACGAAACCGTGAAATGGGCGCTCGATGGCAAGTCCTACGAGTTCGACACCTCGCCCGAACATGCCGAACAGTTCCGCGACCACGTTGCGACCTACGTTGCCGCGTCCAGGTCTGCATTAGCGCAGCCGCGGCGCCGCTCAGTGCCGTCCCGTTCGACCAGGAATGTGCGGGAATGGGCAATCTCTAACGGGTACTCGGTCAGCGATCGTGGCCGGATCCCGCAGGATATTGAGGCGGCGTACAACGCCGCTCACTGAACATACAGAAGGGCTCTGGGCCGCGAGCGGGGGTAGCGGGGTCCAGAGCCCATCTGCTGTCGAACGATACCGGGTTCTAGAGGGGGAGTACCTTGCCGTAATGGGTTAGGGGATGGCGATGTAGTAGCTCACGCCCTTGCTGGCCGGAGTGTTGGAAGTGATCGATACCAGGTCAAGGCCTGATCCGATCCAGTACTGCTTCTTCGCGAGCAGGGGACCGCGCTTCTTTGTCCCCTCGATGCGGAAATAGCGTTCGTGGTTGAACGGTGCAACGGTGTTGTGGAAAACGAACTTGATCGTTGCTCGGCACTTGTCGCGGGTAAACCCTTTGGACCGGATAGTCACCTGAACTTGGCCGGGCTTGCGAGGGCTGTTCTGCAGCCCGACGTGCATCGAGCCCCGGCACGATCCGCCGTTGCCGACGGTCCAGATCTCTTCGCCCATGACGCCGATCCGCGGAGTGTTTTGCCATTTGGCCGCTGCTGATCCGGTTCCTGCCGTGCTCGCTAGTGCCATCGCGATTATGCCAGCCGTCATGAGAGCGGCCACTAGTCGTCGTTTCATTGATCTGCCTACCTTCGTGATCGAGGGAGGTGGCCCGTCCGTACCACCACTGCTCGCAGACTATCGCGCTGCGTTCCCATGATCCTGTGACCTGGACGATTTCAGCTACGGGAGTAGCACCCCGGAGGCGATCAAGCGAGGGTGTAGCGGTCTGCATAGCTCATGCTCGGGTGAGTAATCGTCTCGCCGGAATCGACGTCGACGAAGCTGATTCGTACGTCGGCCCAGTCTGCTTCGGCGGGGGAGAGGGACACGACCTTCAGGACGCGGAGGCCATTTCCGCGCCAGGAATAGACGAGGTCTCCGATCCGAAGGTCAGACACCAGTGCCTGCTTTCCATCGCGGCCGCCTGCCAGGTGCCCTGGCGTCGGGGGATGAGCCCCGCCGATGGTGACCCGGTCGTTCGCTGCCCAAAGGTGAGTGTCGCCATCGCCCATCGAGTAAAAGACGTCATGGCTTCCTCCGTCGTCGGGGCCACGCAGAGCAAGCACGAGACCGGCTAGCGACCCGGTAGCGACATGATCGCCATCGGCGTCGTAGATCGACACCTGTGTTCCAGTCCAGTCGGCGAACTGCTCCCGGTACAGATCGCGCAGTTGACGGCCGGTGATCGTCGTCGCGGCGGCCGCGGGCCCGGCTACTGCGCTGACGGTCCATCCGTCCTCGAGATAGCCAGCGTCGTGCAGGGCGGCATCGAGAACACTCTCGTACGCGGTGCCGGTCACTGTGGCTAGTCGTTGGAGGGTGTCACGCGCTGGGAGCGCCTTCAATCCTTGCTTTCGCCACAGGTGCAGAGCTTGTCGTGTGAGGCCGATCCGCTGGGCCAGCTCTGCGTCAGAAACTCGCGCTAGGTCCCTGAAGCCATCGGCGATCGAGAGGATCTTCGTTGCGGTCATACGTCGAAGTGTGCAATGCTCAAACCCTCATGTCAATCTACACATAACCTGTAGCTGACAAGCACTACTTTACATAATCTATGTTATCGGCTCGAAGCTGGCGTGCGCTTGGGAATTCGCGAAAGATAGGTGTTCGGCGCACACGACAAATACTCCGCGACGAGCCTGGGTCCTCTCAGAAGTGCCATCCGTCCGACAAATCGCAACCACCGCTAGCTGGATGGCTCGCGGATGGTGACCTCAGGCGCTGAACTTGTCGGGTCTTTGGGAGGGCGCGGGCGGCGACCGGCAGGTGGAGCGCTTGTGTGGCGTAGTTCAGTTGGGTTCGGCTCGAAACCCGACTCCGCGGACGGTGTGGATCATGCGTGGTTCACCACCGGCTTCGGTTTTGCGTCGGAGGTAGCCGACGTAGACGTCGAGGCTCGTGGTGGCGACAAATCGGCACTGGTGACCCCACACAGCGTGCAATATCTCTGTTCGTGACACTACGCGGCCGCGCCGGTCGAGGAGCATGGCCATCAGTGCGTACTCCTTGGGAGTGAGCCCGATTACACGGCCCGCTCGGGTGAGTGTCCGGTTGGACGGGTCAAGCTCGAGATCATCTGTGGCAACAGGGTTACCGAGTTCAGGCCGCATTGACACCGCCGACGTCGCGGCCGTCCTGGGTGCCAGCGGCTGTCATCGACCCGGTCATCAGCGTCACGGGGAGGCACGGCACCGCCGACGTCCGCTTCGGCGCGCGACGACTTTGCCCTCTGCGCGTACGGCCGTCCGATGCGGGAAGCGATTCGGCCGGTATGGCCGCGGGCAGGCGCGGATCACTCGACGCCATACGATCAGAACCCGACTTCATCCAGCTACTTTGTGGCCGTGTGATGCCCCGTCGATCATGGCTCGCGACCGGCAGCACAAAGCGGTCGACAGCATGCGCGCCGCGTCGCACACCTCCGCCGGCCGGGCGGATACCATTGTGCTGCACTTCATCACTCCTATCTGGATGAACCCAGGGCGTCCGCGCGAAAATAAGTGTCGGCACGTATAGACCGACTGCAGGCCGTCAACGATCCGCAAGTTGCAGCGAGAGCGCAGCGGTCTCGAGGGACTCGACCAGCTTGAGCTCCAGTTCGGGGAGGCTGCTGGCCGCCGCAGCCACGTTCTCCACACGGCCTCGTACGTCGGCGTCGCGTTGGGTTCCCACACGGGCGGTGTCGGTCCACGCCTGCGCACAGTTGCCGGCGGCGATCGCGAGCTCTGCTGTCGCAGCATCACCGGTGAGACGGGCGACATCGCCGCACCCTTGGGCGAGCAGGCGGCGAAACAGTCCACCGCCTGTGCCTGCCTTCTCGACGAATGCGCGCAGACTGAACAGGAAGACGTCGAGTTCGTTGTCGGGGAGGTCGCACCAGGTCTGGACGTCGTTCGCCAGAAGTGAAGCTGCGGCTAGGCCTTCGGCCCCCGTCGCCGCGACATCGACGATTCCAGGTTCAGACGGCCTGCGCATATTGTCCGCGGACTGGCGAAACGCGTCCGCCGCGATGCATCGCAGATCTGGCAAGTCCTGCGGCCAGGTGATGCGGTAGGTGCGGTGGCGGGTCGGCTCCGGGAATGCCGTCGATGATCGAGCACGTGCCAGTGCGTCGAGGGAGACCTCTTGTACCTCCGCGCGGTCGTTGTCCACGACGAAGGCAACGCCTCGGGCCTCGTCGTAGCCGATCACAACGATGTCGTGGCGGCTCATCTGCAACTGGACTCGTAGGTACGGCAGTTCGGCGATGTCGCCCCACACCAGACTGGGTCGCCCGGCATCGATCTCGGCGGCCACCCAGGACCATCCCTCGGTGGGATCGTCTGTAGTTAGAACGTCGACCTGGCCACCGAGGCGGCGAGGGAGATCGATCTCGAAGTCAGAGTTCCGTCCCACCAGATACAGCGGCGGAGTCAGGTCCGTCGATCGGACATAGGACAGCCCCAGTGCACCGCCGAGCGCGAACACCAAACCCTCTTCTGGCGGCCCGTCCCACCCCAGGCCGTTCCACTGGATCAGATCCCGCATCGCACCCGATCCGCAATGACCTCCCATCCGGTGGGGGTAGTCCTCGATCAAGGCTCTGCCGAGCATGACAACTCCTTCTCGCACACCAACGCTTCAGCTGGTATGTGGTCATCTATTTCTGATTCTCGGTGTCGGCCGTCGTCGCGCATTTTCGTCGACACCGTGAGGGAACGCCTCGCCCACACCGAGTACCGGTCCGAGCTAATCGTCCCGAACTGCGCGTCGTACCGCGCTCACGTCGCCCGTAAGGCGATTGCGGCCGACGCGTAGTCGCGGAGAATCGCGGCCAGACGGTTGATTCAGTGAGAAGACACGCTCGCGCGCGGACTCATGTTCAATGCCGGGAAGGATGGCCGAGCCTGGCCGGTGTGCTGGCGAGGTCATCTACGTTCCAACGTTATTGGCAGGCCATCGACCGGGACAGGCAGCGACGTGTTGTCCCACCTCGCTTCGTACCCGTCAGGCACAGTCCAGGTGTAGGTACGCATCATCTGGTGCAGGATGGCCTTGACTTCCAGCGTGCCGAAGTGGAGGCCGATGCACTTGTGTACCCCTCCCCCGAAGGGCATCCACCCCAGGCGGTGATTTCTGTCCTCCCGCCGAGGTTCGGCGAACCGTGCCGGGTCGAACGTGTCGGGATCGGTCCAACACGACTCGTCGAAATGGTTGACCGCAGGAGCGACCGCCACGAGCGTGTTCGCGGGAATGTAGTGCCCGGAAATGTCGACGTCCTCGACAGTCTTACGCATGACAATCGGCACCGGCGCCACCAGTCTCAGCGTTTCCTTGATCACGAGGTCGAGTGTCGTCAGAGAATCCAGGTCATCGATGTCGAGACGGCGGTCACCGAGCCGGTCGGATTCAACCCGCGCTTTATCCTGCCAATCCGGGTGCTTGGCGAGGAAGTAGGCGGCGGCGGTAGTGGTAATGGTTGATGTGTCGTGGGCCGCCATCATGAGAAAGATCATGTGGCTGACCACGTCCTCGTCGGTGAACGCTTCTCCATCTGCGGTTCGCGCATCGCAGAGTCCTGCAAACAGGTCAGCGCCCTGTGCGTTACGAGCCTCCGGCAGGTGCTGCGTGAAGTAGGCCTCCAAAACCGCACGGCCTTGAACACCCGCCCGCCATCTAGTCCCAGGGAGCGGAAAGCGAATGATCGAGCTCGCTGCGCGAACAGTCGCCACGAAAGCCCGATTGATGGAGTCGGTGTCGTCGCTTCCTCCCCGACCGGCCATGAACACGGTAGATGCGATGTCAAGCGTCAGCGTTTTCAGCACTGGATAGATCCGTGTGGACTTCCCTGTCGTCCACCCCGGAATGCGCTCTTCCAGCGTGGGCCCTAGTTGCGCTACGTAGCCAGTCAGCCTGTCGCGTGTGAACGCTTCCTGCATGATCCGCCGATGCATCTTGTGCTCATCGAAACTCATCAGCATCAGTCCGCGGTGGAAGAACGCGTCGATAAGATATGTCCACCCGTCCTGGGAGAACGACTTTGCCTTGGTCGTCAGCGCCTCCTGGGTGGCATCCGGTCCGGCCACCACTACCATCTTTGTGCCGAACGCACCCATCCATGAAACTTCTCCGAACTGACTGAATCTCGACCTGGTGAAGTCGGAGCCAAAACGGATGTAGTCCAGAGTGTGTCCGAGAAGTGGCATACCGGCGGACCCCGGCACCGGTGTGAGACCCGAACCCTCAGGGGCCGGGGCCAGTTTCCGCACCGGCCATTGGCCGCTCTTATTGAGCAGCGCCGAGTCGACTCGACTTGGCAGCGGCGCCATGAGTACCGATGAGAGCCGCTCACGCCCCCATGCGATCGGAGACTGCATCGTGACAGCCATCGATTCTCCCTTCATACGTATTCGCAACCCCAGGTCGTCACGACCTGCGTTCAAGAAGCTCGTCAGGTCACGCCGGTCCGACGTGTGCCAGCTCTGCTCGGTTTATGGGGAGTTGCTGGGTGATGGTCCGTTTACTGGTCATGAAGTCACGGGGACGGTTGATGCAGTCTGCTGCGATGAGCTCACCAGCTCGGAGATAGAAACAGCTGAAGTCGCGGTCGCGTGCCGGGTCGCCGCTGAGAACAACCTCGTCGTACCCGGTGTTGAGACCGGCGATCTGGAGCTTGAGCTCGTATTGGTCTGACCAGAACCACGGAAGCGCTGCGATCTGTTTAGGTTTCCCGCAGATGGTTGCCGCGGCCGCCTTGGCCTGCTCGCCCGCGCTCGGCACCGACTCCAAACGGATGCGTCGGCCGTAACGAGCCATGTCGTGACTTGCACAGTCCCCGGCGGCGAGGATGTCGGGGGCGCTGGTCCGAGCGTGGTCGTCGATCACGATGCCGTTGTCGATGAGTAGGCCGGCGGCCGACGCGAGGTCGGTGTTCGGCTCGACGCCGATGCCCACGATGACGATGTCCGCTGGAATTGTTTCGCCGGTTGCCAGAACCACTTCACGAACCTGTTCCTCCCCGCCCAGCGCCTCGACCGAGGCGTCGGTGCGGATGGTGACCCCTTCTTCGCGATGAATGCGGTCGAAGAACGTCGACACCTCTGGAGCCGTGACGCGTTCGAGAACGCGGCCGGCGGCTTCGAGCACAGTGACCTCGAGACCCAACGCGCGCAGCGACGCCGCTGTCTCCAGGCCGATGTAGCCGCCGCCGACGATGACGACTCGCTGGCCGGGTGTCGTGGCGGCACGCAGCGTTGTCACGTCGGCGGCCGTGCGCAGATAGTGGACTCCGGCCAGGGTGGCGCCCGGAATCGACAGCCGCCTGGGTCGTGCGCCGGTGCACAGGGCGAGGTTGTCGTAGGTCAATGTTTCGCAAGTTCCCAATACGACGTGTTTCGCAGATGGTTCGATCGATTCGACCGTCGCGTCGAGGAGTTCGATCCGTTGCTTCGCATAGAACTCTTCGCTTCGAAGTGCGAGTTCGCTGACGCCGCACTTGTTAGCCAGGTAGGCCTTCGACAATGGAGGGCGTTGATAGGGCAGCCCCGATTCCTCGCCGATGAGGACGATGTCTCCGGTCCATCCCTCTTGTCGCAGTCCGGCAGCGAGTTGGACCCCGGCATGGCTGGCGCCGATGATGACGGCCCGCCTCGTTGTCACGAGTCGGACTTGGGGGTGAGGCGGACCATCATCTTGCTGATCCCCCGCACAAAGTTCGACTGCACGTACTCGGGTTCGCCGACGACCTCGATGTTCTCGAAACGAGAAAGCAGTTCTTCCCAGAGGATCTTCAGCTGCAGTTCGGCCAGCCGGTTACCCATGCAGCGGTGGACTCCGAAGCCGAAGGAGATGTGGTTGCGGGCGTTGGCGCGGTCGATGATGAAGTCATCGGGCCGGTCGAACACGCGCTCGTCGCGGTTTCCCGAGGCGTACCACATCACTACCTTGTCGCCCTTGCGGATGAACTGCCCGTTCAAAATCGTGTCGGCCTTGGCGATACGGCGCATGTAGGCCAATGGTGTCTGCCACCGGATGATTTCGGAGTTCATGTTCGGAATCAGTTCGGGGTTGGCCTTCAGTTTCTCAAACTGGTCGGGGAACCGGTTCAACGCGAGGACCCCTCCGCTCATCGAATTGCGAGTCGTGTCGTTGCCGCCGACGATCAGCAGGATGAGATTGCCCAGAAACTCCATTGGCCGGTCAATCAGATCCGCGGTGTCGTCGTTGGCCTGCAGCATCGTGATCAAGTCGAAGCCAGGTTCCTCACCGGCAGCGGTCCGGGCCGCCTTGTCTCGCCAAAGCTCGCTGAGACCTTGCGCCATCTCCCGCATCCCGCGGAACGTGTCGTCGAGGTCTGCGGGGCCGCCGTTGGTCTGCTCCATCGACGTTGCGAGATCAGACCATTCGACGAGCTTGCGCCGCTGCTCGTATGGGTAATCCAACAACGTCGCCAGCATGCGAGCGGTCAACTCGATCGACACTGTCTGAACCCAGTCGAAGGGCTCGTTGAGGGGCAGGTCGTCGAGCACCTCCTGCACGCGCGAGCGAATCAGCCCTTCCATCTCGCGGAGGTTCTTCGGCGCGACCACGCCCTGAACGGCAGCCCGCTGCCGGTCATGCCGCGGCGGATCCATCGCGATGAACATCGAGATGTCCAAAAAGCGCGGCGGGACACCGATGACAATCAACGGCTCAGCGGAGAACACCTCATGATTTTTGTCGACGGCGATGATGTCGGCGTGGCGGGTAACCGACCAGAACGGACCAAACGGACTGTTGGGTTGGAAATGCACCGGGGCCTCGTTGCGCACGCGCTCGAAGTACGACTGCCACCGCCCCTGCCGGTAGAGAAAGGGGTTGCTGAGGTCGATGTCGGCGAGTTCGACATCTTCAATCGGCGGAATGGGGGATTCGACGAACAGCTTCTTTCCGTTCGATCCGGTCACTACGCGTCGAGTCTTGTCGTACAGATGTGCGCCACGGATCTGCAGGTCTATCGGGATAGCTGACTGGACACGCTCAGTGATTACTTCAGAAACCTTCATTGCGTTGATATCCGTTTCCTCGTGGTCACATCTGAAATTCGGGCGTCTGAACGATCAAGCCATCCCACGTTGCGGAGACGTCCATCTGGCAAGACAACCGGGAGGTCGGTTCACGCTCGGGGTTCATAGCGAGCATTTCCTCCTCAACGGCGCCCGAACGCCCAACCGTCTCCGACCACTGCGGATCGACGATCACATGGCACGTCCCACACGCCGCTTCACCTCCACAATCGCCATCGATACCGGGCACCGCGTTCTCGGTAGCGACCTTCATCAAGGATTGGCCCTCCACCAGCGGCGCCTCGTGCTGCTCGCCGTCATGCGTAACGAACGTGACAACTGCCATAACCAACTCCCGTTGCGGTGTCGTGAGATATCTAACGATTGTGGTGAAAATTTTCTACGGAGGCTATGTCCGTCCGAGTCCAAAAGGTTGTGACTTTGGCTCAACGGCCAGGCCCGGTGTGTCACGATGCCGAGTGTTACAGCCGCTGTCGTTCCCGACGAGTGGTCCGAGCGATGACGTTGCACCGGTGTCCATAAGCTCGTTCATAGGAGTCTCCGTAGTAACTTGACCGTACGTTCGGTGTACGGCGGATAGATCAGTCGCAGATCGGGTTTGGCAGGTTTGGACAGCACTGCTCTGCGGTGGCTCAGGGCCTCGAACCCCCACTTGCCGTGATAGGCGCCGATCCCACTGGCACCCACGCCGCCGAAAGGCAGCTGCGGAATCAAGCAGTGCAGCGCGACGTGGTTGATGACCGCACCACCAGATGGGATGCGGTCGATCAGGTGGCGGGCCTGCTGCGACGAAGATGTGAAAATGTAGAGCGCCAATGGTTTTGGTCCGGCGTTGATCTGGGATACCGCTGCGTCGATCGAGTCGATCGCGAGGACCGGCAAGACGGGCCCGAAGATCTCACTCGCCATGACCGCATCGGTGTCGGGCGGATTCACGACGACAGTCGGCTCAATACGTAGGCTTTCCCGGTTCGAGTGACCCCCGGCGACGATGGTGCCCTGGGTGGCGGTGAGTAAGTCGACCAACCGGTCGAATTGCCGCGCATTGACGATCGGCAGTGAGTACTCCGATTCGGCGGACCTGAACTCGGCGATGTTCTGGATGATCTTGTTCACCAAGACGTCGGCGATCGACTTGTCCGCCAAAACGTAATCCGGGGCGATACAGGTTTGGCCTGAGTTGAGCAACTTGACCCATGCGATCCGGCGCGCAGCGACGTCGATGTCGGCGTCGGCGGCCACCACGACCGGGCTCTTCCCACCCAACTCGAGCGTCACCGGAGTCAACGTCAGCGCGGCGGTGGACATGATCTTCTTACCGATTTCTGTGCCTCCGGTGAACAGGGCATGATCGAACCCTTGAAGCAGCAGATCCTGAGTAGTCTCCCCGTCTCCCTCCACGACTCGGATCGCTTCTGCATCGAGGTATTCCGGCACCACACGGGCTAGTAACGCGGAGGTTGCGGGCGCAAGCTCGGATGGCTTAATCACTGCGCAGTTGCCGGCTGCCACCGCTGCAACCAATGGGCCCAGAGTCAAATAGAGGGGGTAGTTCCACGGCCCGATGACCAGCACGACGCCCAATGGGTCGTACTGCACCCACCCGCGACCAGGCAACTGAGTCAGAGGCAGTGACACGCGTTTGTGGCGCATCCATTTTTTGAGGTGTTTTCGCGCAAAGCTGGCTTCGGTCTTCGTGGCGTTGATGTCGCCAAGCCACGCCTCGACAGGGGAGCGACCAAGGTCATCGGCCAACGCCGCGGCGATCTCGCCCTCGCGCTCCGTACAGAGCCGCTCGATCCCTGCCAGTTGATCCAAGCGCCATTGCAGATCGCGCGTACGTCCTGACTCTGCGACACGACGGACCTCGTCGAGTAGTTGCTTACAGTCGGTCCTGACGCCTTGCGATTCCATTGGTAGTGCCATGTGATCTAGCCTTCCTGGTTGCTGGGCGTTTCGCGTGTGAGCGGGAGCGTCCCCGAAGCGCACCGTGGAGGCGCATGGCCTGCCGCGCACGAGCTCCACCGCCTACCGTCGCCACCGCCGATAGGAGTTCTCCGCCGCCGTGGAGCGTCAAAAGCGGATGAGGCCTCGGATGTTGCGTCCTGATCGCATGTCTTCGTAGCCCTCGTTGATCTGGTCGAGGGCGTACTCGCGGGTGATCAGCTCGTCGAGCTTTAGTTGTCCGCCGTTGTAGAGTTCGACCAGCCGTGGGACGTCGTGAGCGGCGTTGGACGAGCCGTAGAGTGAACCGCGAATTTGCTTCTCATACAGTGTCAATTCGAGCAGTGAACCTGACATTGAGGTGTCCTCGGGATGTCCGATTGCGGTGACCACTACGCGTCCGCGCTTGCCGACGAGTGAGAGCGCCTCGGCAATATAGGACCCCTCGGCGACATCAGTGGTCAGGATGCAGACGTCGGCGAGTTTGCCGCGAGTGATGTCGCTGATGAGTGCCCACGCGTCGTCGATCGAGGTAGCGACATGAGTAGCTCCGAACCCGCCGGCCTGCTTGCGCTTGAATTCCACGGGATCGACGGCGATGATGTTCAACGCGCCAGCGATTCGCGCGCCTTGAATGGCGTTCATGCCGATGCCACCGGCCCCAATCACGACCACCGTGTCCCCGGCACGTACTTCGCCTGTGCGCACCGCTGACCCGTAGCCGGTGGTGACACCGCAGCCGATCAGCGCAGCCTTGTCCAGCGGTGTCCCGGTATCGATCTTCACCAGTGACGATCTCGGAACCACCGTGTACTCGGAAAATGTCCCCAGCAGGCACATCTGGCCAATGTCTTCGCCGCGAGCATGGAAGCGGTAGGTACCGTCGATCTGCGGGCCCATCATGATGGCCGCACCCATGTCGCACAGGTTCCCCATGCCGCGCGCGCAGTACGAACAGTGTCCGCACGACGGCAGGAAGGTGAGGATGACCGAATCACCCTCGGCGATGCCCTCAATACCCGCACCGACTTCGACCACGGTGCCAGCACCCTCGTGACCACCCACGACGGGCAACGGGAAAGGTAGATCACCGGTCACAAGGTGTTCGTCGGAATGGCACAACCCACTAGCGGTCAGCCGCACCATCACCTCGTCGGGGCCGGGCGGATCCAACTCGACCTCTACGACATCCCACTTCTCCCCCAGTCCCCACAGAACAGCAGCGCGTGTCTTCATGACTCTCCTTCGCTCGATACATCCGGTTGCCGCGGTAGCCCCGTCAGGCGAGTGTCTCGACGGTGAGGTCACCGTCGGCGTGCTGGCGGCGTAGCTTCTTCTTGTCGAACTTGCCGGTCGAGGTCAGTGGGATCTCCGACACGAATGTCCACCGCTCCGGTAACCACCACTTGGCCACCCGCGAACGAAGGAACTCCGACAACTCCGCCGCGGTGGCTGTGCGGTCGCCGTCGAGTACCACCGCGGCCAGCGGGCGCTCCTGCCACTTGTCATCGGGCACACCGATGACTGTGGCTGTGCGTACCGCAGGATGAGCGGCCAACTCGTTCTCGAGTTCGACCGAGGAAATCCATTCACCGCCAGACTTGATGACGTCCTTCGAGCGGTCGGTCAGGGTGATGAATGCGTCAGCGCTGATCGTGCCGACGTCTCCGGTGGACAACCACCCGTCCGACGACACCGCTGACCTGTCGTGCTCGTAGTACGACCCAGTGATCCAGGGGCCGCGGATCTGTATCTCACCTACCGATTTTCCGTCCCAGGGCTGCGCGGCACCAGCGTCGTCGACGATCCGGGCCTGCACGCCGGCTACCACCCTGCCCTGGGTTGCACGAATCTGCAGGGACTTCTCCGCGGAGTCGGTGTCTCGCGGCAGTGCGACCGCGGCGAGCGGCGATGTCTCGGTCATCCCCCATGCCTGCACGATGCGGATGCCCAGCTCGTCGTAGGCGGTCATCAACGACCGCGGAACCGCGGACCCCCCACATGCCACCATCTTCAGAGAACTCATGTCGTGGCCGGGACTGTCCCGGAGATAGTGCAGAACGTCGGTCCAGATCGTTGGAACAGCGCCCGCCATCGTCGGTCGCGCTGCCTCGATCATCTCTACAAGCGGCTCCGCCTGCAGGAAGCGGTCGGGCAGCAGCAGCTGCGCACCCGCCATCATCGCCGCGTAGGGGAGGCCCCACGCATTGGCGTGGAACATCGGCACGATCGCCAACACCGTGTCGTCATGACCGATGCCCAGCGCATTCGAGGTGCACGCCGCCTGAGAATGCAACCACGTCGAACGATGGCTGTAGACCACGCCTTTGGGATTCCCAGTAGTTCCGCTGGTGTAGCACATTGCCGCGGCAGACCGCTCATCGACGTCAGGCCAGTCAAACGAGCTCGACTGGGCGGTCAGCACGTCGTCGTAGCGGAGAATGTCCTTGCCGCACCCCTCAACGGCGCCAAGATCACCCTTGCCGGTAACTAGAACCGTGCGCACTGAGGTCATCGACGATAACGCCGGCGCGAGGAGGGGAAGAACGGTGCCGTCGACGATGATCACCCTGTCGTCGGCGTGGTTAACGATCCACGTCAGCTGTTCGGTCGGCAGCCTCAGGTTCAACGTGTGTAGCACTGCGCCCATCGACGGCACAGCCGCGTAGCAGTCCAGATGCTCTTGGTTGCTCCATTGCAGCGTCGCGACGCGCTCATCTGCCGCGATACCGAGCTCGCGAAGCGCATTGGCCAGCCGGGCCGCGCGTTCGCCCAACTCCCGGTAGGACACCCGCGAAATCTGCCCGGGCCCGCGCGCGGTCATGACCTCCCGTTCGCCGTGGATTGATTCGGCGTGACGCACTATTGACGACACGGTCAGCGGCACGTCCTGCATGGTGCTCTTCACCGGGCCACCATCCCGTTCTCGACGGTCACGCGATGGTTACGCATCGATCAAATCCTGGCGATCTTGACTCCGCAACATCAACCGGTATTCCGGAAACAGGTTTTTCGCCTGGGGGATCAACTTGATCAACTTTGGCACTGGGCCCTTCGCCCTCACGGTTCCCTTCGCCATCGCCATCGTCAGGTTCACCTTCCCGAGCCAGAACTTGTTCCCGGTGTCCGCCGACATAAATAGCTCAACATTGGGCACAGCCACACTAGAAGTCCCGGTCTCCACCACCCTGTTCGGCATATCCACCGTGACCACTGCATCCGGATCTGTGTAGTGCACCCGCAACACCACACCCGAACCCGCCAGTTTGTCTCCCAGTCCCTCTACCTCAAGACCACGCTGAAATATGCCCGCGAGAAATTTGTAAACCTCGTCCTCGTTCTTAAACACTGCCATTGCGAACCTCCTAGAATCCTTGTTGGGGAACAGCTTCTTAACGGTTGAGCGGCAGCGCGGCCGAAAGGCTCTCGCAGGTGGATGTCAGACGTGTGCGAAACGCCATTGCACGGCGCGCAATTCGGCGACATGCCAGCATCGGCCGATCACGCCAAAACTGCGCACAGCCCCGCACTACGACGTGGCGTGCTGCACTCGTCTCGGCCCCTACGCCGCGACCGAGTGTGCAGGATGCGCTAGTTCCCACATCGACTCCCATGCTTGCTGATCACGTTTGTCAGGTACATCGTCGCATCGAATGTCATGGATCGTGACGTTTTGGAGTTTTTGTAGCATTGTAAGCAAGGCTTACTTTTTCGAGGCGCCCAGGCTGGTCACATCTGAAATTCGGGCGTCTGAACGATCAAGCCATCCCACGTTGCGGAGACGTCCATCTGGCAAGACAACCGGGAGGTCGGTTCACGCTCGGGGTTCATAGCGAGCATTTCCTCCTCAACGGCGCCCGAACGCCCAACCGTCTCCGACCACTGCGGATCGACGATCACATGGCACGTCCCACACGCCGCTTCACCTCCACAATCGCCATCGATACCGGGCACCGCATTCTCGGTGGCGACCTTCATCAACGATTGGCCCTCCACCAGCGGCGCCTCGTGCTGCCTGCCGTCATGAGTAACGAAGGTGACAACTGCCATGACCAACTCCTCCTACCCGAATCCCCAGTGCCGGGGTCTGAGTAAATTCTCGTGGAGGACGAGGGCAAGGGCTATGTTCGCTAGAGTCAGATACTTGTGGATTCAGCTCAAAAGGGATCATCGTGAACCTCAACGACGAGGGAGTACCCCCATTCGTATTCGTCCAGATGCTGGAGAGCCCCATGCTCGATGCGGTCGCGGTCGCGCGACTGCGCAACATCATGCGGTCCGAAGGGGTCGACGAGGCGGCCTTTCTCCAGCGCGATACCCCGGCGCCGTTGCGGTGGTTCAGGCAGGCCTACCCAGAACTCAACATCGACCAGGCAACCCGATTGGGCTTGGCTTTTGCAGAACAGGCCCGGCTGACGTCGTTCGGGGCCTTGAGTGTGCCGTTGGTCAGTGCAGGATCGGTCACCGAGGTCGTCGAACTGCTCGCCTACCTGCCCGCGATCTCGACAGCCCTACGTCCACATTTTCACTCCGATGACCAGGGCCTGACGGTCTGGCTCACCGGAACTACCGGCGATCGGGCGCTCGACTGTTTGGCAGTCACCTACAGCGGGTCGGCGTTGCTGCGAATGCTGGACATGCTCGTCGGTGGTGCGCCGACCGTAACCCTTCACATGAGCTGGCCGGCGCCTGCCGCGCTCCCAGATACCGAGGACGAGCCGGCACTCGCTGGGCGCTTGTTCTTTGACGCTCCAATGTCATACCTCCACGTTCCCGCGGACACGCTCGACGACGTGTGTCGATTTTCCGACCCCCTCGCCTACCGGCTCGCGATCGGCGAACTGAAGCACACACTCGAGCAACGGGAAGGCGTCACGTCAACTACGGAGCAAGTGAGATTGCTACTCGAAACGGATCCTGGGCAGAGCAGCCAGTGGGTGGCGGACGAGTTGGCTGTATCAACGAGCACTCTGAAGCGAAAACTTTCCGCAGAGGGGACGACTTTTCGCGATTTGCAACAATCCTGTCTTCGCGACTGCGCCATCCGGCTCCTGTTGACCCGACCGCTGTCCGCTACCCAGATCGCGCTCGAACTCGGGTACAGCGATCTAACGAACTTCTCGCACGCATTCAAGCGCTGGACCGGTCACTCTCCCAGCGAATTCCGTCACGCACGGCACTGACCGGCCGAGCCCCGGATCGATCCCCTACGCCTGCGATCAAGGGGCCGTGGGCATACCTGGGGACGGCACGGCGGGACAGCGGCCGGCGCCTTGAGACGACACGGCCTCAGACGTCAACGGTGGCGAGCGGTTCCTCAAGTCCCAGATAGCGCAGGGCAACCCGCGAGATCTGCCGACCGGTGGCATCACTATCACCGGCAGGCAGAACGAGATGACTCACCGTCAACCGAACGAGCGCATCGATACCGTCAGCGACGTCGTCACTGTCGAGCTGCGGAAAGTGATCGGTGAACCAGCACACCAGCTCGTTCGACGCGACCTGCAACAGGGTGGTCGACGTCGTCAGTAGCGGCAACATTCCTGTACTGCGGCTGGACTTCGCGGTGTCGTCGGCGGTACTGGACGTCAAGACCGCTTTGAGCAACGGGCTGGCCGCGGCTTCGTCCAGTGTGAAACGAACGGCCCAGGTGATGGCCTCATTCGCATGGTCGCTGCGTTGGTCGAGAACTTGACGAATCCCCGCCAGGAACCGCTCTCCCTCCCTGACCACGAGGGCGTCGCCTAGACCCTGCTTGTCGCCGAACTCTTTGTACAACGTGGGGCGGGAGACTCCGACGAGCGCAGCAATCTCAGCCACGCGTACGCGCTCCCACCCCTTCTCCACCGTCAGCACGTGAGCTGTCGCCAACACCTGCTCGCGCATATGCCGTCGAAAAGACATGCGCATCGATTCGCCCGTCATGCCGACACTCTAGACAAGTGACGATTTTTGTTCATTTTTGGTCACAATGCAGCGCCCAGCCGCGTGGGGAGGCCAATGTCCATCCTGTTGACATTTCAAGCGCTTTTGATTCGACTGTTGACAGACAAGACTTTTATGTAGTGCTCTTGCATCGTTGGTAATCCATGGTCCCGGCAGGAGCGGCGTGAACGACGATTCAAGCGGGACAGCGGACCTGTCAGTCGCCCCATCGGGCCATATCGATCCTGTGTTGGCGAGCTGGGCTTCGGGGATGGGCCTTGACCCTCGATCGTGGACACGGTGTTGGTTCAGTTATGCCGCTTCCGCGAGGGTAGCTGACCTCGCGGCTTCGTAGCTGTTCGGGGCGATGTTGCCGATCGCGGAGTGGCGTCGGCGGGTGTTGTAGCGGTTGGCCCAACCGAACACAGCCCGGTAGGCGGTGGCCTGGTCAGGGAACGTCGCCCGCCCTTCGAGCAGCTCGCGCTTGAGCGCGGCGTTGAAGCTCTCCGCCAGCGAGTTGTCGGCGCTCGTCCCGATCGCGCCCATGGACTGGGTCACCTTCAACTGCTCGCAGAGCGCGGCGTAGGCCTTCGAGGTGTAGACCGAGCCGTGGTCGCTGTGAAACACGGCGCCAGCCAGCGATCCGCGGTCGCGGGCGGCCGCGCGGAGGGCTTTTTCGACGAGGCCCACGCGCATGTGGTCGGCGGCCTGCCAGCCTGCGAGCTTGCGCGAGCCGAGGTCGATGCAGGTCGCGAGGTAGAGGTTCGTGCCGTCGGCGATGGGGAGGTAGGTGATGTCGCCGACATACCGGCGGTTCGGCTCGCCGATGCTGAAGTCCCGCCCGATCAGGTCGGGGAACTTGCGTCCGGACTGGTCCGGGATCGTCGTCTTCACCCGGCGTCGCAGCCGGATCCCCGCGAGCTGATGTTCGCGCATCACCCGCGCGACCCGCTTGTGGTTCACCCGCGCTGAAGGCGTCACGTCGTCGTTCAGGTCGGCCGTGATCCGCGGTGCCCCGTAGGCGCGGTCACCACCCTGGGCGGGGTCCTGCAGCACCCGGATCCGCGCCGCCAACGCAGCGTCCTCTGCAGCCTTCGCCGCCCGTCCGGGAGCCGCAGCGAGCCAGGCGTAGAACGACGATCTCGCGATCTCGATGACCTCACACAACCGCTTCACGCCGTAGGCGTCCTTGTGGTCCTCGACGAACTGGAAGCGGTTCACCAGTTCGTCTCCCCGGCGAAATACTTCGCCGCCTGACGGAGGATGTCCCGCTCGGTCTCGAGCTTGCGCTTGTCCGCCTTCGACTGGTCCAGTTCGGCTTCCAGCCGGACGATCCGCGCGGCCTGCGACTCCACCGGCCCCGACACGAGCGGCGACGTCTTGCCGGGCGTCGCCGTCCCGGAGCCGTGCTTTTCGACCCACTCCCTCAGCGCACCCCGGGAGATCCCCAAATCTGCTGCGATGCCCTTGAACGTTGCACCCGGTGTCGACTCATACAGATCCACCGCCCGCAGCCGGAACTCGTCCGTGTAGTTCTTCCTCGCCATCCCTTAGATTCTCGCTTCCCCAGCGTCGTGCTGGAATCAGCGTGTCCAAGATCAGGGGTCAAGCGCCACAGCACCGAAAAATGACGTTGACACCGTTGACAGTCTATGTATTTCTGATGCGACTGTTGACAGACAGGCCGGTAATGTAGTCCTCTTGCACGGTTGGTTATCCATGGTCCCGGCAGGAGCGGCGTGAACGACGATTCAAGCGGGACAGCGGACCTGTCAGTCGCCCCATCGGGCCATATCGATCCTGTGTTGGCGAGCTGGGCTTCGGGGATGGTTGCCCGGTTGCCCGACGGCACCCAGCTGCCGCCACACTCAGAGCGCTGCCTTGGTTGCGGGCCCGCCAATCCCCACGGTCATCATCTGGAGGTACATCGCGACGGAGAGAGAGTCGTTGCGGCGCACACTTTCGACGACCGTCACGTGGGAGCGCCCGGTATTGCCCACGGGGGTGCGGTAGCCACCGTCTTCGACGATCTCTTCGGTTTTCTCCTCTTCACAATCGGCGAGCTTGCTGTCACCCGATCGTTGAACGTCGACTACGTCGCACCCGTGAGGCTGGGCACTGCGTACACCGTGACCGCGAGCCTCGACCGCAGTGAGGGACGTCGGCTGTACGTCAGTGCACACCTGCGCCGTCCAGACGGAACCGAAATCGCCACGGCAACAGCGCTGTTCATGACAGTGACTATCGACCATTTCGTGCGCGCACTGGAACAACCGTGAGTGGCGAGGCGACCGGCACGCAATTGCTGATGGCGGCCCTTCTTGCCGATCACGGTGGCGCCGGCCCGTACGAGTCCTACAAGCGTCTACGCGACTCCCACCCGGTGCTGCAGACCAATTCGGGGGTGTTGGTACTCAGCCGGTACCGCGATTGCGACAGCGCACTTCGTGACCGCAGTCTGGGCAAAGTCGACGAGTCGTTAGGCTTCCGGCTCACCGACGTGCCCGACGATCTTAAACACCGCGCAATGCACCGATTCCGGCGAACGATGCTGTTTCGCAACCCTCCAGATCACACGCGGCTCCGTCGGTTGATCACCGACGTCTTCACGACACGCCACGTCGAGCACCTGCGCACGCGAATCACCGACACCATCGAGCAATTGCTCAGCGACATCGAGGGCAAACATGACGTCGACGTCATGACCGACCTCGCACTCCCGCTTCCGGTCAAGATTATCGGCGACCTGCTGGGTCTGCCCCCGGAGGGTCGAGAACTGGCGGCCTCAGTCGTTCGCGACCTGGTGGCACCGTTGGAGCCGATGGCCGACGCTGCCGCTCTGGAGCGAGCCGCCGCCGCCGAGGATCAGTTGGCCGAATACCTCGAAAAACTTCTCGTGAGCAAGCGAGATCACCCCGCAGACGACTTGCTGAGCAGGCTCGTCGCAGCGCACGACGACGACGGACTCGACGACGACGAATGCGTCGGCACTGCGATCCTGCTGTTCGCCGCCGGCTTTGAGACAACGACAAACTTGATCGGCAACGGACTAGCCGCGCTGCTCGCAAACCCCCACCAAGCCGACCTTCTCCGCCAACAGCCGGCGTTGGCCGCTGGCGCGGTAGAGGAGCTGTTGCGTTATGACGCTCCCGTCCAGACCAATGGGCGCACCGTCCTTGAGTCGACGCGGATCGCCGACGTCGAGCTAGAGCCCGGCCAGGTCGTCCTGACCCTGCTCGGCGCAGCCAACCGGGATCCGGATCAATTCACCCACCCCGACAGCCTCGACATAACGCGCACGGGCTCGCGGCCGCTTTCATTCGGTGCGGGCATCCACTTCTGTCTTGGCGCAGCGCTCGCACGCATGGAGGGCGCCGAATTGTTCCCACGCCTCCTGATCCGGTTTCCCGAACTGTCACTGGCAGGTGAGCCGTTGTGGCGGGCGGGACTGTCATTCCGCGGACTGACGTCGCTACCGGTAAATA
>MTKZ01005404.1_pt1 | contig 74723 bp, 63 predicted proteins | sample 1042781 | NCBI WGS metagenome assembly MTKZ01 (sample SAMN06212207, study PRJNA360539) | anaerobic digester metagenome | biome: Wastewater treatment plant; material: sludge; isolation source: anaerobic digester fed with sludge from wastewater treatment plant | place: Denmark: WWTP Viborg ... | reverse complement strand
AGTTCATTAACGAAAGAATTGATCATTTCCCTTCGTTCCGGTTTTAATTCTGCATTCATAGATTTGAAAAAAATTAAATGACCTTTAGTCCGGCTCTATTGAAATATGGGTGATCTGAGAGATTGATTGCCGTTTCTTCTTTTGATACATTAATGTATTTTAAAAATTCCTTTTCAGTTTTATGACCGGATATCTTCATAATATCGATAGTTGGAATCCCGGCCAGATACATATTGGTACAACCGGATCTTCGGGCTGTATGAGTTACAACAAGCTCATTTTTCGGAATTTCTTTTTTAACCTTCAGCCCTCCTCTTGTATATTCCATTTTGATTAAATCAGAAATACCAGCCATTACAGCTATTTTCTTGATCCTGTCATTAACTTTTTGTTCGTAACATTTCGGAAGATTATAATCATATCTCTTCAGTATTTCTTCTAACTCGGATCTTACAGGAATAATAACTTTCTCTCCTGTTTTTTGCTGGATTAGCTCAATTACTTTTTTCCCGTTATTTAAAACCTTAAGGTTGGATGGGGATATTTTTGAATAATCAGAGAATCTTTGAGCCGTGTAACATCCGACAAGGAAAATATCTCTGGCTGATTCATAAAGAGGACTATCTTTAAGGTCCAATTCAAAGATCTTCTTTATCTCTGATTCATTCAGGTAAATATTATGGACCATCTCCCCTATTATTTTAAAGCTTTTCCTCTCAAATTCAGTCTGGTTGTGCAAACCTTCCTCCTTTGCTTGCTTCATCAATCCCTTTAAAATCTTCACATACTTACCGATTGTATTTGGGCTGTGATTCCTTTGCTTACAGAAACTGACAAAATCATTATAAAAGTCTATTGTAATATTTTCAAAGCTTACCGGTTTATATGGGCGTGGCGTTTCGTTTTTCTCTTTAAGTTCATTCAATCTCTTTTCAGGATAAATACCCTGATACTCATTAAACAGGTTCTGAAAACCCTTTATATTCTTTAAATAACCGTAAGAGTATATTTTTTTGTCATAATAGGTCAATCTCTCTCCATTGGTTGCTTCACTGTGATATCTTTCAATATATTGAGAAAGATTTTCAGTTCCTGCGTTCCTTTTATCATAGAATTTATCAATAATGGTTTTCAACCATTCCTTTGTGACTGCATTACCTTTCAGGTTAAAAAGTTCATTAAGAATAAAATCCCTCATCCTGGAGAATTTTTCTTCGATCCCCACTTTATTTTCTTCAGTGAATATTTCGGTATATAGAATTCTCTGCCTGAATGATTGAGTTTTGTTGCTCCAGTATTCCGGGAAAATCCTTTCCGGAGTCTGTACAATTATATCGGTCTTTCTCCCGTCCCTGAACCTTAAATAAATTGTAGCAGGTTGTTTCTTTCTGTCTGATCTAACAATAAAACTGATGGTCGCCATTTTGTAAACGTTGTGGATAATAATACAAAGATAACTTTTCCCCACATTTTCCCCACGATTTTTTAATCTAATGTAATCCGGCTTAATTAAATCCTTTTGTAAATAGCTGTATTTAATTATATTCCATGAATCTACAAGCAGAGCAAATTTGTGAAAGTTAACTGTTTGACGTCCCCTATGGACTACAGCAATGCCCTGCAATCGATTGATTAGCGGGGTTTTTTATTATTAACAACTAAAAGAAGCATTAAATTAACAACCAGATGTCATCGACCGGCTGTTCCATACAATCAACTAATTAACACTTTATTGATCCAATATCCCACTATTATACCACTCTGTACCCTGACATTCACTAATCACACCTTCATTTTCACATTCCGGACAATCCAGTATTTTTGCGAGAGCATCAATTAAAAACTAAAACTTGAACAATATGAAAAACTTGAAATTCATTGCGGGGACTTTCCTTGGAATTCTTATTGGAATGTTCTTATTCATTATCATCTCCTTTAAACCTGAACCGACAGTTTCCCTTCCACAGTCATCCAATAAGATAACCAGCCTCAATTCAAAAACAGAAGTATACAGATTGAATGTAGATAATAATCAATACATCGTTGTCGTAAATACTGGCGGGGGAACTGCAATAGTCAAGCATCGGTAAGCATTAACTTAATCAAAGATTAAAAGGTTCTCTCTGTCCAGGATGCAACCAGTTCAGTGGAGAGTGTGCTGGTAATAAAAGCGTTGTCATCTTCTAACTTGCACATTAAATGTTTTTTGAAATTTATCACGAAATCATTTTAAATATACCCTATGGAAAACTCAGACAAACAGTGGAGAAACATTTACGAAGCGGGTGCAGTAACCACAATAATCGTTTTATGTGGAATTACACTTGATATGGTTGTTGGTTCAATAACAGGCGGGGATGTTGCAGCACTTCCTCAAACCGCGGTTGAAAGGTTCAATCAATTTAAAAACAATCCCCTGTTGGGTTTGTACAATCTTGATTTGCTAAATACTATTATCCAGATAATTTTTATTCCTTCATTTTTTGCACTTTATGCTGTTCATCGGGAAACCAGCAAGCCTTCGGCAAGCCTTGCTCTAATCCTGTTCCTTATCGGAACAACCATCTTTGTATCTGGAAATACTGCCCTGACCATGCTGGATTTAAGCCACAATTATTTCAAATCAGGTACAGAAGAGCAAAAACTTCTTATTGCAGCAGCAGGCGAAGCAATGCTGGCAAAGGGGTCACATGGAAACCTTGGAGTATTCATTGGATTTGTGCTGCCGACATTTGCTAATGCATTGATGTCATGTGTTATGCTTAATGGGAAGGTTTTCAGTCGTGCCACATCATACATCGGAATAATTGGCAATTCCCTGATGATTGTATACCTCATTCTCGTTACATTCAATCCTGAGGTGGAGCAACTGGCATTAGCATTTGCCATGCCAGCAGGATTATTGGTAATGGTTTGGATGTTTTTGTATACAATCAAACTGTTTAAAATGAGTAAATAATTGATGAAGCTGCATTAATTGGTAACGCAATATGCCTTTACAGCAATTCGCGACAGATTTCTCGCTTCGCTCGAAATGACAATAGAACAGGGGATTAAAAGTGGGGGGAAGCCGGGGCGTTTTGATTAAAATCAGGTTCCTGGAGAAAAGTTCAGGCAAAACGCCCCGGCTTCCCCCCTCCCCTGTCAATGCAAATACTTGTCATTCTGAGCGAAACGCAGTAAAGCGAAGAATCCTTCCCGACAGGCAGGAATTTAATACATATCCCCCGCGGCATGTAACAGGTTTAAGTTTTGTCAGAAACGGCTTTTCTTCTCCCAATTCTTGCTCCAATAATTGAACCAACAAATGACAGAATAAGAATCCCGCTTATACAAATCCTGTCAGATAATTTCATGTAAGTTAAAATAATCTTGAGCTATGCCTGTAATTATTCAAAAATCATTTTTTTTGCAGAATCTTAATCCGGACTTAACTGAAAATAAATGTCAATGTTAAATCTTAATAAATTAATTCTGATAATTACGGGATTATTATTTTTTACCTCTGTGTCTTCCATGGATTGGCCGGACTGGCGAGGAAATAACCGCGACGGCATTTGGAAAGAGTCCGGAATTGTAAAGAAATTTAATGGTAAAACAATTCCCCTGAAATGGAGTATTCCCTGCGGACCGGGTTACAGCGGCCCGACAGTATCCGGAGGCAGAGTCTATATTACCGACCGGCCGGAGAAATCTGCAGCCTCGGAGAGAGTACTCTGCGTGGATGCCAAAAACGGGAATACAATCTGGACTTACAGTTATGCATGCCAGTATGGGAATGTTGGTTACCCGAACGGACCACGCACATCTGTTGTTATAAATGACGAAAAAGCATACTCCCTGGGAACCGTTGGTAATTTATTCTGCTTTGATGCAAAAACCGGTACTGTCTTATGGCAGCGTGACCTGAACCGTGAATATCAGATAAAAATGCCCATCTGGGGAATTGCTTCTACTCCCCTGATATATGAGAACAGAATAATAATACCCATAGGTGGAAGCATGAGCGCTTCCATTATAGCACTTGATAAGAATTCAGGGAAGGAGATATGGCGTTCAATGAATGATAAGATCTCCTATTCACCCCCTGTCCTGATCCAACAGGCAGGTAAGCCTGTCGTTGTGGTCTGGACAGCTGATAATCTTAACGGTCTGGATCCGGAAACGGGAAAGGTGTACTGGAAGATACCTTTTTCAGTTAAGATGGGAATGGGAATCTCGACACCTGTCCGGTACGGTGATTACCTGTTCGTGAGCTGTTTCTATAGCGGCTCATTGCTGGTAAAACTCAGCCGTCAATCAATCACTGCTGAAAAAATATGGTTACGGGTGGGAGAAAGTGAATATAAAACCGATGCTCTACATTGTGTCATTAATACACCATTGATCAAAGATGACTGCATTTACGGAGTCGACAGTTATGGAGAATTACGCTGCCTCCGGCTTTTAACGGGCGACCGTCTGTGGGAGAATCTTTCTGCAGTGACAAAAAACAGATGGGCTAATATTCATTTTATCCAGAATGGAGAACAAACCTGGATGTTCAATGAACACGGAGAACTTTTAATTACTCAACTTTCCCCGCAGGGACTGAAAATTTTGAGTCGTGCCAAGCTGATAGAACCAACCACCGGACAATTGAACCGCAACGGAACCGGGGTAACCTGGAGCCACCCTGCTTTTGCAAACCGACATGTTTTTGCCAGGAACGATAACTCTCTGATTTGTGCTTACCTGGGAGAATAACCTATTATTCTCACGTATAAGCATAGTCCTCCTGCAAATAGTCCTTCAATAAACTATTCATACCTTAATGCTTCAACGGGATTTTTAACTGCAGCTCTCCGGCTCTGGAAAATTACAGCGGACAAAGCTACCACATAAGCTATCGCGGGACCTGCTATAAAAAGCCAGAAGGGCATTGAAGCCCTGAAGTTAAACCTCGACAGGAACACATTCCCGAGAATGTATGCTGCAGGAATCGAAATAACCGAGGCTATAATAAGCCATTTTGAAAAGCTTACAGATTCAATATCCGGAATGCTCAGAAGATCTGCCCTGATACTTTCAGAATGTCTTTCTGCCTTTTCAGAGCCGGCAATTATCAATAATCTGTCCTTATCAAAACCAAGATCATAATTCCGGAAATAACTGTCCTGAATCTTAATGATCAGAACAAATATTATAAGTACGACAGGAATTGTAAACTGGGAAACAATCAGGCTCTGGCGGAAAAAAGAAAAGCTGTGACTGGTGAGCATCTCCCCCCTAAGTATATTCACGGGTTTGGATGACGAGATATACAATGCAGGCAGCAGTCCTGATGCAATTAAAGTAAAAACTGCTATTCCCGCAAAAGCCAGAATGATCTCCGGATCACCGAAATTGAACTGCACATTTCCATGAAATGCCCTGTTTAAGCTATTAATCACTACACGTGCAAGGTCGGTCGCCGTCAGAAAACTGATCAGTATGAGTAAAACCGATTCGCCCAGATGCTGTAAAATGATGGTCGATTTATGTGCACCAACAACTTTCCTGATTCCGGCATCCTTGTATCTTCTTGTATTCAAAGCTATTGTCAGGTTGATAAAATTAAAGCAGGCAATGAGAAGAATAGAAAAACCAATACAGCCGATCAATACCAGGTTCCGCATCTCCCTTCAGATCCTTTTACCATCCGAATAATAATAAAGTATCTTCTCTTTTAAAGGAAAAAGGAACAGCTCCTGATTAAGAGTAGTCTCCTGATCTTTTATCAGACCTTTTAACTTTTCGTTTACATTCCGGACATCTGCATTATCAGCTAACAAAGCCCATACCTGATTTGCCGAGGCCCCGGTTTCAAGAGCCCACCTGTTCCCCGACAGGAACTTCGAAAACGGCATTATGAAATCGAACTGCAAATAAGACCGGGAGGGAACGTCTTTCATCACACCGGAAATGGTGAACACTTCCTCCGCAGGCTCTTCTTTATTATTCAGTGTCAGGCCGATACAATCAATTGTTTTAAAAAATTTGATCGCCATCCTTTCAGAAATTATAATCGAATTAATATCCGTCAAAGCACTTTCAGCTGAGCCTCTGACAAGAGGAAATGAAAATATTTTCAGGAAATCAGGATCGGCATAGATACCGTTTTCCGAAAAAGTCACGCCTCCTGTAATAAATATACAGCTTCGGTTTACAACCCTGGCCAGCAATTCGATTCCGGTAATGTTCCCTTCAATAAGGTCCGCCAGTGATGCAGAAAGTAATTCCTTTGGAAAGCGGTCACCATTGAAATAAGAAACATTTGCCTCAACTTCATACAAACGGTCATAATTCCGGTGGAATTTATCATAGTCCAGTACACGTGTATATTAAGTACTGCAACTATTGTGCAGGTAAGTCCGAATGTAAGGCTCAGATAATTGATCAGGGTATATGTCTTGTTCCGCCATAGGAACCGGACTGCAGTTATGATGAAATTCTTTAACATGGCTTCTTAAGTAAATTCAAGTACTCAATTACCATTATTATGCCGGATTATTAAGTTATTTATAATGTGCATTTTAAAAAATTTAAATGCTATGCTCCGTAAATATTTTTTACAATATTCCGTAAACTAATTTTACAATTACCAGTTTTTACCGAAGAGACTGTGTATTTATACTGACAGCGAATATAATCGGTAATACTAAAATTTGACAATGCCATCAGGATAACTTAACTTTGGTAATGGAATAAGGAATCCGGGGCTCTGAAAACCTGATTCCGGTACATATGAAGATTATCAAAACCTGATTCCGGTAATTTATTTTATCCTGATTGTTACTTAAAACTATTAAGAAATGGAAATCTGGTCGGCCGAAATTAAAGAAATCCGGAAGTTGTTTGAATCCCTGAAAGGTGAGTTGCCCGACCTGGAGAAGGAACTGGAGAGGCTTGTAGGTGCGGATGATGAAAACATGGTACTGTTATATTCAAGAAGATGTCTTGAGGTTATTATAACAGATCTGTGTGAATGTGAACTTAAACGGCCCCGTAAGACCGAGCCTCTTAAAGGGATCATCGACAAGCTGCTAAAGGAGGAAAAAGTACCTGCACACATCATTACTTCGATGCACGGCCTGAACGACCTGTCAAATTATGGCGCCCATCCGAAAGATTTTGAGCCTGAACAGGTGAAACCGGTACTGTCCAATCTGAATATAATTATCAAATGGTACCTGAAGTGGAAGGAAAGTATTGCTGCAACAGTACCCGGGACAGTCCGGGAAAAACCTCTGTACACGGAACCACGGCCGGAAGCAGAAATAAAGAAAATTCATCTGCCCTCAGGTTCAAAGAGACAAAAAGTATTGTCGGGATTTATTTTACTGTCTGTATTAGTGCTGATATCAGTATTTATTTATCCGCTTATATTTAAAAAGGATAGCGGGGAACTTTACAAGCCCGCAGGAGAACGATTATCGGTTGCAATAATGCCCTTCCAGAATCTTACAAATGACTCCACCTGGAATATCTGGCAGGGAGGAATCCAGGATAACCTCATAACCACCCTTTCAAATTCTCCCGATATTAAAGTAAGGCATAAGGAGACGGTAAACCGCCTCCTTCAGAACGAATCACCTGAAAATTATGCATCCGTAATACCCTCAATAGCTAAAATCATTTCAAAGAAACTGGAGGTGGATGCGTTTATTTCAGGCAGTATAAATCAGGCAGGTAACGTTACCAGGATAAATGCCCAGCTTATCGACTCAAAAACAGATGAGGTATTTAAGTCATTCCAGGTTGACGGAACCTCGGATAAAATGCTTTTCGCTGTTGATTCTCTTTCTTCGTTGGTGATGGATTTCCTGACCTTAACCAAAATGGTCGGTGATCAGCCGAAGTATAAAAAGTATGTTCCGCTTACCAGATCGCCGGAAGCGTATAGTTACTATCTAAGGGGGGAATCGGCCCGGAGCAAACGGGATTACAAACTGGCCCGGGAAATGTTCTCCAGGGCACTTGCCATCGATTCAAATTATCATCATATGAAATTGCTAATGGCTGTAGCTTTTATGAACGACGGGGAATATGAGGAGGCCAGAAAATGGAGCGACAGGGCATATGAAAAAATTGACCAGATGCCGGTTCTCCTTAAAATTCTGACAAATGCAAATCATGCTTCCTTCCATGGAACCCCTGCAGAAGAGACAGCTTATCTTGAACAATATCTGGAAATTGATGATAAGTTCCCCGGAACATGGTTTGATATAGGGCTTAATTACGAGGGTCTTCTCCAGTTTGACAAAGCCATTCCCTATTATGAGAAAGCACTTGAAATTTACCACGATATCAAAATGAAGCCATGGTGGATCTACAATTATGTTGAACTGGGATATTCTTATCATCAGACCGGCCAGTATAAGAAGGAGGAAAAACTATACAAGAAAGCTGACGAAGACTTTCCGAACGAAACCGGACTTATCTGGAGAAAAGCAATACTTTACCTGACCTTAAGAGACACAACAAGGGCTAATAAACTTATCAGACAATACAGAATAGTCTATCATCAGAATGCCTGGTCCGAACCGGCGCTTGAACGTAATATGGGATGGGCCTATACCCAGGCAAAAATGCCTGATGAAGCCGAGAAAGCTTTCCGGAAATCAGTCAGCCTTGATAACGGATCTCCCTGGTGGACTTATTATCTTGCAAATTTCCTTATCGAACAGGACAGAAATATTGATGAGGGGCTTGAACTGGCCGATAAAGCTCTGGAACTAGGCAAAGGTCAGTATGAATGGATCTGGCTCGACTGCAAGGGCTGGGGTCTCTATAAAAAGGGAAGGTACAGGGAGGCACTGGATATACTTCAGAGATCATGGGATCTTAGAAGAACTAAAGCTCAGTATGATCACCAGGCATTCATGCACCTCGAAGAAGCAAAAAAGGCTGTTGCCACTCTGTAATATACCAGGCGTTAAATCTGCCGTAATATTGTTATCCTGCCGGATTCCTTCCTGAAGATTCCCGGATTTCTTAATTATTTGTTAAACTGACTAATCTGATTTACCCTGACAGTAATATGGCACGTAATTTGGAATTGTTATAAATAAATATAAAACGGAGGTAAAAATGAAAACGATAAAATCAAATATAGTAAGCCTCTTTCTGATAAGCGGACTATTCTTTATATTTCCAAACACGTACTCCCAGAATGTAAAGCTTGACCGTCATGAACGAAAGGAGGTAAGAAAGGCTCAGCAGGCTGCAAACTTTTATGTTCTTGATTCCCTTCTCAATGCAAGAAGCTTTGTCCTTGTGGCCGATTACCTTAAAAACCAGTACGGTGATATGATGCCCGTTCCCTCGATGATCAACTTCATAAGAATTAACGGTCCGACAGGTGTCATTCAGACCGGATCGAATTTCGCAAGGGGTTATAATGGAGTCGGGGGTGTTACTGCTGAAGGTACTATAGGTAACTGGGAAGTATTCAGTGATGCCAAACGGTTTGCTCACAGAGTTCGCTTCAGTATAATTTCGAATATCGGACACTATGATGTTTCGATGGTAGTCAGCTCTGACAACCGTGCTTCGGCAACCGTTACAGGTATGTGGAGGGGCAGGCTCACATGGGACGGACATCTTGAAACGGTTGGAAATACAAGGGTTTTCAAGGGGCAGAACACCATTTAATCGGAGCGGTGTGCGATATCCGGCATGCGGCGCCAGGCGTCCGGCCTCCGGCGAGCAGCTTCCGGAATCTAAAGACTATGATCCGGAATCTTCCATCCGGCAATTTCTGGTCGGCTACCACAAGCCATAAGCCGCATGCCGCACGCCGCATGCCGGTATCCGACCGCCGAAAAAAATAACCCCGATAATTTTAAACCTTAAAGTTACTGATTATAAAAAAATAATTATCTTTGCCCCGCTAAAAACAGAATAGATTACAAAATGGCATACCACAAATCATCGGAAAAAAGGATCAGGCAGACTGCAGTAAAGAGTGAAAAGAACAAGTATTATGCAAAGACAATGCGTAATGCACTTAAAGAGATCCGTTCAAAGACAGATAAGAAAGAAGCCGCTGAGATGCTGCCAAAAATGAGTTCAATGCTTGACAGGCTGGCAAAGAAGAATATTATTCATCCTAAAAAGGCTGCAAACCTGAAATCTTCAGTTACAAAGCTTGTAAATAACCTGAAATAAATCAGATTAGTATAATTCCCGGGGCCGTCAGTTTCTGACGGCCTTTTTTTATTTATAATAACTTAGCCCCTCTCCCCGATAGCCGTCAACTTAACGAAGTTTTGTGGAAAAATTTCCCCTCCTTTTTTCAAGGAGGGGTGGCCAGACCATAGGATCATCTGATGGACAGAAATATAGATGTTCTGGCCGGGGTGGTTTATTTTATTCAGAGACATAAATTCCCGTTTGCTAATTCCGATTTAACCACCCCGGCGGTGTCGGCCTGAGGTCGACCTTGCATATTTAAATCCCTTTTCATAAATTGCATCCGGAATAATAATTTTCGCTGCATGTCTCTAAAAATTACCGACTGGGCTGCCGGTGACAGGCCCAGGGAAAAGCTAATCGAGAAAGGAACTTCAAGCTTAAGTGATGCCGAACTCCTGGGTATTCTGATCAGTTCGGGCACGAAGGACAAATCGGCTGTCGATCTTGGCCGCGAGCTGCTCTGCATGGCAGGCAACAACCTTAACAATCTGGCAAAACTATCAGTTTCTGATCTCAGGAAACTACATGGAATAGGTCCGGCCCGAGCCGTTACTATTGCCGCAGCACTTGAACTTGGGAGGCGTAGGAAACTATCAGATGTACAGGACACAATACAGATAAAAGCCTCGAAAGATGTTGCAGATATCTTTCAACCTCTTCTCTCCGATCTTTCCCACGAAGAGTTCTGGATTTTATACCTCAACAGGTCAAATAAAGTCATCACCAGAATGAAACTCAGCCAGGGAGGGGTAAGCGGTACAGTAACCGACGTAAGAATAGTAATGAAAAAAGCGGTCGAACTCCTTGCTTCAGGTATCATTCTGTGCCATAATCATCCTTCCGGAAACCTTAATCCGAGCGAAGCTGATTCAAAAATCACCCGGAAGATCAAAGAAGCCGGAAGCTTCATGGATATACAACTGCTTGATCATCTGATAATATCTGACAAGGATTATTACAGCTTTGCGGATAACGGCCTGATTTAATTTTTACCACGGAGTTACACTGTTTTTACTTTTTTTAACCCCGTGAATACTCAGTGTAACTCAGTGGTTAAATAATATCATGCTTCTGAACCTCACTTTTGTCCTTGCATTCTGCCAGAAGTTCCTGAATGCTTTTATTAAATACCGGATGTACCATATCCCCGGCAATCTCACATAACGGAACCAGAACAAACTTCCTGTCCTGGATCTTCGGATGAGGAATTGTCAGTACCTTATTCTCAAAAATCCTGCTTCCGAAGAATAAAATATCAATATCAATAATCCTCGATTTGTATCCGCTTCCTTCCCTTAGCCTTCCCATCATCGCTTCGATCATCAGGATCCTTCCGAGCAAACCCGATGGTGTTAGTCCGGTCTCAACCTCAGCCACAATATTCAGAAACTTTGTATCACTCTTAAAACCCCAGGGTTCGGTCTCATAAACTGATGAGACCATGATAAGATTACCAATATGTTCCCTTATAAGGGCGATTGCCTTCTTCAGGTTCTCCTCCCTTTCGCCAAGGTTTGTCCCGATCCCCAGAAAGACGTTTTTCATACGCATATCAGATCATTTCCAAATGTATTAAATAGCATGACACAGTTAAATATTTTTGCGGTTTTTTATATATTTGGCTCTCTTTTAATTAAAAAGATCCCGCAATGAAAAATTTCCTTCTTTACGTACTGGCCACGATAGTTGGTATTATTCTCGCATCCCTGATTTTCTTTTTTATCATGCTGGCAACATTCAGTGTAATGGTTGCATCAGGGGATAAAAGCGCTTCTGTCGGAAAGAACTCTGTCCTTGTACTCAAATCAGGAATGTCCATCCCTGACAGGACCGATCCGAATCCCTTTGCCGGCTTCGATATTATTAATATGACTGTAACTCAGGTCCCGGGATTAAATGATATTCTCAGGAATATTGATAAAGCAGCAAAAGATGAAAATATAAAGGGTATCCTTATTGAAACAGGAATAATGCCGACAGGGTGGGCAACAACTGAAGAGATCCGCAATGCACTTAAGAAATTCAGGGAGAAGAGCGGCAAATTTGTAATTTCATATACAGATTATGTACTGCCGCAGGAAGGTTATTATCTTTCCACTGCTGCAGATAAGATATACCTTAATCCTTCATCGACTCTCGATTTTAAAGGATTGAGCGGTGAGATAATGTTTTATAAGAATGCTCTTGAGAAACTTGGCGTTGAAGTACAGGTAACGCGTCACGGTAAATTCAAGGGAGCCGTGGAACCTTATATCCTCGACAGGCTGAGTGCGGAAAACAGGGAACAGATAAAGGATTATGTAGGATCGATATGGGATCATACTGTTTCAGAGATCGCGGAATCGCGGGGCATGACCACTGAACAGCTTAATAAGCTTGCAGATAACCTTGCCGGATACAATGCTGACGGCGCTTTCACCTCAGAGCTTGTAGATGGCCTCATCTACCGCGATCAGATGATCGATACTCTTAAGATACTTTCCGGACTGACAACCGATGACAAGATTGCCATGGTCCCGATGGCAAAATATACAAAGGTCCCCGATCCCGATAAAGTCCTTACGACAAAGACCAGAGTAGCAGTTATATATGCTTCAGGTACGATAACGATGGGAAAAGGAAACGATTATAATATTGGCGGTGACAGGTATGCTGAGGTAATAAGAAAAGAACGAAAAGACAGTACCGTGAAGGCTATAGTGCTGCGGGTTAACTCTCCGGGAGGAAATGCAATTGCTTCCGATATTATGTGGCGGGAACTCGAGATGGCAGCAAAGGTAAAACCGGTAGTCATTTCAATGGGGAATTATGCAGCATCGGGAGGCTATTTTATTTCTGCACCGGGAACAAAAATCTATGCCGATCCCAATACAATCTCAGGATCAATAGGGGTATTCGGATTAATACCCAACACAGGGAAGCTGATGGAACAGAAGCTCGGGATCAATACAGAAACAGTTAATACAAACCAGAATTCCGACTTCCCGTCAATTTTCAGACCCATGAATGTTTATGAGAAGCAGGTAATGCAGGAAAATATTGAAAAGATCTACAGTGATTTTGTCGGAAAGGTTTCTGCGGGAAGAAAAATGACTTATGATTCTGTTGACAGTATAGCACAGGGAAGGGTCTGGAGCGGTACCAGCGCCCTGAGACTGGGACTTGTCGATACAATAGGCGGATTGAATGAGGCCGTTAAGGGAGCAGCGGCCCTTGCCGGTATCAGTACTTATTCAATAAGGGAACTGCCGGTTGTTGAAGATCCTTACATGAAATTGTTAAATCAGCTCAGCCGTGAAATTAAACTCAGCCTTCTTAAAAAGGAACTCGGAGAATCGTTCAGGTTCTATAAAGAGCTTTCGGAGATAAGAGAGTTGTCCGGGATACAGGCCCGATTGCCCTACTTTATTGAGATCAACTAAACCATGGGGAACAGACGAAGTATATTCCTGTACCCCCTTTCACTTATCTGGAGATTAATAACAGACTTCAGGAACTTCCTTTATGATTCGAAAATCCTGAAATCTCACAAGTTTAACCTTCCTGTCATCTGTGTAGGGAATATCACAGTGGGGGGAACCGGGAAAACGCCTCACTCGGAATATCTTATTAACCTTCTGAGCAAAAAGTTCAATGTTGCACTTTTAAGCCGGGGGTACAGACGAAAGACCAGAGGATTCCGCTTTGCAGGACCCGGATCCGCTTCCGCCGATATTGGAGATGAGCCCTTGCAGATAAACAGAAAATTTCCGGATATTACCGTCGCTGTCGACAGTGACCGGGTAAGAGGTGTCCAAAAGATCCTCTCTGAAAAACCCGAAACTGATGTTATTATCCTTGACGATGGTTACCAGCACAGAAGGATAAAGCCCGGATTATCCATTCTCCTGTCGGATTTCGGAAGACCCATCTGGTGCGACAATCTTCTCCCCTGGGGGAATCTTAGGGAAAGAGCCTCCAATATAAACAGGGCAGACATTATTCTGATCACAAAAACGCCGGAAAATATTTCTGAAAGAGTGCGTAAAAATTCAGAATCTGAGCCTGTATTGTCATCAGGACAATCACTGTTCCTTACAACTTTCATTTACAGGGATCCGCTTCCTGTTTTTGACAGTAGGTCATCGGATCCGCTGACTTTTAACCTTTCCGGATGCGGTATTATACTGATTACGGGAATCGCAAGCCCGAAACCTCTTTACGATCATATTCGTAAAAGCTGTAAAGAGATAATCCATATCCCGTTCGGAGATCATCATAATTACACTCCGGCAGACATTGATAAAATTATTAATTTAATGAACAGCCTGGGGACAGAAAAAAAATATGTTTTCACAACTGAAAAGGATGCTGTCAGGCTCCGAGAAGTGCGGGATATTGATGAGTCCCTGCGTTCGGCAATGTATTTTATTCCTGTAGAGATCCGTTTTCTTAATAATAAAGAGGAAGAATTTAATAATCTGATAATTGACTATGTTGGAAAAAATAAACGAAACGACTGAATTCCTGAGATCCAGAGGATTTATTGATCCTGATGCCGGAATTATTCTGGGAACAGGTCTGGGCGGACTCACTGCAGGTATGGAAAACTGCATTGAAATTGATTACAAAGACGTTCCCAATTTCCCTGTCTCAACTGTCGAAGGTCATGCCGGCAAGCTTATCTATGGCGATTTCGGAAAGAAAAAAATAGTCGCTATGAAAGGCAGATTTCATTATTATGAGGGATATGGACCCGGACAGGTTTCTTTTCCTGTAAGGGTTTTAAAATATCTCGGGATAAAGTGCCTTTTCCTCTCGAATGCTGCAGGAGGACTAAACCCGGCATTCAGTATTGGTGATATTATGATAATCACCGATCATATTAATCTGCTTCCAAATCCTCTCATGGGACCGAATGATGACAGGATAGGGGTCCGTTTCCCTGACATGGGTGAGGCTTATGATAAATATCTTATAAAAAGGGCCTGTCTTATTGCACAGGAGCATAAAATAAAAGTGCATAAGGGAGTTTATCTTTCAACCACCGGCCCTACTTTCGAAACACCGTCTGAATACAAATATTTCCGTATCATAGGTGCAGATGCAGTGGGGATGTCAACAACACCTGAGGTCATTGTTGCACGTCACATGAATCTTCCGTGTTTTGCAGTGAGTATCATAACCGATCTCGGCGTTGAAGGCAAAATTGCCTATACAACACATCATTCGGTACTTGAAGAAGCAGCCAAAGCAGAAGACAAAATGACAACAATAATGACGGATCTGATAGCGTCATTATAACAATTCTCCTGCTGAAAGAGATATTACGAGTTTTAGCTCCCCTCTTGGGAGGGCATTGCCGTCAACTTAACGGAGTTTCGTGGATAAAAGTCTCCCCTCCTTTTTTCAAGGAGGGGTGGCCAGACGCAGAAATCGTCGGACTTGCAGAAATTTAAATTGTCTGGCCGGGGTGGTTTATTAAATTCTTATTTATTACTTTTCATCCTAATGGATAGCATACACCTCTATAACAGAAAAAGTCTCAAACCTCTCACATCATTTCTGAGAATTAATTCCACTTCAGCTGAGTCCGTTTTATGTAATCAACTAAAGTCAAAGAATCTTGAAAGAAGAAAGTTCAGAAGACAATAAAGTATTAACCACCCCGGCCGGGAAAGCTGGATTGTAATCATACCAAAGTTACCAATCCCGGCCACCCCTCCTTGAAAAAAGGAGGGAAAACTTTTCCCCCCAAACCCTTAGGTTAACGGCTATGCCCCAAACCCCTCCCAGGAGGGGATTTCGTTGAATCACCTACTCCCAGGAGGGGATTCGAAAGAACTTCCCTGGACGTGGTTTTTCACCTTCTTACCACTGCAACAACTCTCTTCCACTTCTCCGTTTTTCCGCTGACATTATACATCTCTGTCAGAATGATATAGATTCCGGCGCGGACGGGCGATCCGTCATCTCCGGTTCCATCCCAGACAATTGAAGCCCGGCTTCCGGCCAGATAATTTTCGACTATCCTTCTTATATAGCTTCCAGTCTCATCAAACAGCGTAACTGTAACCGTACTGCCGGGATCACCTGTGTTTAAATCTATTACAAGAACATCTTCATAGCCGTCATTATCAGGAGAAATTCTCGAAGAGGAGAAAACCAGCTTCTCTTCTGAAGGCTTTTCAACCGTAAAAACAGAATTCCGGGCTCCGGGTGTTCCCCACCCTGAACTCTCCGATGCCGAATGCCAGCTCCCGCTCTCTTCCGATTGAAGATCCGGTCTTATTTTTTCGAGAGAGATGCCTTCATTCTCTGAAAGCAGGGAATAATGTTGTTCCCCGGTATAAATAACTTCATCAATCTTATCAAGATGCCGGTTCAGAAGCAGAAGGTGCCCGCGATCATCAGGCATGGAAGGCAGTAATGAAACACCGAACAGATTTTCCGGAACTGATGAAGGATATCCTGAGATAACTTTATCCCTGTCGGTGGTTATGGCAAAATATGTTCCCGGAATTATACATCTATGCTCATTTACAAATTGCCTTGCCTCTGAAGGAGTTCCTGTGTCGGTGTTTACAGATGCCATTAACAGCCCGGAAGCATCCAATACCTTTTCAGACAGGTTGAAGAGTTCAATATAATCCGGGCAATCAGGTAAAGGATTGAAGAGTAGTTCATTAAAAACCAGATCCTCAGGTTCTGCCGATTCAGGCAGACCAAAACTGAAACATCGCACCGATGAACTGTTACCCGCAAAATCGGATACAGCTTCCGGCAGACAGATCGTGTAAACTCTGCCTCTTTTCAGGTAATCTCCGGGAGTCAGAATGAATCCTCTGAAAAGCGGTTCAGATACTCCTGCGGCACTGATCCCTGATCCGTTAAGTGTAATAGCGGAGATGTGAGCAGCAAATCCCGGTACCGGCTCACTTAATTCAATTGATATCCGGATGCTGTCTTCCGGGAATACATTCACAATCCCCCGAAAAGAGTTATCGGGATTTGACCGTAGTGATGAATTCCTGCTTCCAGGGGTACCGCCTTTCCGGGAGGATGAGGCTTCCCAGTTTCCTTCTGCAAAAAAGGGGGAATCAGGATCAATAATTTCCAGTGACCAGCCTCCTCCGCTCTTTAATGCACTTCCATACCATCCGGAAGAATATTCAACACCATTAATAAAATTCCCCTGATCATCTGACAGGACAATGATTCTTCCCTTGTCGGTGAGCGCCGGAAAAGGCTTTAAGCCAACCGTCCTGCCAAAGGGTGCAAATAATGAAGTGTCAGCGACTGCGGTTAAGATAAGATATTCACCCGGAAAAATTTCCAGGTTGGGGAAGAACGAATTCTGATCAGCTGATGAGAGTCTCCATTTCGCGAGATTAATCGTGTTGTCTGAACGGTTAAATATTTCGATATATTCCTCAGGGGGAAGTTCAACCGCAGGTATCGGATCTGCCATTATTTCTGAAATCACAATATCTCCTGGTTCTGCACGGAATGACATCTGTACCTGATCCCGGTCAGGTGGAACCATGAGATCACATAATGCCATAACCGGCAAAAAATGAATCAGTAAAATAACTTTTTTCATGCAGCGTGACAGAATGAAAAAAACGTTATTTTTGACCGTTTTTTTACTAATGTAAATTTAGGAATAATTTAAAAATTACCAATTAAAAGAAATATGAAAGTTGCTGTTGTAGGAGCTACCGGCATGGTTGGCCGGACAATGATGAAAGTCCTTGAAGAGAGACACTTCCCTGTTACTGAGCTTATCCCTGCCGCTTCAAGCAAATCGGTTGGTAAAGAAATAATTTTCAACGGAAAGCCGGTGAAGATTGTCAGCGTAAAGGAAGCTGTTGAAGCCAGACCTGTATTTGCTATTTTTTCCGCAGGTGCATCAGCTTCAAAGGAATGGGCTCCTGTCTTTGCTCAGAACGGAACAGTGGTTATTGATAATTCATCGGCATGGCGTATGTATGACGATGTCCCCCTTATTGTTCCCGAGATTAACAGTCACGTTCTGAAGAAAGGCGACAGGATAATCGCAAATCCAAACTGCTCAACCATACAGATGGTAATGGCACTTGCTCCCCTTCACAGGAAATATAAGATCAAACGTCTTGTTGTTGCCACCTACCAGTCAGTAACCGGTACGGGTGTAAAAGCTGTCCGGCAGATGGAAAATGAACGGAGCGGCATAAAAGGAGAAATGGCTTATGCACACCCCATTGATATGAACTGTTTCCCACATGGAGGAACATTTCAGCCCGACGGATATACCACCGAAGAACAGAAACTCATTGACGAAACAAGAAAGATCCTTGAAGACAAGTCTATAATGGTAACTGCAACCGTTGTGAGAATACCTGTTGTCGGCGGACATTCGGAAGCAGTAAATATTGAATTTGAAAAGGAATATGACATTGAGGATGTTAAATCCCTGATCAGCGGATTCCCGGGGAATGTTATCTATGATGATCCTGCGGCAAATAAATATCCGATGCCAATATTATCTCATAACAGGGATGAGGTTTTTGTGGGAAGGATAAGAAGAGATCTTTCAAGGGAGAGGTGCCTTAATCTGTGGATCGTATCTGACAATATCCGCAAAGGCGCAGCAACTAATGCTGTGCAGATTGCAGAATATATGGCAGAGAAGAAACTTTACTAATTCTCCTTGTCAAGATATTTGATAGCGTATTTCAGTGTGGTATCGATCTGCTGCCAGATCGGGTAAAATCCTTTATTATCAAGTATATTTCGGGCAATATATGCTTTGATCTGGGTATGGATTACCCTGCCGGATGTGCGAAGGCCTTCCGGATCAGGTTTTATACCGCTTACAGCACCTGACGGCTGCAAATTCGCCGATTCTATGAACCTGCTGAACTGATCGATCAATCCCTGTTTGTCGAGAAATTTTTCAAGTTCCCCGGCTTCGGTGAACTTCTTAAGCCGGTCCCTGTTCTTTTCAGTATATTTCAATGAGAACTGATAAATGAAAGGCCTGACAAGGAGAAAATACCTCGATATTTCTGAAGTATCTACAGGTATGAATTCATCAGGCATTATCCCTCCTCCACCGTAAACGGTTCTTCCGCCCGGAGTGGTAAACTTGAGTGATTCCGAGAAATGGATACTGTCTGATACTTCAAATTCCCCCCTGTTAAATCTGGCATTCAGGTCATCGAAATATTCATCAAATCCTTCGGTATATGGCTTTTGAATGGATCTTCCTGTAGGAGTATAGTAGCGGGCAATTGTAAGTCTCATCCCCGATCCGTCGGCAAATGGCACCGGCTCCTGTACAAGTCCTTTCCCGAATGACCTTCGGCCAATTATTGTACCGCGGTCATTATCCTGAATTGCTCCTGCAAGTATCTCGCTGGCTGATGCACTTCCCTCATCGATAAGTATTACAAGATCTCCATCTTCAAATTCACCCTTACCTGTGGCTCTTGCCTCATTTCGTGGCTGATTCCTTCCCATTGTATAAACAATGAGCTGCCCCTGTTTCAGGAACTGATTAGCAATCTGGACGGCATCTTCCATTATTCCTCCTGAATTGCTGCGCAGATCAACTATCAGTTTTGTCATACCCTGATCCTTCAGCGCTTTCAGACCCGTCATGAATTCATCAAATGTTGTTACTGCAAAATTGTTGATCTTTATATACCCGGTCTGCTTATTTACCATATATGCAACATCCACGCTGTAAATCGGGATCTTGTCGCGAATGATATTGAATGTAAGCAGATCCCTGAATCCGCTCCTGAGGATCTTTACCCCGACAGTAGTTCCTTTAGGACCCTTGAGCATTCCCATCACATCCTCATCGCTTATCCCCTTTCCTGCAACAAGGGAATCATTTACATATAAGATCTTATCTCCGGCCTGCAATCCCATCTTCTCTGAAGGGCCGCCGGGTATTGTACTTATTACAAGTATTGTATCTGTGAGCATGTTGAAGGATATGCCGATGCCTTCAAAATTTCCCTGAAGTGATTCATTTGCACGGGCAAGATCCTTTGCCGGTATATACACTGAATGAGGATCAAGCTTCTTGAGTATTGCGGGTATCGCAGCTTCCACAAGATCGTCGCGGTTAACCGAATCGACGTAATTCCTTTCAATTATATTAAGAATTGTACTAAGCTTGTCATTCCTGGGCCTGATCCCCGGAAGCTGGGACGGATCCCTCTTCTCAGGAAGTACAATACCTATAAGTATCCCGAGTACCAGGGCAATTGCAAGCATCAGAGGAAGAAAAATACTCCACTTTGTTTTATTGTTGCTCATAAACATCATTTTCAGGATCAATATATACCAGCTCAATCCCTGCACGTTTCAGAAGGTCAAGACCATCCGTGATACGGTAAGTGTTGCAGTAAACAACTCTTTTTATCCCCGACTGTATTATAAGCTTCGCACATTCCATACAGGGAGATGTTGTAACATAAAGAGTTGAATTCTCGCTGGAATTATTCGACTTTGCTACTTTTGTAATGGCATTTGCTTCGGCATGAAGAACATAAGGCTTTGTCGCATTGTTTTCATCTTCGCAAACATTCTCAAAACCCGACGGAGTGCCGTTATACCCGTCTGAAATTATCATCTTCCCCTTCACAATCAGAGCTCCCACCTTCCGCCTTATACAATAAGAATTTTCTGCCCAGATAAGAGCCATCTCAAGATAACGCTTATCAAACGATGCCTGTTTATCGCCATAAGGCCTGATACAATCCTGGCTTGCCATATATACCGGATGCTCTGCTATTAGAAGTTCACAAATTTACACAATTAAAAATGCTTACGCCGGATGCGCTGAAAATTTTTAATCTCAATATTAACAACATTTAACGCTGACATCCCTATTTTTGTTACATGACAACCTTTGCAGACAGAATAATTTCATTCTATCGTGAAATAAGCTTTGATGATAAACTTCCTGAAGGCATATCCCTGATGAATCCCTTCAGGGATAATCCACAGATATTAGATACAATATCAATGTTTTACAGGAAGTATTACAGCGATAACAGGAAGCGGCACCTTATAATGGGCATCAATCCGGGAAGGTTTGGCGCCGGAGCAACGGGTATACCTTTCACGGATACAATAAGACTTGAAAGCATATGCGGCATATCACTTAAAGGGATGAAGACATATGAGACCTCATCTGTTTTCATGTATGAAATGATTGACAGATATGGCGGACCTGAAAAATTCTATGGAGATCACTATATAAGCTCAGTAAGTCCACTGGGCTTTACAGCCGCCGGAAAGAAAGGAGCAGAAGTGAACTATAATTACTACGACAACAGAGAACTCACAGAATCAATAATGGATTTCATCCTTGTATCTTTAAGAAAACAAATTGATTTCGGCATTTACCCCGATACCTGCTTCTGCCTGGGAACGGGAAAGAACTATAAATTCATTTCAGAACTGAACCGGAAATATAAATTCTTTGAAAGGATCGTTCCGCTCGAACATCCGAGGTTCATAATGCAATACAGGCTTAAAAAGAAGGAATTATACATCAATAACTATATCTCAAGGTTAAGGAATCCGTGAAAAGCCAGCACAGCCTGTTTCCTGTTGGCAAAAGAGATCATATCGGTATTTTATAAAATATAACTACGTCTTTTAATACGTCTTTTAATACGTTTTTTAATACGTTTTTTAATCTCTCTGATCTAAATTACTAAGCAGTAATACGATAAGATCCCTCGCTAACGCTCGGGATGACAGGTTTATAGGAGAGACAGGGGAGGGAAGCCGGGGCGTTTTGAATAATCATTAGTTTATAATAAAAGATAGCGGCAAAACGCCCCGGCTTCCCTCCCCTTCATCTTTAATAAATACCTGTCATTCTGAGCGTAACGAAGTGAAGCGAAGAATCTTTCACGACATGAGGGTCGTAATCCATAACATCGCCTCTATTATTCGTGAAATCCTACGGAAAAAAAGATCAGAGCCTTTTTAATACGTTTTAATCTCTTTAATTCATAAATAGGGAAGAATATCCAATAAGGTCATTGTCAAAAGAATGTTTTCACTATGCAAAATGAATCATACGACCGACGTCCCCTTCTCACACCGAATGGCGGTCAACTTAAGTAGGGAGACCCGGGAACAAAACTTTCCCCTCCTTTTTTAAGCTAATCTTTCATCACATCTTTTTACTCAAGTACTGCTCCTGGTGTTCACTGCGGTTACCTTACTTTTCGATTTTAGAGATTCAATTGCCTTGGCTTTAATCAATGGCCGTTGGCTTCAGCAAATTGCCGTTGGCTTCAGCCAACGGTCTGAGATACAAATTCTTCCCCGGGCTTTAGCCCAACTTTGTTTTCCCTGAAAAACAAGATATTTATTGAATACTCTCCTAATTTCCTTATTATGTCATTTGTCAGAAGCCTGATGAAGGGACTAAAGTCCCATTGCGAAGAGAGGCTTCTCTGATCCGTTGGCTGAAGCCAACGGCCATTGAACCTACAGCCATTGAACCAACGGCGTTAACCTTCCCACTAAAAATTCCTTAGATCATCGGATAATATTAAAGATATGTATAAAGATTAGCTTTTTTAAGGAGGGGAAACTTTTATCCACAAAACTCCGTTAAGTTGACGGCCATCCTCTCACCCCGGGAGAGGGGGAATTAAGGGGGTGAGGCCGGATACAAAAGAGAGGGATTCCAGGGGGTGAGACCGGATTCTGACTATGTAAAAATTCCTCACATCAGATATGGTATATTTTTGCCGGATAAATTATCTTCGGGACCGTAACTTAAATTAAACCCGTTATGACCTGCCTTTCAACATCACTTTTTTATCTCTCATTTCTAAGCAGATATGAAACGGAATTTCAGAATCTTGTATCAACCTGGTTAACTTTAATGATAATCGTTATTATTGTTACCTTCATTGTAAGCGAGATAACCCGCAATTACAGTCAGGTGGATAAACTGTGGAGCCTTCTTCCCGTCGCTTACGGCTGGATTACTGTTGCCGCCTTCCCTTCAGCAAGGATCATTATCATGGCTTTTCTTATAACAATTTGGGGATTTCGTCTCAGCTACAATTTCAACCGTAAGGGAGGATATAACCTGATACCCTGGAAGGGTGAAGAAGATTACCGGTGGAAGTACCTGAGGGAAAATCGTTTTCTGAAGGGAAGGTTAAGGTTCGGGCTTTTTAATCTTTTATTTATCTCTGTATATCAGAATATTGTGATATTTCTTTTCTCGTCTCCCCTGCTGATGGCGGCCCTTAATAATGACAGATCCCTTGTTTTAACTGATTTCCTTGCCGGTGGTTTCATGCTGCTTTTCATAATAATCGAATCGGTTGCTGATAATCAGCTTTTCCGCTTCCACCAGGAAAAGAAGAAGCCGGATGATAAAGATAACGGTTATATAAGATCACTGAAGAAAGGATTTCTTTCCGAAGGTCTCTGGAAATATGCCAGACATCCCAACTTTGCTTCAGAACAGGCGATCTGGATCAGTTTCTATTTTTTCAGTGTGGCAGCTTCCGGCAAGCTGCTGAATATAACGCTGATTGGAGCGACCCTTCTTGTACTTATCTTTGCTGGGAGCACTATCATGACTGAAGGGATCAGCAGTAAAAAATACCCTGAGTATGCAGTTTATCAAAAAGAAGTACCTAAATTCATTCCTAAGTTAATAAGGTGAGCGCGGTAAGAAATTCGAATGCCGTTAAAATACTAACCCTCAAATAAGAAAAAAATGTTACTGAAATTAACACTGCTTGCAATATTCGGGATAGCAATGGCTCATTTCGAGGGGGTTGTTGTTGTATATCTCCGGAAAGCTTTTGGAATGCTTGATTCCGACTCGAACAAGGAATCACTTAAATCATTTCCGGAGAGGTATCTTCGTATCGAAATGACAAGGGAAGCGGCGACAATAATCATGCTTGTCGCGATAGCGCTTCTTACCGGAACGACATGGATTGAAAAGGGTATTTTCTTTTTATGGACTTTTGCATTCTGGGACCTGTTTTATTATTTATCACTGTATATTCTCATAAAATGGCCGCCAAATTTTAAAACTATCGATGTGCTCTTTCTCATTCCTAAACCATGGATAGCGCCAGTATGGTTTCCGATAGGAGTCTCATCACTCACAATTATTGGAATAGCTTTATTATATTTGCTGTCTGCAATATGATCAGATAGTGAATCCGGTTAATTTCGGGTGTCAGTCCCGGTAAATCTTTGAAACATTTTAACGGCAATATAAGTCTCAGTACAAGGATCAGTACCATATTCAGGTCGCTGCATTACAGGAACTACCGCTTGTTCTTCACCGGTCAGAGTATTTCTCTTATTGGTACCTGGATCCAGCGGATTGCTATGCCCTGGCTGGTATATAAGATGACGGGATCGGCTTTTCTGCTTGGACTCATAAGTTTCACCGGCCAGATTCCGACTTTCCTGCTTGCACCCTTTGCAGGTGTTCTTACAGATCAGCTCAACAGGTACAGGGTACTTGTGAGCACCCAGATCTTTTCAATGGTTGCAGCATTGATCCTGGCAGTCCTGACCCTCCTGGGAGTGATCCAGATATGGCATATTGTGGTTTTAAGTATAATACTCGGTGGTATAAATGCTTTCGATGTTCCTTCACGGCATTCATTTGTTATTGAAATGGTTGACAAAAAAGAGGATATAGGTAATGCCATTGCTCTTAACTCACTGATGTTCAACGGGGCCAGACTGATAGGGCCCTCCATCGCCGGGATAATTCTTGCAACGGCAGGAGAAGGGATATGCTTTCTTATCAATGCCCTGAGTTATATTTTTGTTATTGCGTCACTTCTGATGATGAAGGTGAAGGATAAGGAGAGGAAAAAGCCTGAGGCTCATATTTTCAGGCATATGAAGGAAGGACTCGATTATGCATTTGGATTTGCCCCGATAAAATATCTGCTCTATCTGCTTACACTTGTAAGCCTGATGGGGTCATACCAGGTGCTCATGCCGGTGTATGCCAGTGAAGTGCTTAAAGGAGGATCCGATACTTTTGGTTTCCTGATGGGCGCCGGTGGATCTGGTGCTCTTCTGGGAGCTCTTTATCTCGCATCGAGGGAATCTGTTGTGAAGCTTGGAAGACTTATCCCTGCTTCAACGATACTGTTCGGAACCGGGCTTGTAATCCTTTCAATGTCAAGACTCTTATTGCTTTCACTTTTCCTGATGTCTTTCATCGGGCTTGGCCTGATGATGCATACCGCCGCCAGCAATACTGTTCTCCAGACTATAACCGACGATGACAAACGCGGCAGGGTAATGAGTTTTTATACAATGGCAATTATGGGCACTGCTCCCTTCGGAAGTCTCCTGGCCGGGACTATGGCCAAATTCCTTGGAACTCCCGCTGCCATACTTATCGGAGGATTAGCCTGTATCGCAGGCGCTTTACTCTTTATGAAAAAACTTCCGGAACTTAGGAAGATAGTCCTTCCAGTTTATATTAAAAACGGGAATATACAGTAAATATCAGGTTATTCTTTATTTTTGCAGCCTCAGATTTAACAAAAGTATTAAATCAGAAATGAGATACCCACACAGGTTTTTAAGGATATTCTTTATTTTTATTTGTGCTGTTTCCTTACCTTTTCATATTTCGGCCGGAGCTCTTTCAACGGAAGCTGAACAACAGGATACAGTAAAATCAAAGGTAAAGCAACCTGTTTACACCACTTCGAGGCTGGTCACTCCCAGGCCGGTCATTGACGGAAAGCTTGATGATGAATGCTGGAAAATGGGTACATGGGCCGGTGATTATCATCAGTTTGTCCCGAATGAGGGTGCAAAACCTACATATCCTACCGAATTGAACATCCAGTATGATGATAAGTACCTTTATGTTGCTTTTCGCGCTTTTGATGGTGAGCCCGATAAAATTGTAAAATTGTCAGGGGGGCGTGATGAAAATATCGGTGATATGGTAGGGCTTACCCTGGACAGTTACCGTGATTACAGAACGGGCTTTGAATTTACTATTACAGCCTGGGGCCAGAAAGTAGATCTTGTACTTTTCAATCCGATGAACTGGGATTTCAACTGGAATGCCGTCTGGAAAGGGGAAGTGGGTATGGAGGATTCGGCCTGGGTGGCTGAGCTCGAAGTGCCATTAAGCCAGCTGCGTTACAGCGGGAAAGATGACCAGGTCTGGGGCCTTCATACATGGCGATGGATAGCAAGGCTCCAGGAAGAAAGCAACTGGGAAATTCAGTCAAAGACCGGTCCCGGCATGCTGTATAATTTCGGAGAGCTCAGAGGAATAAACGGACTTAAGAGATCGAGGCGTCTTGAAGTTATGCCATTTGTGCTTGGTGACCTTAAAACAATGAAGCAGGAAGCCGGTAATCCTTTCACCGAAAACGGAAGAAAATGGGGAGGGAATGCCGGGCTGGATGCAAAAATAGGTTTATCAAGCAATTTTACTGTTGACCTTACTGTTAATCCCGATTTCGGACAGGTGGAATCTGACCCTTCAGTGATGAACCTGTCGGTTTTTGAGACTTTCTATGAAGAGAAACGTCCATTCTTCCTTGAAGGTCTGACAATCTTCAATTATGATTTTGATAATGAAAGCATCTTTTATTCACGACGAATCGGACATTCACCTTCTGCCGTGATCAATCCTGACGATCATACATTTGTGGATATTCCTGATAAGACGACTATCCTCAGTGCAGCCAAGTTCAGCGGTACCACATCGAATGGTTTGTCTCTGGGACTTATCCAGTCGGTTACTGCAAATGAGTTTGCCAGGGTCAGCGATCAGTATGGCAATATCACAAAAAGAAAGATTGAACCGCTTACAAGTTACACAGTCGCCCGAGTTCAGAAGGGTTATAATTCCGGGAATACATTTGCCGGGGGTATGTTCACCTCAACAAACAGGGCTTTTGAAGAAAAGTCTCTCGATTTCCTGAGCAGAAATGCATTTACCGGCGGGTTTGATCTGAGACATCACTGGAGGGATAAGGAGTTCTTCCTCGATGCAAAATTGCTTGGAAGTTTTGTCAACGGGAGCAAGGATGCAATTACCACCCTTCAGGAATCCTCAGCCAGGTACTACCAGCGGCCGGGTGCAGATTATGTAAATTTTGACACTACCCGGACAGCCCTGAGCGGATTCGGAGGTAAATTCAATATCGGAAAGGGATCAAAAGGATTCTGGAAATATAATACCGGAGTTTCCTGGCGTTCTCCCGGCCTTGAACTGAATGACCTCGGATATATGAATGAAGCAGATGAGATCCAACAGGAAAGCGAAGTCTCTTATTTTGTGAACAAACCTGTCTCAATATTCCACACTTACAACATAAATCTCGAACAATTCAATTCCTGGAATTTCGGAGGTACTTACCTCGGTTCCGGAGGGCATCTTTCCATAAGCACAGAATTTGTTAACAATTACTCGTTCAGTACGAATTTAATTTTCCACTCAGGAGCAACAGATCCCCGTAAACTAAGAGGCGGTCCTGAAATGATGATGCCATATTCGCTTATGATCTTCGGAGAGGCAAAAACCGATCCTTCCAGGAAATTCATTATCGAATTCGGATACAGTTACGAGTATTCCGGAAACGGTTCGGCAAAAAGTTATCAGCTTGAACCGGGAATATCGGTCAGACCCCTGAATTTCCTGAAATTATCTGTTACTGCCGATTATACCCGCAATCACGATGAGCTTCAATATATAACCAGGAGAGATCTGGGCATCCTGGGAGACAGGTTTATCCTCGGAACAATAGACCAGAAAACGCTGGGCCTTACATTCAGGGCTGATCTTAACCTGACCCCCGAATTTTCGATACAATATTACGGCAGCCCTTTTGTCTCGAGAGGTTCTTATTCAGAATTTAAGCATGTGACTGCTCCAAAAGCAGATAAATATTCGGACCGTTTTGAAGTTTACACCGATCCTGTACTGACTGACGGATCTTACAATCTGTATGATTACCAGAGCGGCCTGCGTGCAGATTATACGATTCCCAATCCCGATTTCAACTTCCATCAGTTCCGTTCAAATCTTGTAGCAAAGTGGGAATATCGTCTCGGTTCCTTCATCTATTTTGTATGGTCCGGCGACAGGACAGGACGTAGCAGCATGTCGGAAGCTTCCCTGGGTGATTCTTATAAACAGATGAGGGATCTCTTCCCGAATAATATTTTCCTGATCAAATTAAATTACTGGTTCTCATTATAATGGTTTCAGTTGGCAGAATATCGTAGTCAATTTTAGGTTTTTTGTCGAAAAAGTTTCCCCTCCTTTAAAAAAAAAGGAGGGGAAAGTTTTGTTCCCAAGACTCCTTTAGGATAACGGCTATTCCCGGAACCTGGAACCTGGAATTTGAATTTTCCCGAATACTGAAACTAAAATCTTTTAGTCACGTATCAGCAGTTGTTAATCCATTAATTCGGATTGTTAGCAAAAACATTCCGGGATTTTTGGTTAAACAATTAAGAATATTCATTTTTACAACGTATAAGCATAAGGTTATGAAAAAGTAAATCAATGACCTTATGAATAATAGCATGAGGATACTAATTTGCGAAGACAACAAGCTGGCGCTAAAAACTATTTCCGTTGTCCTTGAAAGGGAGGGTTATAAGTCTGATACAGCAGAGAATGGATATGATGCTCTTACTTTGCTTAAGGATAATTTATATGATATGGTGATTGTAGATATTCATCTCCCCTATCATAGCGGACTTGAGCTGGTTGAATATTTACGGACCGATCTCAGGCTCGACACTCCTGTACTTATTGTCTCGGCTTTCAGTGATCCTCAGATGCAACGTCAGGCAGCCGGACTTGGTATTGCAGGGTATATCGTAAAGCCTTTCAATCCCACTGACCTGGTGAATAGAATAAGAACCATTCTAAAAAATTAAGTTATGAACAGATGCTTTATTCTGTTTATCGGATTGGTTTTATCAGGAATGTCTGTATGCAGACCGGTATTTGCCCAGCAGATAAGTGATCCCGAAGCGGAATATCTGAGGATAAGGTCACTTGCATTTGATGGTGAATATGCAGCAGCTGCATCTGATGCCCGCAAACTCGTCAATGCATTTCCTTCATATGGCGATGCCCGTATCCTTCTCGGGAGGATACTTGCCTGGCAGAAGGATTTTAAACAGGCAGCTGCGGTAATCGATACATTGCTTGCAACAGATCCGGATAATGCAGACGCTCTTGCGGCGAAAAGGGATATTTCCCTCTGGTCGAAAGAGAATTCCCCGGTAGCAACAGATATAAGAGCAGGATACAGTTTCGACAGGTTCTCCGAACCCTATGACAGATGCTGGCGGATGTTCAAAGCAGGCGCCGGACATAAATTTAACTGGGGCCCTGCTGCAGCCGGTATTAATATAGGACACATTAACATTGATCAGACAACAGCCACGGAGGTTCAGTTTGAAGCAGAAGCCTGGCCAAAGATCTCTGACAAAAACTATGCTTATTTCTATTATGCATTCAGCCCGGGTGATTATTTCCCGCGACACAGGGCCGCAGCTGAAATATGGCAGATCCTTCCGGAAGGCTGGGCTATGTCGGCAGGTATTAATTTTTACAGATTCGACCGTAATATATTTATTCCAACTCTTTCGGTCGAAAAATATGTAAGCAGGTTCTGGTTCTCCCTGAAAGGATATTTATATCTCAAAGATGAAGGTGCAAGACCGGCTCTCTATTTTAACGGAAGAAGATATTTCAATGATACAGACTATCTTCAGTTAACCCTTGGTACCGGAACGGCTCCGGATGAACCTATTGACATACAAACAGATATTGAACGGTATAGTGCCAACAGCATCAGACTGGCTTATTATGGCTTTATTACTAAAAAGATGGCGATCCGCATAGGAACGGGATATTCCAGGGAAGAATATGCTGAAGGAATCATGCGCAACAGGTTCGAAGGCCATATTAATTTCATTTATGCAATAAAGATGAAATGATGAAGTATGCTCTTCTTATAATATTGTCATTTTTAACGGCACGGGCAACCACTGCCGGTCAGTCTTTAAATATTAAAGCCGACTCGGTGGCTGTTGCAGAAACGACATTTGTTACCGAACCGCCTTCAGGTATCCCGCTGGATTACGAGATCAATGAAACAGCAGTAAAAGGGTTCATTACGTCCCTGAAAGATAAATATCCGGTACAGCTGGGTGCTTTCAGGGTGAAATATAATGCAGAGGCATTCTTTAAGGAGGTCACTTCACATATCGACAGTAATGCTGTCATGTTCAGGGAGGATGGTTTATACAAGATACGGATATCACGTAATCCGGGTACAGCAGAAGAGGTTATCCGGGAAAAGACTGGACCTGAAAAGATTACAGTTGTTCCGGCCCCTGAAACGACTTCAGGCAGCGATACGGTCCGGTCCGGGACGGGTATTCCTGATTCAACAACAACCGGAATTTTATTAAGCGAACCGGCTGAGAAGAAAGCAACTGCTGAAAGAATATCTGCAGGTGAACTGATCATCGGAAATAACAGTCCGTGGTTAAAAAGAATTACCTACTTCGGCAAATCCCTTGCACTTATAAATGCACTCATAATTACGATTGTTGTATGCATAATCTCAATGATACTCCTTCTCCTTTTCATTCTGCTTAACAGAAGAAGGATGGAAAGAAGGGAAAAGCTGCACCAGTATCTGATGGAGAATTATCAGGAACTCATTATCAATTATCTCTTCGGAAATGCAACTCCTGATGATTTCCGGCCTATTGCCTCTGATACCTATCGCAGGCAGGTGCTGATAGACCAGATGATCGATGTAAGCATCAACCTGAAGGGAGAAGAAGCCAGGAAACTGCTGGGTTTATATAAACATCTTGGCCTTGACAGGGATTCCATCGGGAGAGCCCGTGATCATCGCTGGCATAAAAAGATCAAAGGATTCCGCGAGCTGGCATTTATGAATATCAAGGACGCCAATGACACAATATATAAGGCTCTCAACTCCTCGAATGAGATCCTCCGTATGGAAGCTCAGATAGCTCTTGTAAGGCTTGGCGACGAAAGCGCATTCGATTTTCTTTCACATCTCGAAAGGCCCTTCTCTCTCTGGGAACAGATCTCACTTCATGAACTGATCGTCCAGCATAATATTCCTCTTCCGCAATTCAAACAATGGCTCACATCTTCCAATCCTACTGTGGTTATGTTTGCCCTGAGAATGATAAGGGAGTTCAAACAGTCTGAAGCCGAAGAAGCAGTACATGATACAATAATGCACCCCGATCCTGCAGTCAAACAGCTTGCCATACAGGTCGCGGGAGATATGAACATGCGGACCACTCTCGATACCATGAAACACATGTACAAATTCCAGGAATATAATGTATGTCTCGAAATTATAAAGTCGATGGGGAAAATGCCCGACCTGTCAATGCTCGGATTCCTGAAACTGGTACTCGACAAGGAAGATGATGTACAACTCCAGATTGAAGCAACAAAAGCTATCGAAAACAATGGAGAAGAGGGTGTTAAAGCTCTTGTTAAGATCATGAAATCGGAATATAAAAACTATAATATAATTGTCAGGCATGTGCTTGACCGGAGAATATACTAAACAGCCATGGGTTTTATTTTCGGACATATAATTTTCATCATTACCCTGATCATTTTCGGATCATACCTGTTGCTTGGCATATTTTCAGCCATTGCACTCCGGAAATATCTGCGGAAGAACAGTTATGTGAATTACAACTCGCTTGTACTTTCTCCTCTGAGCCCGAGGATATCCATTATAGCCCCGGCCTTCAATGAAAGCAAGACGATAATTGATAATGTCAGGACATTATTATCCCTGTATTACAATAATTTTGAAGTTATCCTGGTTAACGACGGATCGACCGACAATACATTTGAAAAGGTTGAAGAAGCTTTTGAGCTCGAAAAGGTCAATTATTATTTCGATTACAGGATACCGTGTGAAAGGATAAAAGGAGTTTATAAATCGAAAAATCCCTCTTTCACCAGGCTTACAGTTATTGACAAGAATAACGGAGGCAAGGCCGATTCACTTAATGCCGGGATAAATATCTGTAAAAGCAACCTGATAGTTTCAATAGATGCCGATTCGATTATTGAGGCTGATTCAATTCTCAAGCTTGTAAAACCTTTCCTTGAGGAGAAGGATCATAAAGTCATCGGTACGGGTGGAGTGATAAGGATTGTCAACTCGTGTGATGTTGAGCTTGGACATATAAGGAATATACATGTGCCAAAACAGATATTACCACGTCTTCAGGTCCTGGATTATACCCGCGCATTCCTCCTTGGCAGGATGGCCTGGAGCCAGCTCGACGGATTGATGCTTATTTCAGGTGCCATGGGTATTTTTGACCGTGAAACTGTCATTAAAGCAGGCGGATACAGCACTAAAACTGTCGGGGAAGACATGGAGCTCGTCCTCAGGATGAGACGTTACATGTCAGAACACAATGCAAAATACGAAGTTACATATATACCCGATCCTCTTTGCTGGACGGAAGTTCCGTCAGACCTTAAATCTCTCAGAAAACAAAGGACCCGGTGGACAAGAGGCCTGGTAGAATCATTAAAGACCCATCGCAAATTATTCTTTAATCCTAAATTCAATAAACTGGGATTACTCGGATACCCTTACTGGTTCTTCTTTGAATGGCTTGCTCCGCTTATAGCTTTCGGAGGTTTCATATACACAATAATACTTATCCTCACAAGCGGAATAAACTGGCCTTTTTACCTGCTTCTCTTTGTTTTCGTTTACTCATTTGCTGTTCTGCTCACAACCTGGGCCATCCTTTTTGAAGAGATTACATTTCATAAATATAAACGGAAAAGGGATGTCTTCAAACTTATAGCCACAGCATTCGTCGAACCTTTCTTCTACCCTGTTCATACATATTTTGCAGTAAAGGGAAATATTGAAGCAATGAGGGGGAAAACAGGCTGGGGTAAAGCCGAGAGAAGCGGATTTGACAGGAAGAAGAAAAAAATCCATCAGCCGACAGTCCGTCAGTCGGCAAACATATCAAAGGCAACTAATCCCCAGGAAATCTGCTGAAGAGACCTTTTCTCCCGGGAAACCGTTTCAGGGACGATCAGCCATTTATCCCAGTGATACCTGCTTGTGCTTGATGTAACGCTTTTGTCAAAATAAACTGATACTGCAATGCCGTCGGATACTGCAGTCGATATCTTATAAGATCGCCCCCCGTCGGAAGATGTGGCTCCGTTAACAACTTTCCTTTGTGTCGGATCATAGAAATGAAGCATTGTCCAGGGGATACGTACCCTTAGTTTATTCCCTTCCCATAAAACCGCTGTGAGAAAGCCCGGACTAAAAATGTTGAAATTAAAGGCCTCTATTCTCCCTATCTTTTGTTCAGTCATTGAAAAACCATCGTTGATCCATTCCATGAGCTTCCACGGAGCCCCGTCCGTAACTGTGCTCCTGTACTTTTGTACAGAAGGGTCGGTAAGATTAAACCTTGGAGTAAATCCTTTCATATTATAAGCCTCAGTCACATAATATGATGCGGAATCTTCTCCTGCCACATATTCAAGTAAAAATTCCGAACGGTTGTTTAGAGCCTTCCCGTTTGGAAGTCGTGATTCGCCCAGACCTGCCAGGTAAGTATCAAATGCAATTAATATCGAATCTCCTGAAGAAATGTTCCTGTTCAGGTCAATATTCAGATAAAAATAATTGTTACCGTGAGAGGCCTCAATCTTTGAAACCGGGCCTGTGACATTGTCCCTGCTGTAATTAACAAATGACGGGATTCCCTTTTGATCAAAAGTTATTAATCCGAAATTCTGTTCGGGTGATGTCACATTATGCCAGAGCTGCCTGGTAGGAATGAACAGGCTATTGGAATCAAGTCCGTAAGCTTCAAGGTATGAAACGATCCAGGTAGGCTTGAACCATTCATCCATCCATGAGAACATAAAGCCTCCCGCACATCCGGCATCAAAAATATTGTACAGCATCCTGACATTCTTCTCTCCCTGCTGAAACTCGGAATATCCGCCATGATGCATATTACTGTATGACTGATGGGCGCTGCCCCAGCTCGACGGTACACCGAATTCACCAATAACAAGCGGAATATTGGTATAATGATTTTTCAGATCAGTAAGATATCCAAGATAACTGTTCTTCCCCTGGTTGTCCGAATATTCTCTGTAGGATGGCTGTTCACTTATGAAGTTCGGATAATACGGATAAGCATGATAACATGCAAACAATCCAGCTTTAAGGTTCTGACGGCTTATTTTTGTGATGTCATAGGTAGCTTTATCCTCATCGGTAAATATTTCTGTGGGATGGGTCAGCGGGTCAAGTGTCGGCCAGCTTGAAATGCTCACGGGTCTGTTTACTGAATATTTCTGGAATTCATATGTAACTGTTTCATCAAGCATCCGGGTTACAAATACCTCGCTTGCTGTGCCATCTGAAATACTTAACTGATTGCCGGTAAAGGATTTCATTTCGGTATGTAACCTGTTTGTCGTATCAACTTCCTGTGGCATTATCTCCCTTCCGATCACATATCCGGCCGTCCACCTTGACATATCCGTACGGTAACTGCCATAAGCTTTCCCAAGCCTGAAGGCAATCTCCTTTTTGCCATGGATGCAATCTATGACTTCCTTAATTTCATTCCGGAAAGAGTTCGTACGGAGCGTAAGATCATATTCTGAAGTGACTGAACCGTTCTCTATTTCTTCTAACCAGATCCCCTGGAACAGCAGTAATGGTCTATCAGGGTGGCGGTAATTATAATTGGCAAGCTTTTCATAAAATACCGGGGGGTGCAAAGTATAGACACGTATCCCGTTAAAGCCGGAACCTGCCATAAGATTTATCCACTCTTCATATGTCTTTCCTGAGATCGCGTAGGCTATCTCTCCTGGGAAAGTGCCGGGGGGTGAGGAACCCAGATTTATTCCCTTCAGATTCAAAGACCTGTAATCAGATCCCGTGTGCATTGTGATATAATTCTCATTCGTCCTGAAAGGGATTGCAAGAGAAGCACATATCTCAAAATCAATAAGGGTATCACGTCTTATTATTATATCTGTAAGCCTTACCGGATAATAATCTTTGCATGTAACATCTGTAATTACGGGTATCCTGTTGTATGAACCCGGTATGTAAGATGCAGAAGCCGGTATCTGAACCTGTTCGAGAGTCGAAACCGCAGATGATGCTGATTCTGAGGAATATTTGAGGAGCCTTCCTGACCAGGATTTACCGCCGAATGTAATTGTATAAATATATAAACCCTGCCGTGCAGGTGATCCGTTATCCGTTCTTCCATCCCAGATTATCTGGTAACTTCCTTCCTCAATTCCCGGAAAATAGAAATCCTTTATCTTCTGTCCTGACAGATTAAAAATCATCAGACGGATATCTCCCTGACTGTTGATTATAAACGGGATATTAATTGAATGTGAGAAAGGATTGGGATATGGGACACCGGGCTGAAGAAGATCGGAGACCGGACCATATATTCCGGAAATTCTCAGGGAATACTTACCGTCAGTGCCGCTCAGGGCACCAAAAACCGAACTGCCTGCCGTCATCGTGATTTTTGCACCCGGGACAGCATTCCCTGACATATCCGTTACAGTTCCGGTCACATAATAATCGCCTGCCCGCAAATTTCCTGCGGCGGTCATAATTGCTATTACTGTAACGATTTTCTTCAGGAAAAGCATCAGGGCTTGAAGGTTACTGAGTTCAGGGTACTGATCAAAACATGGATTTTATGTCCCAAATTTAACAAAAAGATATATAAATCCATCCTTTTGTGGTAGTTATGTTTTTCAGTTTCATTATTTGATCAGAATATTAACTTTGTAACAGGCATACATAATCATTGCAATGAGCGTAATTTACAGGCATCTCAGAAGAAAGGACAACCGGGAAATTGCAGATCTTATACGTTCGGTATTCCGGGAATTTGGCATAGACCGGCCCGGAACCGTCTATTTTGATCCTACCACCGATGACCTTTTCTCACTTTTTAAAAGATCAGGTTCTGTATACTGGATAGCAGAAGAGGACAGTAAGATAATCGGCGGTTGCGGTATCTATCCAACCCCGGATCTGCCCGAAGGATGCGCTGAACTTGTTAAATTATACCTCGATCCCGCAAAACGTGCCCGGGGGATAGGGTGGCAACTGATGTCAAAAAGCCTCCGGTCAGCCAGGAGATTGGGTTATAAACAGGTTTACCTTGAATCAATGCCGGAACTTGGTAAGGCCATAAGCCTGTATAAAAAAGCCGGGTTTGAATTTATACCCGGGCCTCTGGGGAATTCAGGACATTTCGGATGTAAAATCTGGATGATCTGCCGGCTTTGACAATAATCTGAAGTTTTTTTATATATTGCATATAAATACTTCCATGAGATTTCTGAAGAAACTTGAGCCGCCCGACAAATGGAAACTTCCGGTTATCCTGGTGCTTGCTGTATTCACGGGGATTGCGCTCTTTTCATTCCATATCTCAAATGCCTCATCATATCTTGGCGACAAGCCTGAAACTTGTGTCAACTGCCATATTATGGCTCCGCAATATGCGACATGGTATCACAGTTCTCACCGCGAAAAAACTAACTGTAACGAATGCCACGTTCCTCATAATAATATTTTCAGCAAATATTTTTTCAAGGCGAAGGACGGTCTGCGACATGCGACAATCTTCACCCTTCGCAGGGAGCCACAGGTTATTTTTATAAAGGAAGCCGGCAGGGAAGTTGTTCACCGGAACTGCATAAGATGCCATTCTGATCTGCTTACCGACTACAAGCTCCTGGCCAGGGGAGACGAAACCCACAACTTCAGGATGGACCGCACCTGCCTCGACTGTCACAGATATACTCCACACGGAAGAGTTAACAGCCTTTCGAGTGTACCCTGGGCACGAGTTCCGTTACCCGGTCCGATCGTCCCGGAATGGATGGATAAAATTGTAAACAAAAATGACTGATAAAATATAGACTATGAAGCCTATACAGGAAAAGCTTAAAGAAAAACCCTGGCTTGGATGGGTAATTTTCTTCCTTACTGTCCTTGTCGTATTTATGCTCGGAATGCTTGCCTCATCAATAGTACAGAGACGTGCGGAAGCTGTTTTTGCTTATACTCCTGCTGTCACATTCTCAGAATACGAACCACGCAATTCTGTCTGGGGGGAATTATTCCCACGTGAATATGACTCATATATTAAAACTTCCGATACAACTTTCAGAAGTAAATATAACGGCAGCTCGATGATCGATATGCTTGAAGAATCTCCACGAATGGCTGTCCTTTGGGCAGGATATGCATTTTCAAAGGATTATAGTCAGGGCAGGGGTCACTACCATGCCGTTGAGGATATCCGTAATACATTGCGGACAGGCTCTCCGGCTGATGGTGTACCAAGTCCGCAGCCTAATACATGCTGGACCTGCAAAAGTCCTGATGTTCCACGGATGATGAATAAAACCGGAGTGGCTGAATTCTACCGCGGGACATGGGATACAAAAGGAAGTGAAATAATAAATCCAATAGGATGTGCCGATTGTCATGATGCTAAAACCATGAATCTCAGGATATCACGACCAGCCCTCATAGAAGCTTTTCAGGCGACTGGCCGTGACATTTCCAAAGCGACACACCAGGAGATGAGAAGCCTGGTCTGTGCCCAATGCCATGTAGAATATTATTTCAATAAAACCATATCCGATGGTGTATCATATCTTGTTTTTCCATGGAAGAACGGAACAAGTGCAGAAGAAATAGAGAAATATTATGACAATATAGGTTTTACCGACTGGACCCATTCCATGAGCCGGGCACCTATGCTGAAAGCCCAGCATCCCGATTATGAAGTTTACCTTACAGGAACACATGCCTCAAGAGGTGTATCCTGTGCCGACTGCCATATGCCATTCATAAGCGAGGGAGGCCAGAAATTTACTGATCATCACCTGCAAAGCCCGCTCAATAATGTTGCCGCTTCGTGCCAGGTCTGTCACCGTGAGGAAACCGAAAAACTCATAAATGATGTATATTCAAGACAGGACAAAATAATTGAGAACCGGAATATTCTCGAGACTCTTCTTGTAAAGTGTCATGTCGAGGCAAAGAATGCCTGGGATAAGGGAGCAACGGAAGAAAGGATGAAAGATATACTTTCAGATATCAGAAAAGCCCAGTGGAGATGGGATTTCTCAGCTGCCGGTCATGGAAATTCCTTCCATTCTCCGGTTGAACTGGGAAGAATAATCGCCGGGGGAATTGCTTATGCCCAGGATGCCAGGATCAAAATGGCCAGGCTGATGGCTGATCTGGGAGAGAACAGGGAGATCCCCTACCCTGATATCACAACCAAAGCAAAGGCCCAGGCATATATCGGACTTGACATGAAAAAGCTCAGGGAGGAGAAAAAAGTATTCCTCGAGAACATTGTTCCTGAATGGATAAATAGCGGGAAGGAAAGAGAGAAAGACTATTAAAGAATCTGGTTGCCGGTTGCCGGTTGCCGGTTACCTGATGCCGGGTGTAGATTAAAATATTCCAAAGAGTTAATAATAAAATATAAACGGATATGGATATGGCAGAAAAAGATTATTCAGAGATGCGGCATGCTTCCGGTTGTTCATGCTGTGGCGGGCATCATGTTGAACCATCAAATGATATGACCCGGCGTAATTTTGTTAAAGTCACCGGTACAGGAGCTCTCGGTGCAGCTGTAATGCCGGGGATAACATGGGCGGCTCTTGCCGGCCGGGAAAATGGTGACAGGACTGCCCCCGGCCGCCGCACACTTATTGTCAAACCCGTTCTTACCTGTGATGTGCCTGTCCGTCGCGACAAAACAAGCTGGAGAAGCTGGGGCGGTATCCAGACTGACAAGGATGTCATTTCTGAAAAGGCAAGGATAGGCGAAGAGATTAAATCACTAAGCGCGAGAGCAGATTTTCCTGTAAATTTTCTTCCGTTATCGGAGGTAAGAAAAAATGATGATCTGAAAGGCATCACCGATATGGAATCTGCCGATCTGGTACTCATTTATGCCGCAGGCGGAAGCCAGAGTATTTTCGATAGTATTCATAAAACAGGGAAGGATATGATAATCTTCTGCAGGCATAAATCGGGTCCGGTCTATCTCTGGTATGAAATAATCAGTCCCCGTTACCTCAGGCAGCATACAGATGCACTTGCTTTAAAAGGTGTTAATGAAAATGATGTTGTGATCGACAGCCAGGATGAACTGCTCTGGAGACTGAGATCAGTATGCGGTCTGAAAAACACCGTCGGTTCAAAAATTCTGGCAATAGGCGGCCCGGGAGCATGGGCACAGCCTCTTGATTATACGATGAAAACCGTCAGCAGCAGATATAAGCTCAACGTTCAGGATATAACCTACGATGAATTAGGTAAGCTGATAACTGAAGCCCGGGCCGATAAATCAGTAATATTGGATGCAAAAAGCCGGGCTGACAAATATCTGCAGGACTCCGGGATAAGTCTTGTAACTGACAGGAAATTTGTTGAGAATTGCTTTGTTCTTGAAGATATCCTGGTAAGGCTCATGGAAAAATACAATTGCAGGGCAGTCACGGTAAATAATTGCATGGGAACAATAATGCCACTTGCTGAGACCACAGCCTGCCTGACCCTCAGTCTGCTCAACGATGAAGGGTACCTGGCATTCTGTGAATCCGATTTTGTGGTGGTCCCGGCAGGTATCCTGATGGCAAATATCTCAGGCAAACCCTCATTTCTTAATGACCCGACATACCCGCATGATAATATTATCACGCTTGCCCATTGTACTGCTCCGCGAAAAATGGACGGAAAGAATTCTGAACCTGCAAAGCTGCTTACTCATTTCGAATCTGATTACGGTGCCGCACCAAAGGTTGAAATGAAAATCGGGCAGGTTGTGACAAATATAATGCCTGATTTTGAGTTTAACCGTAATGTGGGACTTTCAGGTAAGATAGTGAGCAATCCTTTCATGGATATATGCAGGTCCCAGATAGATATAAGTTTCTCCTGCGACAGTAAGATAGTGGCAGAACGGATGCCCGGATTTCACTGGATTACTGTTTATGGCGATTATCTGAAGGAAGCAGGTTATGCACTGAAAAAGATCGGGATCGGATTTGAGAATCTGGGTTAATCTTCCGGGTTGAATGAAAACGAAATTAGAGACACCATGCATGGCGTCTCTAATTTATTGTTCAGGGTTAAGGAATAAAATGTAATTTTAGCTTGTCAAATTAATATTTAACCCATTTATCTATTTATTCATGAAAACCAACATTTCCTTCAGTTTCAGGATGCTTTTGAGCTCCATAGTTTTTATGCTGGCTTCAGCAGGTTTGTTTGCCCAGTCAAATTTTTCGGGTACCTGGGCTTTTAATGAATCCAAAAGTGATTTTGGAGACAGCCAGTTCAGGTTTGCAGCCACCACTATGGTTGTTACCCAGGCAGGCAACGTTCTTACAGTAGAGAGTACGATGCCCGGCAGGGATGGAGGTGAGATGAAGACCACTTCGAAGTATAATCTCGACGGAACTGTCAGCGAGAATCCGATGTTCAATACAACCAGGAAATCGACAGTTGCATGGTCTGCCGACAAAGCTTCCATGACAATAGCGTCGACAATGACGTTTGAGAGAGATGGTGAGAGCCGGGAAATGAAATCAACCGAGACCTGGAAGCTTACCGAAGGCGGGAAAGTGCTGATGCTTGAAAGTGTAAGGCCCGGAAGAGATGGTGAAATGAAAATTACCGTCGCCTACGATAAAAAGTAGACTGACAGTCATTGATCATCCTGGATCCGCTAACAGTACCAGCCGGTTTTGCTCTGATTGGTAAACATCAAAACCATTCCTGAACCGGAATTTTCCTGTCATGCTGCAATTCAGTCAGCTTATAACTGATCTCGGAGTCATTTTCAATGCTGTAAATCCAGTATCCTGAGATGCCTCCGGGAGCCAGATAAATTCGTCTTAAAAACAGCCTGTCACCAGGAATAAATTCGCATTCTTTCCCGAAAGCTGAGATCTTTCCATATGTACTGTCCTGGGAAGTCCTGATCCATATAAGGTTATATCCGGTGAAATCATCCGGATCTGTGTTCCGGTACTCAATATAATCACCTACATAACGCCTGGTGATCATAAGCTGGTCCTCTTCAACCTGAACATTTGATCTTTTAATTGTACCACAGGAACCTAATATTACCGCTGTAATGAATGCAGGTAAAATTAATTTAATATAGTCCTTGCTGATTATCATTGTATTATCCTCCAAGTCTTTTGTCAAAATTACTGTAAAACTGTCAAATATGCAATCCGGAACACTTCCTGTGTTCCTTTTTCATAACTTTCGCCCCGCTTTATTGCCAAGACAAATAACTCCTTACCGGATGAACAGCGCCATAACAAGATTCATTGACAGGTTAAAAGCCCTCCACTTCAGGAACAGAAAGAGGGGAGTTTATGGTTATATGTGGTGGACCGGAGTCAAGATCGCTCTGATTTATGCTGCCGTCATGATCCCTGTGGTGCTCATCGGGAAATATCTTATAAATGTTTCAGCTGTATTCAGTTTTTTTACCCGTCACCTGTCAGATCCCTTTGTATTTATTCTGTTTTTTATATCGGAATCTTTCCTTGGGATGATCCCTCCGGATCTTTTTGTGATATGGTCAGCCAAATTCAATTCGCCCTTCTTCCTGCTTACGATACTGGGTGTACTTTCATATGCAGGTGGTATTGTATCCTATTACATAGGGAGGTGGCTGTCGGGACAGAAAAGGATAAGAGCATACTCCGAAAGGGTTCTTGATAAATACATAAAGACTGTAAGGAAGTGGGGAGGCGCTTTTATAATTATTGCAGCTATTTTCCCGTTCTCGCCATTTTCAATGGTCGTAATAGCAGTAAGTCTGATGAAGTATCCTTTTAAGCTTTATCTCTTATTCGGATTATCGCGGATAATAAGATTCATCGGTCAGGGTGTTATATATCTGGGGATACTTAATCTTGATTCTATTTTGGGATAGGCTTCACCGGGTTGAATTCTCCTTCCCATCTGGCAATGACTGCTGTTGCGAGACAATTGCCCAGGACGTTTACCGAAGTTCTTGCCATATCCATCAGTTCGTCAATCCCAAGAATAATATAGATGGGCCAGGTAGGTAAACCGAAGCTGGCTGCCGTTCCTAAAAGAATGACCATTGAAGCTCTGGGGACACCTGCTACTCCTTTGCTGGTAAGCATCAGTGTAAAAACTATAAGCAGCTGCTTTGCAAAAGGAAGATGAATCCCGCTTATCTGTGCAACAAAAATTGTAGCAAGGGATAGATAAAGTGTTGTCCCGTCAAGATTAAAACTATAACCGGTGGGCATCACAAAGGCTACAATTTTCCTGGGAACACCAAACTCTTCCATTCTTTCCATCGCAACAGGAAGAGCCGATTCAGAACTTGTAGTGGCAAAAGCAATTGTGACAGGCTCTGCTACTTTGCTAAGGAATCCGCGGACGGGAATTTTAAATATCAAAGCTACCGGCAGAAGAACGACAAGCAGGAAGATTATCAGGGATACATAAAGTGTAGCAAGCAGCTTGAACAGGTTTACAAGAATATCCAGACCCATATGACCGATACTGTATGCTATTGCAGCAAAAACGGCAAAAGGGGCAAAATACATTATCAGCTGGGTGAACTTGAACATTGTTTCCGCGAGCGATTCGGTGAACCTGATCATTGGACTTTTATACTTGTCCTTTATCAGGGCTACCGCAATGCCGAAAATAATGCTGAAAATCACAATCTGTAATACCTGGCCTTCATATATCGATTTCGCGATATTTTCAGGGAAGATATGCAGGATAAGATCACTCCCTGTCACCGGTTCAACGGAAGGAACCTCAGATTGATTTACCTCATCAGGCACATTTACACCAAGCCCGGCTTTACTTATATTTATAGCAAACAGTCCAATGAACAAGGCGATTGTAGATACGATCTCAAAATAAACAAGTGACTTCCATCCCATTCTTCCTACCTGCTTAAGGTTTGAATGCCCTGCAATACCTACAACGAGGGTGGCAAACAGCAGCGGTGCAATAATTGTTTTTATGAGGCGGAGGAAAATCTTGCTGACCAGGTTCATCTTAACTGCAATCTGAGGAAGATCATATCCGAATTCGGCGCCAACAAGCATACTGATCAGTATCCAGGTGGTGAGTGATTTGCGATACCACGCATATCCTATTATTGCAATTATCGCAAACCACCTGGCCACTGTAAGTACATTTTTCCCGATGTCGATCAGCCTAAAATGATTTGTTATTGTAAGAAGCGAAACCAGGAACAGTACTGATAACAGGAAAAGCAAATACTGTCCGGGGACTTTATTGTTACCTGTTTTCCTGGATACTCCCTTTGGGGTTGGTTGTGCTTCAGGCATGGAATAATTAAAAAAGACCTACAAACATAGTAAAATGTCCTGACAGGTTAATACAGAATTGTTCCGGAATGGATCCGGGAAACAAAAAATTACCTGCTTCCCGCCTGGCTATATCACTTATTCTCTCTTATTTCAGCGATAAGGGATTCACCCACAAGTCTGAAATCAGCTGAATTTTCAGGGGGAACGACAAAGATTGATGTTCCCGGTTCAAGCCCCTGTTTGACAATGACATTCTTTTCATTCATGTCGCCAAGGATTACTATCTGGCGTGTCTTGTTTTTCTTATATACAAACGGAATGCTGTCAGCTCCCGTATAAACACATTCGGTGGGAATGAAAATTGCGTTATCAAATGTTTTGGTAATGATCCTGTTCCAGGAGGTCATCGCAGGCCTCAGTATTTTTTCCGAATTAAAGATCCTTATCATGACCTCAAACATCTTTGCATCAGAGTTCGGAAGAACCTCTCCGACATTGGCCACACTTATCACTTTACCTTTGAATGATTTCCCCGGCAAAGCATCGACTGTTATAACAACATCCTGGTCAACAGCAACCTTACTTACCTCAATTTCATTAACATAGGTCTTTGAAAGGATCGAATCCAGGTCAGGAAGGGTTGCCACAACACGATCAAAGGGATTGACTTGTGATCCCGCTTTTCTTTTGGTACCGTTCCATTCCTGTTTGTAAAGTACAATCCCATCTGCCGGAGCTCTGATTGTAAATTGTGCAAGGAAATCCTGAAGCGCTTTTACCAGAGCCTGCCCGTCGGAAAGTGCCTGTTTTGTCTGCTTTATATCTGCAAGAGCTTGTGCACGTCTCAGATTATAGTTTTTTTTCAACTGTTCCAGACCCCTTTCAGCTTTATTGAGATTTATTTCCGCCTTCCTGATTGTTGCCGGTGGCTCGTATTTTGATTCAGCAAGCGTTATCCTGGCTTCCTCAACGACATAAATCTGGTTCTTGATCTCATCTCTGAGGTCTGTCAATGTAACAGCAGTATCGAGGACCTTCATCTCAAGGTTTGCCTGTAAAGTTGTAAGATTCTCCATTGCATCCTTCAGCGTGTTATCATACTCTGTCCTGTCAAGCTGAGCTATATAATCTCCTTTTTTGACCATAGTGCCTTCAGCTATTATATCCTGGATCTTAAAACTCATGATACGCATATGATCATGACCTCCACCTCCCCTGGATCCTCCACCCTGTCCACCTCCCGGCCCTTGAGTTTGTTGTATCTCAGGACCTTTGATATCAAATGAATTTTCTGCAAGCAGTTCCCCGGAATTGGAGATCGCAATCTCAAAAAGCCCTTCCTTAACCTCTGCAAATACACTTACTTCACTTTTCTTCGACAGCAATCTGTTAAAGACTATCAGGCTGATTATGATAGCCAGTGCAACAATACCAGATATGATCAGAGTCCTTTTCATATATAATTTATTAAGTCCTATTCCATTATATAGACCAATTTGAGACTAATTTATTCCATTTCCCAAAAATAATTATTATTCCATGGAATAAATCCTGGTTAATCCTTGTCTTCTTACATATGACTTAAAGATATAAGGTTAGTAGGTCCCCGGATGGATTTCGAAAAGCCGGGGTCTGGTTTTTAAGGTTAGGTTGAAATGAAAGCCTGCAGAACGGATAATCCGGGATGCAGGTTTTCTGATTTTATGTAATCCCTATAAAAGATTATCTTTCGAATAAATTTTTCAGATCATGATGAAGTACTTACTATCGTTACAGCTAATAATTCTGCTTATTACGGCAGGCTGCGCCAATATCACACGAGACCTGTCCATTTACGATCTGAGGTGCGAAAGCCTTACAGAACCGCTTGGTATTGCCACCTGCAACCCGGTATTAAGCTGGAAGATCAGCTCAAAGGTAAATGGAACAGCGCAGAGGGCATATCAGATCCTTGTGGCAGGAAATATTAAACAATTGAACGATACTGATGCAGATATGTGGAATTCGGGTAAGATTTTATCATCCTCGGGCATCTATGTCCCTTACAACGGGAAACCACTAACTTCCAGGTCATTATGTTACTGGAAGGTAAGGATCTGGAATGAAAATGATGAAGTTTCCGGATGGAGCGCTCCTTCAACCTTCAGTATAGGCCTGCTGAATGAATCTGACTGGAAAGCACAGTTTATTGGTTTATTTTTCCCCTCGGAAAATACTGTAAGTCCCCAGCTCCGTAAAACTTTCGACCTCAAAGGATCGCCGGGGAAGTTATTCCTCCATGTCAACTCACTTGGATATCACGAGGTATTTCTCAACGGCCGGAAAGCAGGGGACGGTGTTCTGACTCCGGCAGTTTCGCAATTTAATAAAAGATCCCTGGCATTGACCTATAACCTTACTTCATTTGCCAGGGAAGGAAGGAATGACCTGGTTATCTGGCTGGGCCGGGGCTGGTATAGCAATGGATTACCGGGAGTACTGGAAAATGGGCCTTATGTCAGAGCACAGGCTGAATTATTATCGGACGGCCGCTGGGAAACCATTGTTGTTACCGATACCTCATGGAGCGGAAGGGACAGCGGGTATTCAACTATCGGCACCTGGCGGCCTCACCGGTTCGGCGGTGAACAGGTTGATGCATCACTGGTACTGAATGACCTTACATCAGGATCGCTTGATAATACTACATGGAGCGGAGTATCAGCAATACAGGTCACAGGAAGTCAGACCTCCCCGCAACTCTCCGAACCAAACCGGATAATAAAGACAATCAGGGCTGTTTCAGTTGACAAAATTAATGATACGACATGGCTTGCCGACATGGGCACAACTCTCACCGGATATGCTGAGATAAAATTCCCCCGGCTTAAGCCCGGAGAAAAAATTGTTATGGAGTATTGTGACCACCTTGATGATAAAGGGAATACTGTGAATCAGGATCAGACTGATATCTTTATCTCCGCCGGTTCACAGAATGAGACTTTCTGTAATAAATTCAACTATCATGGCTTCAGGTATATTAAAATCTCCAACCTCAGGATAATGCCGGAACCTCAAAATATTTCCGGTCACCTCATTCATACGGATTACAGGTCAGCTTCATCCTTCAAATGTTCCAACAATGAGATCAATGAGATACATGATATGATCAATTACACTCTCCGCTGCCTCAGTCTGGGAGGATATCTTGTCGATTGTCCTCAGATTGAAAGGCTTGGATACGGAGGTGACGGAAATGCTTCGACAGAGACTGCACAGATAATGTTCGATCTTGCTCCTCTTTATTCAAACTGGTTGCAGGCCTGGGCCGATTGCATACGTGATGACGGAGGGATGCCGCATACAGCTCCAAATCCTTACCCTGCCGGCGGAGGTCCATACTGGTGCGGCTTCATAATTACTGCAACCTGGAGAACTTTTAATAATTATGGCGATATAAGGATCCTTGAAAAATACTATCCGGTTATGCAAAAATGGCTTGGATATGCTGAAAAATATTCACCCGAAGGTCTTCTACAGCGATGGCCCGATACAGATTACAGGAACTGGTATCTCGGCGACTGGGCTGTTCCTGAGGGTACCGACCAGACAGATCCGGCATCAGTCGATCTTGTAAACAACTGCTTCATGACCGTATGCTATGAGACTATGCAGAAAATTGCAGAAAGACTCGGGAAACAAGGTGATGCCGGTGAATACCTTTCAAAAAAAGAAAAAATAAGTGAACTGGTTCATTCAAAGTTCTATTCTCCTGAAAAAGTATCTTACGGCAGCGGATCCCAGATAGATCTGACATATCCTATGCTGGCCGGCATTGTTCCGGATAGTCTGACCGGAAAAATCAAAAATAATCTCAGGGATCTGATAATAAACAGGCACAACGGACATTTGGCTCTGGGACTTGTCGGAATACCCGTTTTCACCGAATGGGCTGTTAGGAACCGGGAAGCTGATCTGTTCTGTTCAATGCTACTTAAGAAAGACTACCCGGGATATCTGTATATGATCCGTAATGGTGCAACAACAACCTGGGAGCACTGGAACGGGAACAGAAGCAGGATCCATAATTGTTATAACGGTATCGGGTCATGGTTCTACCAGGCAGCAGGAGGAATAAGAAGTGACGGGACCGAAGCTTTCAGGAATCTGATCATCGACCCTCAGATACCGGAAGAAATCACCTGGGCAAACACAACAAAAGAAACTCCTTTTGGAACCATTTCCGTAAACTGGAGGAAGGAAAATGATCTCTTTTATATGGAAGTTACAATCCCTGTCGGAAGCAAGGCTAAAATTGTTATTCCCGGAAACGTTAAAGTTTACAGTATGAATGGCAGGGAATATCCAAATGATCTCTCAGTACAGGAGACCGGAAGCGGAAAACATAACTTTGAATGGAAGGAAATTTAGCCTGAATAATGAGTGAGGACAATCATTATGAACTTGTTCGCAGACTTAAGCCGCAAAGGATCATCATCCCCATCCTTATAGGTCTGGGTGTTGTGGCCTGGCTTATCTCAAAGGAAGTCAGCATGGATGTCCTCAGGCATCTTCACGTTAACTGGTGGTCAGTATTATGGATCTTTATTGCATGGTGCTTCATGATAGGCAGAGATCTTGGATACATGATCAGGATAAGAGTACTTTCGGAAAATGATCTTACCTGGAAGCAGGCATTCAGGGTTATAATGCTGTGGGAATTTACATCAGCCATTACACCGTCAACAGTCGGGGGAACAGCTGTAGCTGTTGTTTTCGTACACAAGGAGGGGATTTCAGTAGGAAGAAGCACTTCAATTGTACTGGCAACATCATTTCTGGATGAACTGTATTTTGTAATAATGTTCCCGCTTATATTGCTCATCGTTGGAAAGGATGTCCTTTTCACAACTTCACTTCAGGGAACCGGTCCCGCTTTGCTAAACAACCTCATTATCGTGTCAGCTATCAGTTATATTATCATTCTCGCCTGGGTCTTATTTGTAGGGTACGGACTTTTTGTCGATCCCGGCAAGATTAAGGAAACACTCCTTTATATCTTCCGCCTGCCAGTTCTGAGAAGGTGGAAAATGTCTGCCGGGAAAGCAGGAGATGACATAATCTCAAGTTCTCTTGAGCTTAAAAAGAAGCCCGCCGGATTCTGGGTAAAAGCCTTTACTGCAACCTTTCTGTCCTGGACATCGAGGTATTTTGTTATAAATGCTATCCTTGTCGCATTCTTTGCAGTGAAGGATCACCTGCTGATATTTGCCAGACAGCTTGTAACCTGGATCATGATGATCATCAGCCCGACTCCGGGAGGAAGCGGATTTGCTGAAGTCATCCTGGGCCGGTATATCACTGATGCAATTCCTGCCGATCCGGCATATGCAGGAGGAATTGCCCTGGCAATTACAATTATCTGGAGAATAATCAGCTATTATCCTTACCTTATAATAGGTGCATCCATTACTCCGGGCTGGATACAAAGAAAATTCGTAAAACATTCTTCTAAAAAGAAATAGTTTTTATACCTTAGATGCGTCTGCAACTGATAGAAGCATCCGGTATCGATGAGTGAAGAAATCCTCAAGGCGCTGATGGAATTATTTGCCCTGATAGTCAAGCAGGACGGGGGTATGATAATTGATGAGCGTGATTATGTACTGAACTTCCTCACAAAACAACTTACAAGTGAAAATGTAAAGGAATATCTGGTTCTTTTCGATGAACATGCCGGACCGGTGGTGGAAAAACATTCCGGAACTAATACCCCGGCCACTCCTTCCGTAAAAGATTCCGTCAAAATTCTGGGAATCTGTAAACAGATCAACAAAACCCTGAACCGGGAGCAGAAAGTAATTGTACTGATGCGCCTCTTTGAGCTGGTTAACTCCGACAGTCGCTTCACTCCACAAAGAATGAATATTATAAATACTGTCGCAGAAGTATTTAATATTACAACCGGAGAATTTGAGTCTGTACAACAGTTCGTCAGAAATGATAATCCTGAAGAGATCAAAGATCCTTCAATCATGGCCTTTTATCCGGAATGTCCGGAGTGCAATACAGGTAAGTACATAACTGCCGGCAACACGGAGGCAACAATATTATGTCTGCGGATTTCAAGTGTTGATCTGTTGTTCGTCAAATATATATCAGAAGACCAGATGAGCATGAATGGCCTTCCGATCAGTCCAAGGCAGATCTATACTTTCCCCAGGGGAGGTTCAATAAGATCAGCACAGGGTTATCCTGTATATTACAGCGATATAAGTTCAAGATATCTTTCAGGCTCAATAATCAACAAACTATCGTTCCGGGTTATTAACCTTTCATATTTTTTTGTTGAAGGTCACCCTGCAGTTGACGATTTAAGCTTTAATGCACAGGAAGGCCAGCTTATAGGTATACTGGGCGGCAGCGGATCAGGAAAAACAACTCTTCTCAATCTCCTGTCAGGTATACAGAAACCCTCCCGCGGATCAGTCAGAATAAACGGGCTGGATGTTGATAAGGACAGCAAGGCTCTGGAAGGTGTTATGGGATACGTTCCACAGGATGACTTACTGAACGAGGATCTGACAGTTTTTGATAACCTGTATTTTACAGCGTCCCTCTGTTTTAAGGACAAAACAGTTAAGGAAATTACTGAACTTGTTGACCGCACCCTGATGAACCTGGGCCTTTTTGAAAAAAGAGACCTTAAGGTAGGATCACCATATAATAAGGTGATCAGCGGAGGCCAGAGAAAACGACTCAATATCGCCCTGGAAATTATAAGGGAGCCTTCCGTTCTGTTCCTGGATGAACCTACATCAGGATTATCATCAAGGGATTCTGAAATCCTGATGGACCTGCTGAGAGATCTGACCCTGAAGGGGAAACTGGTCATCACGGTAATCCACCAGCCATCATCCGAGATCTTTAAAATGTTCGACAGGATCCTGATCATGGACCAGGAAGGGTGTATGGTGTATTACGGAAATCCAATCGATGCCGTCACATGGTTCAAAACTCTTGATGCCCGGATAAACTCAAAACTTGGAGAGTGTCCTTCGTGCGGTAACGTTGAAACAGAGGCGATTTTTAATATTATTGAATCACAGGTAGTTGATGAGTTCGGGAAATATACTGAAAAAAGAAAAACATTACCGGCCGAATGGGCTGACATTTTCAGGAAGAGTCATCCTGTAACTGAAGAGCCCGAACAGGTAGAAAAACCACATAGCGATCTCAACAGACCGGGCAGGCTGAAACAATTCCGGATCTATTTTACGCGTGACATTAAAAGCAAAGCAGCCAACAGGCAATATCTGACACTCACCCTGCTTGAAGCTCCTGTACTCGGACTTATTCTGTCATTTATAATAAGGTATATTCCCGATCCGGGTTCAGATAAGTATCTTTTTGCAGAGAATGATAATATCCCCATCTATATTTTCATGAGCATTATTGTGTCATTGTTCCTGGGGCTTACAATAAGTGCAGAGGAGATCTTCCGTGACAGGAACATTCTGAAAAGGGAGCGCTTCCTGAATCTAAGCAGGACAAGCTATCTGGGTGCCAAGGTCTGCATAATGGTACTGATATCTGCAACCCAGTCAGTACTTTTCCTGGCAATTGCGAACCCGGTACTGGGTGTAAAAGGATTATTTTTCAACTACTGGCTGTCATTATTTGCAACATCATTCTGTGCAAACATGATCGGGCTCAACATTTCCTCAGCATTCAACTCGGCTATTACAATTTATATAATTATCCCCCTGCTGATAATCCCTATGATGGTCTTAAGTGGCGCTATGTTCCCTTTCGATAAACTTAACAGGATTATAGGAAATGTAGAAAAAGTACCGCTTATAGCTGAGTTCATGCCCACAAGGTGGACTTATGAAGCGCTGATGGTGTCACAATTCAGGGATAACCGGTTCAGCCAGACCCGGTACGACCGCGAACAGGAAACATATTACTCCCTCCAGAAGAAAATCAGCGAATCGGATTTCAACAGGGTTTACCGGATTCCCGAACTTAAAAGAGCATTATCCGATTGTCTTTATGAATTCAGGACTACCGGCAGAGACGTGCAGGAAGGTAAAGAGAAATTAGCGACAGTAAGAAATTATGACTGCTTTGCCCTTCTTCAAAACGAACTGATTAAGATCAGCAGCCTTTATTCTCTTCCCGGGTTCCGGTATATAAGCTCTCTTACACGCGGGAAATTCAGTCAGGCGGCAGCTGATTCAGCCTTTGCCTACCTCAATAAGGTGGATGGAATCTTCAGGGAACAGTTCAATAAGGCAAATAACACACGGGACAGGTTCTACAATCTGAATGCAGGCAGGCTTAACAGCCTTAAGGATGAATATTTTAATTATGAACTCGAACAGATTGTTACCAAATACTATGAGCAGAATAAAATGCTCATTCATAAAAATTCAATCATCCAGAATGTTGATCCTGTTTACCTCGATCCTTTTAATGAAGGAGCCCTGGCATTCAGGACACATTTTTATGCCCCGTCAAAATACTTCCTTGGCAGGAATACAGATACTTTCAGGTTTAATATCGGTGTAATTTTAGCCGGGACCCTGCTCCTTTATATTATCCTGTATCTTAATCTGCCGGCCAGGGCGGTTATGATAATTGAAGAATTTAAGATACGAAAGCGGTTGATCAGTAAATAGTTTAGAAGTTTTTTATATATTTGCATTAATCAATGTACCCTGATGAAAGGAAAGTCTGTATTAATTCTGTTCATTGCACTTTTTCTTGTTTCTGCCTGCAGGAATTCATCAAAGAATTCTTCGGAATTTGTATTTCCCGAAGCCGATTCGGTTCCTGTTGGTGAAGCTGAGAAACTGAGCGCCGAAGCTATTGCTGATATCTCGAGGAATATTGCCTCACCGGTTGAGATCGCGAACCTCCTTCAAACATTATCCGTTCCGTTCTCACCCGATTATCTGGCATCATCAGTTGATGCCAACAATCAACCCACGGCTTTTGACAAAGCTCTTGCCCTTGGAATTCTGGGAGCTGACCTGGGTTACCTGAATATGTATGAAAAGACCGGAACGTCCATAAACATACTTTCGGACATCCGGAAGCTTGCTGAAGGCCTTAAAGTGGGTCAGTTTTTTGATTTTGAGGCACTTAAAAAACTATCACTCAATAAATCAAATCTCGATTCCCTGCTGTTTTTGTCTATAGATTCATATAATCAGATTGATAAATACCTGCGAGAAAATGACAGGGGACATCTTTCGGCGCTTATGATAATCGGCGTCTGGCTTGAAGGTCAGCACCTCGCCACACAGGTGGCCCGGCAATATCCCGATCCAATACTGAAAGACCGGATAGGTGAACAAAAGATCATTCTCAACGACCTGATAATGCTGGCCTCACCCTATTGTACCCGCGACAGTGAATTTGATTCACTATGCAAATACCTTCAGGACATAAAGGAAAAATACAGGGAAATAAAAATAACTTATACACTTGGAGAACCTGTAAGTGTTGAGAAGAATGGAGGACTTGTAGTTGAACAGACCGAAACAAGTAACGTAGAGATGACTGATGCCCAACTGGCAGCAATAACAGAGGTTACAAGGAATATCCGTGACAGGCTGGTTATAAATAATTAATATGAAGATATATCTGACAGCTCTTTTTATGTTAATTACCATGGGAATAATGACTTACGGCCAATCATCTGACCCAATGGTAGGCAAATGTATATTGAATGCCGGCCCTGATGCCAGGTATCTGAAAGATTTCAGAGTGCAGCTCGGAAAAGGTCCCGAGAACGGAGAACCAAGATTCAGGGCACAAATGTCGCTCTGGAAAAATACAAAATACAGATTCTCAATGTGTAATTCCGAAGATTCGGAAGGAAAGCTTTATTTATACCTTAAAGATGATGCCAATAAAGTAGTCCTTTCATCATTTGACCAGAAAACCGGGAAAACATATTCATTTATCGATTTCATATGCAACAAAAGCGGCATATACCAGCTGAGCTACGATTTTTCCGGAGGCATGAAAGGCTCAGGAGTTGGCGTTGTCTCAATGATAAAATGACCGGTTAAAAAAGGCTGAACACCTGAATAATTATAACCATCAGCATAAATCCGGCAAAAAATATCTCCGGAATTATCCGTTTCCTTATATTTATATAATGATTTGCCAGTATATAACAGGCTGGGATCGCTATTACCCAGAGAAGTTCAGCCGAAGCAGAAGGAAGGGCAATATAAAGAACAACAGAAATAAACAATCCCCACAACAGAAGATAAAAAGTCTTCCTCGATTTAATTTTCATTGAATTAATATGTTGCGCCAGATAAACAATACCCGACAGTATCATTAATCCTGATATTACAAGTGCTACAATCTCCAGCCTTGAAAGTATTGTTCCGGGAGAGCCGGTAAACAGATTCTCTCTTATATCATCCGACAGTTCCACAATATTCATTCCAAGTACGTAGTAAATTCCGTATAGGAAAATATATGGAGTCAGGAGCCCTATGACGGAGGTGAATATTTCAATAATATTCCCTGTTCTGAGCAAAGCAATACCGATGAACACGAGCAATCCGAACCATATCATATTTGCATAGAACAGAGACCCTGTGCTTATCAGAAGGGCTGCATCAAAAAAATTAAATGCTGTTCCGGGTTTTCTGTAAGCCTCCATTATCCTTTTCAGTGCTAAAGTAAGAAACACGGCTGAAGGAAGAACAGGATTCATTACCTGAAGTGATGGCATAACAGCGCTGAACAGGGTGAAAAATACTGCAGGTAAAAAAGTCCTCTCACCGATAAAAAAAACCGAAGTATTAAAATTCACAAGAAGGAAAAGCAGTACAGCAAGGATTATAAATGAAAAGATCACTCCTGCGCGGGGACTGCTGCCCGTAATCAGTCCGGCAATATTGTATAACGGCATTGACCTGATCTCATATACAGATGAAGGCTGAATCCGCGGATTAATAAAGGCACTGAGCCAAAGTAATATGAGCATTACAATTATTAGGAATAATACTCCCGGTCCCGTCCCTCTGAATAATCTTGAGATCATCTGTTTTACAAATCGAATCCGATATCTTTTCTGTAATACATATTTTCAAATGAAATAAGTGCAATATTGCGATATGAACCCCGGAGTGCTTCTGGCATAGTCCCTCCCCAGGAACTGACTGCCATTACCCTGCCCCCCGATGTTACAACTTTGTTTCCATCAATTTTTGTTCCTGCATGGAACACAACACAATCACTTGTTTTGTCAATTCCGGAAATTACTTTCCCTTTTTCAAAGCTACCCGGGTAACCGCCGGAAACAAGCATCACTGTAGTGACAAATCTGTCGTCCGTCACAAGAGTACGTTCCGACAGGTCGCCTGCTGCCACACCTTCCAGCAGGTCAAAAAGATCAGATCTGATCCTGGGAATAATAACCTCTGACTCGGGATCGCCAAGCCGCGCATTGAACTCAATTACAAACGGATCACCCCCGGAATTTATTAATCCGAAGAATAAAAATCCCTTATATGTTATACCCTCTTCCACAAGACCCATCATAGTCGGGTCGATGATCCTTGTCTTTACCTTCTCCATGAACTCTTTGCCGGCAAAGGGAACAGGAGAAACCCCTCCCATGCCGCCAGTGTTTAACCCGGTATCACCTGCACCTACTCTCTTGTAATCCTTTGCTTCGGGGAGCAGCTTCCATGATTTACCGTCGGTAATAATAAATACCGACAATTCAACCCCCTTCAGAAATTGCTCCACAACCACCTTATTCCCGGCTTTATCGAATTTGCCGTCAAGGATTGAGTACACTTCATTTTCTGCTTCGTCAATATTATCAATTATCAACACTCCTTTCCCTGCAGCAAGCCCGTCAGCCTTAACAACATAGGGGCTCTGAAGTGTCTTGAGGAAATGTCGTACACCGCCAGCTTCCGACTTTGTAAAAGTCCTGTAGACTGCTGTCGGAATCTTGTGCCGTACCAGAAATCCTTTTGCAAAATCCTTGCTTCCCTCAAGACGTGCGGCAGACATGTCAGGACCTATTACCGGAATATCTTTCAGAACATTATCACTAAGGAAAAAATCATGGATGCCGGCGACAAGCGGAGCCTCCGGTCCGACAACAACCATTCCAGCTTTATTATCAATAACGGCTCTCTTTACCTGATCAAAATTACAGGGATCTATACCAAGATTAGTGCCGATCATTGCAGTACCTGCATTACCGGGTCCTGTAAAGATCCTGCTTACTTTTTTGCTTTGCGAAAGCTTCCAGGCAAGGGCGTGTTCCCTTCCCCCTGAACCCAGAATCAGAATATTCATTTACGGGGATATTAAGGTAGTTCAAAATTAGTATTTCAGTATTAAAATCAAAACCCGGTGCGGACTATTATAAATTATCATTGCAAGCCTGTGCAGGTAAAAGCATAGCCTTTCCTGACTGATCCTTCGAGAAATTCATTAAGGAAGATCCTTGAAGCCGATTCCTGGCTGTCGTGCAAAACAATAACCGAACCCGGTCTTATTCTTTTATAAAGTATTCTCAGCGATCTTGCAGGCTCAAAATCTCCGTCAAAATCATATGGCATCACATCCCAGAAAACTACTTTAAAGGTATTCCGGAGCTTTCTGTACTGGTTAATACGTAAAAGTCCGAATGGCGGCCGGAATAATGTTCCCGACGTGAAAGGTACCGCCTTATCAACATCCCTGCAATAATCCTTCAGGGAAGTGCCCCATCCGTTAAGGTGATTATATCCGTGGTTTCCGACCACATGCCCCTCCATTCTGATCTTCCGGATCAGATCAGGATATAGTTCGGCAGCCCTGCCATTGCAGAAAAATGCTGCTTTTATATTATGCCTTTGAAGTATATCAAGCAGTTCCGGAGTTGAATCCGGATCAGGTCCGTCATCAAAAGTAAGGCACAGTACCTTGTCCTTTGTTTTTATCCTGAACAAGGCTCCGGGATAGATAATCCTGGCAAAGATTGAGATTGTGAAAAACCTCATGTCAGGCCTCTAACGGGAATAGAGTTTTTCATAATACCTGCCTATGACAGCCTCAGATAAGGATATCAGATCTTTGTCGTCCAGATTAACTGCCATCCTGTAAATATCGAGAAGAGCCTGCATATTGATACCGGTTGGGTAGTCGAGCCCATATCGGCCTGCGGGATCAAGCGAAATCGAATATTCAAGATACTCCTTTGAATAATTGATTATATCTCCGATAAGCTTATTGCCCTCTTCTTTCTGGCCGGACCTTATAAGTACTTCTGCAAGTCCGACGCTTAAAAAATCATTCGGGAGTTTTGCGGCAGGTACTATTTCAAGCCCTCTGCGGACAACCTCAACCGCTTTCAGGGTATCACCTGCAGCCAGCAGTTCCTTTCCCAGATTCCCGAAGAGCCTCCTGAAATTACTGAACATCCTGCGGTTGTTCTCATCAAGGTAAACTGATGGATCCCCTGCATTTCCCCATTTGAACTTATTCATCATGTTATCATACATTACAACAGGATCTATGATCCCGAAATCACCCTCTTCATTCTCACCGGTTTCAATCGGTACTATCCTGTAAGCCATACCTTCCTGAACAAAGAATTTTTCAAGGCCGTTATATTGTGATGAAGGTACTGTGGTCGAGAAATATAACGGTCGTGACCATTTGCCTGTTGAAATGAGATCCATTATAGCGAGGTCGTCCTTGAATGCATCAGATCCTGTGAATTCCCAGATCATCGGTGAAAGCAGCCTGTCCCTGAAATACTCTTTTACTGTACCGTTCGAAAGCACGACAGATGAATCCACATCAATAAGTAATTGATTTGTCGGTATATAATTGACAAAATCATTTCTGCCGGAAAGATCGATCTGATACTTCCGGTCATCCATACCTGCAAACCTTATTATCTCATTAATGTTAATGGGTTTTCCTATCCTTGAGCTTACCGGGAGCTGGTTCCTCAGTCCCTCACGGTATTTCTCCGGTCCGAGCGTAAATGGAAGCGGATCGGATTTGAAAGCTTTCTGCATCATCATTTCTATATACCAGCCAGCCTGGAGATAACTCAGATTAGCTACCCTTACATCTGTTCTTATATCCTCAACATCCTGAACATACCAGAGCGGGAAGGAATCATTATCCCCATATGTGAAAAGGATGCTGTTGGGAGCACATGATTCAAGATAATTGGCCCCTATGTCTCTTGCTGTGTACCGCCCCGATCTGTCATGATCATCCCAATTCTCAAATGCCATAAGCAGGGGACATGCAGCAAGAAGAATAACAAATGCTATTATGCCGGCCGGCCTGTTTTGTAAGAATTTCTTCAGAAATTCATATACCAGCATGAACCCTGTCCCAATCCAGATCGCATACGCGTAAAATGATCCGGCATATGCATAATCCCGTTCCCGTGGCTGATTGGGACTCTGGTTAAGATAGAAAATGATGGCAAGGCCGGTCATAAGAAAAAATGTAAATACCAATGCCATTCCTTTCCTGTCTTTCCTGTATTGCCATATTAAACCTGCAATGCCTATCAATAACGGAAGCATGAAATACCTGTTCCTTCCGGGATTATCTTTCAGTTCTGCCGGCAGGAGATCCTGATCTCCAAGCCTGGCATTATCCAGGAATTTTATTCCGCTTATCCAGTTCCCGTGGATCTTATTACCGTTACCCTGGATATCATTCTGACGTCCGGAAAAATTCCACATGAAATACCGCAGGTACATAAAACCGGTCTGATACCTGAAGAAGAAGCGTAAGTTTTCTCCGAAGGTCGGACAGACTATTGTCTCTCTTCCTGATCCGGAACCTACAGTATATCTCCTTCCTTTTACCCTGCCCCAGAATTTATATGCAGATTCATGATCCGGATCGGGACTGTACATCCGGGGGAAAATTGTCTCAAACCTGCCGTCATAATCATACTCAGGATGGTGATAAGGCTCATATTTCCCGCCGACCTTATTATAACCCGAGATCACTTTTCTGACATCAATTGCCGGTGCGCTGTAATATGGTCCGAAGAATTTCGGGGAACTCCCATACTGCTGCATATTTATATAGTATGCAAGTGAGAATATATCCGAAGGATTATTCTGGTTCATCGGAGGACGGGCGGAAGATCTGATCATTATCATTGCAAATGATGTATGACCGATCATTATAACTGTAAGCGCGGTGACAATATAATTAAGGATCAGATTCTTTTTATTTATTGTATATCTGATGCCGAGAACCAGTAGGGCACCAACGGCAACAACAAAAATCAGCAGGCCGCTGTTATATGGCATACCCAGACCATTGACGAAGAACAGTTCAAACCAGCCGGCGGCTTTTGGAACTCCCGGGATCATTATAAATACAAGTGTACCGAGGATCAGAATTGCCACTGCAAGGGCTGTTATAATCCCGCGTCCTGTTACCTCAAATTTTTTAAAATAGAAAACCAGGACGAGAACCGGTATCACAAGCAGATTGAGCCTGTGAATTCCGAGTGCCAGACCTATTATATATGCTGCAAGTATAATCCACCTTCCTGCATGTGGTTCGGCAGCTTCTTCCTCCCACTTAAGCATTGCCCAGAAAACAATGGCAGTACAGAGTGATGAGAGGGCATATAATTCGCCTTCAACAGCTGAAAACCAGAAGGTATCGGAAAATGTATATGCCATTGCCCCGATAATTCCGCTGAAGATCACAGGGAGAATGTGTTGTGATTCAAGACCCTCATTCTTTACAATTACTCTCCTTACAAGGTGTGTTATTGTCCAGAACAGGAACATAATTGCGAATGCACTGCATATTCCCGAAAGTATATTTACCATCAGTGCAGCATGAGATGCATCTCCGCCGGCAAAGAGTGTGGCAACCCGTCCCAGCATTATGAAAAGCGGTGCTCCCGGAGGATGACCAACCTGAAGCCTGAATGCTGAAAGAATGAATTCACCACAGTCCCAGAAACTTACTGTGGGTTCGACTGTAAGCAGGTAAATGGTCGCCGAAAAAACGAACATAAACCAGCCTGTAATATTATTCCAGCGGCGGAAAGTACCCCATACTGAATTCATAAATGATCGCTTTGTTTAATTTGATTAACAAATATAATATCTCCAGGGCTTATTTTTCCATAATTCCCCGGCATAATCTATCCCTATTCTGGGTCCGGTTTTATAGGAAGGTGTAACACCATTATCTTCTACCCAAATCCGGGCGGATGTTGAAAGATCCTCACCATAATATGATCTGTCTATCCCAAGTGCCCTTGTCAGTTTCCCCGGGCCGTCGAATCCTTCAATGCCCCTTATAAGTACTGCCTGTGGTATTCCCGCCGGTGCAGTAACGAAATTAAGCATCCAGTACATGCCATATACAAAATATACATATATCTTTCCACCTTCACCGAACATAACCCTGTTCCTCGGGGTTTCTCCCCTGCTTGCATGGCAGGCCTTATCATCTATACCGTTATAAGCTTCTGTTTCAGTGATCATGAACTTCTGAAATCCTTTATCCTTATTTCCTGTAACTATATTTTTCCCAATGAGACCGGGAGCAACAACGAGAACGTCGCGGATGAAAAAATCTGTAATCAATCTTTGCCCCATCTAAGTATCAATAAGCGATTTTATCCTCAAATTCATTCCATTTTCTGAAAACTATCTCTCCGTTGCAATCTTCAGGACGGATGAATTTTATTTTTCTGGCCGACGGATTGAGTATAATTTCGTCGTAAATGAATTTATCGCTGAATCCTGCATTTGCAGCATCTATCCTGTCGGAGGCATAAACTACTTTCTTTATACCTGCCCAGTAAACGGCACCCAGACACATTGGACAGGGTTCACATGAAGTGTAGAGAATACATCCTGAAAGATCATGAGTTTTGAGTAATTCTGAAGCTTTCCGGATAACAATCATCTCTGCATGAGCCGTCGGATCGTGCGAAAGAACAACCCTGTTATTGCTCTCGGCAATGATCCTGCCCCGACGTGTAATTACGGCTCCGAATGGTCCTCCACCTTCTTTTATGCCATCAGCGGCAATACTTATAGCGTGTTCAAGAAAAAACCGGTCATTTCCCATTTCAAATAAAATAATCCCTCCCTTACGGAAAAGCATGTAAAAATAAACTTAGTTTTGCATACCGTAATAAATTCTTTCAATTTCTTTTTTTTTAATAAATATGTTGTATTTTTGCAATCCCGAAATTCAGCGGGTTATTTAAGAAGAAACTGAAGTTCAAACAATAAAAATAAAACAAGTGGATACCTTAAGCTATAAAACAGTATCGGCCAACAGGTCAACTGTGAACAAGGAATGGGTGGTTATAGATGCAGAAGGGGCAGTTCTGGGGCGGCTTGCAACAGTTGTCGCCAGCATGCTGAGGGGGAAACACAAAACCAATTTTACTCCTCATGTCGATTGTGGTGATTATGTGATCGTTACCAATGCCGATAAAGTTGAGCTGACTGGTGACAAGTGGTCACGTAAAGAATATGTAAGGCATACAGGGTATCCGGGCGGACAGAGATTTACAACCGCCGAAGAGCTTTTAAAAAAGAATCCCATCGGACTAGTAGAAAATGCAGTGAGGGGTATGCTTCCAAAAAACCGTCTGGGCAGAGCTATATTCAAGAACATGTATATTTATACCGGTTCATCACATCCGCATGAAGCCCAGAAACCTAAGAAAATTGAACTTTAATACAAGAATAGCACAGATATGGAATCGATCAATGCCCTTGGAAGAAGAAAAGCAGCTGTTGCCAGAGTATATTTAAATGACGGGAAAGGCAATATCACTATCAATGGGAAAGATTACAAGGATTACTTTGGATCCGACATACTTCAGTATGTAGTTACCCAGCCGCTTCTTCTCCTCAATTCTGCTGATAAATATGATATTACAGTCAACCTTGAGGGCGGTGGCGAAAGAGGTCAGGCTGAAGCTGTCCGCCTCGGTATTACACGAGCCCTTGTAAAGGTTGATGCTGAAAATAAGACATCCCTTAAGGCTAATGGTTTTGTCACCCGCGATCCCCGCGAGGTTGAAAGGAAGAAACCGGGAAGACCCAAAGCACGCAAAAGATTCCAGTTCAGCAAACGTTAGAAGCTGGCTGCAGGATCTGCCGAGAGCAAGTTTAGTATCTAAATTGCAAAGACTTCCGCAGGGCGGAACTACTCTGCAATTGATTGTTAAAGAATGTAAACTTAAATATTTATAAATGCCAAGAACAGATTTTAAACAATTACTTGATGCCGGAGTACATTTCGGACATCTTAAAAGAAAATGGAACCCTGCAATGGCTCCTTATATCTTTATGGAGCGCAATGGGATACATATCATTGACCTTGAAAAAACGATCGTCAAGCTTGACGAAGCAGCATCAGCAATGAAGCATATTGCCAGGTCGGGCAAGAAAGTATTGTTTGTAGCTACAAAAAAGCAGGCCAAAGAGATAGTTGCCGAGAAAGTTAAGAAAGTAAATATGCCTTATGTTACTGAAAGGTGGCCGGGAGGTATGCTTACAAATTTCCCGACTATCCGTAAGGCTGTCAAAAAGATGGGATCAATAGATAAAATGGCAACCGACGGGACCTTTTCAAACCTGTCAAAACGTGAAAAGCTCCAGGTAACCCGCCAGAGAGCAAAGCTTGAAAAGACCCTCGGAAGTATTGTTGATCTTACCAGACTCCCTTCAGCACTGTTTATTGTTGACGTGTGCAAGGAACATATTGCAGTCAGGGAAGCAAAACGTCTCGGTATCCCGGTATTTGCTATGGTCGATACAAACTCCGATCCCACAGAGATTGACTTCCCGATCCCTGCAAATGATGACGCCTCTAAATCCATATCCCTCATCACCGATATTCTTTGCGAAGCTATTGAGGAAGGGCTCAATGAAAGAAAACTGGAAAAAGATAAGGAACCCGGTACGAAAGATAAGAAAATCATCAGAAAAGAGCTTGAAACCAAAGATATACCTGCTTCACTGATAGAAGCTATCGTTGAAGAGGAAGAAGATGCGGACGAGGAAGAAGCTGATGAAGAAGAACTTGCAGGAGATGCCTCCGAAGAAGAAAATGCTTCGGAAACTACTGATGACGATACTGAAGAAGAAGAAGAAGAATAGAATTTGTAATTAATTTTAATTAAAAATAAGATCTGATGGCTACAATAAGCGCTGCAGACGTTGCAAAACTGAGACGTGTTACTCTTGCAGGAATGATGGATTGTAAAAAAGCTCTTGAGGAAGCTGATGGGAATTTTGATAAAGCAATTGAGATTATCCGTAAAAAAGGTCAGGCAGTTGCAAATAAAAGGGCTGACAGAGAGGCAACAGAAGGAGTTGTACTTGCCAGAGTGTCTTCCGATTGTAAAAAAGGATATATGATAGTACTGAACAGCGAATCCGATTTCGTTGCCAAGAATGCCGAATTTATAGGATTCGCCAATAAGATCCTTGATATTGCCCTTGCTTCCGGTCCCTCAAACCTCGAAGAACTTAAAGCACTTCCGATGGACGGCGTTACTGTCGGTGAAAAAGTAATTGAATATATAGGTATTATAGGTGAGAAACTCGACCTTTCATATTTTGACAAGATCGATGCACAACATGTTCAGGCATATATCCATCCCGGGAACAAGCTCGCCACCCTGGTTGGTTTTTCCAAAGCCGGAGCAGATCTGCAGCTTTATAAAGATATTGCTATGCAGGTGGCAGCAATGAACCCTGTGGCTGTCGACAAAGCTGACGTTCCGCAAACCGTAATAGACCAGGAACTCGAGATCGGCAGGGAACAGGCAAGAAGGGAAGGAAAACCCGAAGCTATGCTCGGTAAAATAGCCGAAGGCAAACTTGCCAGATTCTATAAAGACAGTACACTGATAAACCAGGACTTTATTAAGGACAATAAGCAGACTGTCGGTCAATATCTTAAGTCTGCTGATAGCACCCTTAAAGTAACTGGATTCAAAAGATACACATTGAACATTTGAACCAGGTTTATGATTCAATTTAAAAATGGCGCATCATGGCGCCATTTTTTTTGCTATTTTCGTCGCTATTCATCACAAGTAAACCCCCTTTCCCGTCCCGCAAGGCGGGAGGCTAGGCAATCACCTTCCCCCGTGGGGGAATCCCGATAGCTATCGGGAGGGATGAAGGCTATTTTAATAAAATCGAGAAGAAACATTATAAAGACATTAAGCTACCAGGATAGTTATTACCTATGAAGTATAAAAGAATATTATTGAAGATTAGCGGAGAATCGCTTGCCGGCTTTGGAGATCATGGTATTGATGAAACCATTCTTGAAATTTATGCCAGGCAGATTTCCGAAGTAGCAGAAAAGAAATGCGAGGTGGCAGTTGTGGCAGGAGGCGGAAATATTTTCCGCGGACTGAGTGGCACAGAATCGGGCTTTGACAGGGTAAAAGGTGATCAGATGGGTATGCTGGCAACTGTCATAAACAGTATCGCTCTCGAAGATGCCGTTAAACGATGCGGGGGAAAAGCAAAAGTATTCACATCTATAAGGATGGAACCGGTGGGAGAGCTGTATAGAAGAGACCGGGTACTTGAAGATCTGAATAAAGGTATAGTATGCATTATTGCAGGGGGAACTGGTAACCCGTTCTTTACCACTGATACGGCTGCAGCGCTCAGAGCGGTTGAGATTGGAGCAGATGTACTCCTCAAAGGCACCCGGGTTGACGGAGTTTATACCGACGATCCGGAAAAAAATCCATCCGCACAACGGTTTGATAAAATATCATTTGAAGAGGTGATCTCACGGAGGCTTAAAGTGATGGATTCCACAGCTTTTACATTGTGCCGGGAAAACAGGATGCCCATAATTGTCTTCGATATGAATAAGAAGGGAAATCTTATGAATCTGATTTCAGGATCAGAAACCGGAACACTTATTTATATCTGACAACAGATTGTTTTTATCTATTTTATTAAATTTGTTACTTTCAGAAAATGATTACTTGAATTATTCAGGCAGCCATTAATTAATAACCTGTTAATTTAACTATTATGAATGAAGATGTTGAACTTATAACAGAAGAGACTAAGGACAGGATGCAAAAGGCCATCGAACATCTTGAACACGAACTGGCACGGCTGCGGGCAGGAAGGGCTACACCGGTTCTTCTCGACGGCATCACTGTAGCTTATTATGGTGTAAATTCACCTCTGAACCAGGTTTCGAACATAAACACTCCCGATCCTAAAACTATACTTATTCAGCCCTGGGAAAAATCTATGCTCGGGACTATCGAAAAAGCTATTATGGCAGCCAATATCGGGCTTACTCCCATTAATAACGGCGAAGTGATCCGGATAAATATCCCTCCTCTGACCGAAGAACGCAGACATCAGCTTGTTAAACAGGTCAGAAATGAAGGTGAGACTGCAAAGATAAGTATCAGGATAGCCCGCAAATGGGCGAATGATGAGCTTAAAGAGCTTCTCAAATCCGGCCTCCCCGAAGATCTTGAAAAAAATGCCGTTGAAAAGGTCCAGGAAATGACAACAGAATACAATTCCAGGGTAGATAAGATTGTCAGCCTTAAAGAAAAGGATGTTATGACGGTTTAAGTTTCAGCGTATACTTCGCTGCCGCTTTTACTGCCCCTTCACTGAATACATCCCTGTAGAATTTCCCTTCAACGTAAGTTTTTGTCTGCGACAGGTAAAATTCACTCGCAGGGATCCCTGATGCACCTGTGGGAATTACAGTATATGACTCATCCCAGTCGGCAGTATTGTAAATATGTCTTTCTGATGCTCCGTCAGTAACTCTGAAATCTTCATCGTAAGTGTAGGGGCACACAGTATGGCTGCTCCCCCCCACCCCATACACATCTGAATTGAAATTAAAGATCCGGTCCAGGATCTTTACTGTCCCCAGCGGATGAGTAAGGGATATTTTATGGATAGCCTCCCACTGCCATGCTGTAATATCATTACCGTATGATCCGGAAAGTTCTTTGATGCCATCCTTAAAACTTCTGAGTACAATATCATCGAGGTTCTCCACAGTAGTTGTTTTTATATCATCAACCCACTGGTCTCCACCGTTTTTCAGGATGCGGAAAATGTAATAATCTCTGATAGGACCAGGCAGCTGGCTGAAAAGTTCATTAAGTTCGTCTCCCAGCAGGTTACGGGCAAAGTTCCTGGTAAAAAATTCGAAGACCGTCGGAGCAATCTTATTACCGCCCATATCATAATCCCAGTCCTGCAGTGTTTTAAACGCCTGGGATTCCAGAGGCTCAAGTTCATTTATACGGTCTTTAAGTTTAAGTATGAAAGGGGTAAGAAGTGCTGCATAGCCGGAATGCTGATCTGTGATCATTCTCCTGAAATCGTCAATCCCCAGGATTTCTTTTTCCCCGATCATCTGCCGTATCCTGTCGATCCTGTATGGGACATAGAACCTGAATGAAATGTAATACGGATATTCACTTCCGACAGTCTTGTTATTTGCCGAGGAAATGAAACCTGATTCCGGGTTGTAGCTGAAGGGAAGCTGTTCGACGGGAACATAACCTTTCCAGTCGAATTCGTCCGTTTCACCCGATCTGATTGTGGATCCGAATCCTTTTCTGACCGGAATGCCGCCACCGGTAACAAGGCCGATATTTCCGTTCACATCGGCATATGCAAAATTCTGGCTTATTGATTTGAAATAACCCACTCCTTTTCTGAACGATTCCCAGTCAGTAGCCCTGTTCATGCTGTAGACAGCCAAAAGTTCATCACTTTGGTCATAACCCGACCATCTCATTGTAAGTACTGCATCATTTATACCCCTGAAACCGGAAACAATCGGCCCCCTGTGTGTGAATTTAAGCAGAAGGGTATCTACACGGCCGGTTTTGGATTTTATGACCTCTTTTCTTATCATCATATTCCGCCACTCGCCATTAAAAAAATACTGATCCTCATTCTCCGGATTTATCTTTTCTGCAAACAGATCTATATCATCCACCATCAGGTTAGTCATTCCCCAGGCTACCTTTTCATTATGCCCGGCGACCACAAATGGTTCTCCGGGTATAACAACACCCGTGATATTGATCTTCCCCGGTACGACCTGGTGCATCTGCATCCATATCCCGGGAGAGCTCAGTCCAAGATGCATATCATTTGAAAAGACAGGTTTGCCGGTAGTGGTCTTCGAACCCGAGACAGCCCAGTTATTACTCCCCGAGAATGAATTTATCCCCAGAGCCTTCAGCTTATCAAGAGAATAAATAAATGACTGAGCCTGTTTCAGGATCTCATCTTCGAGCCTGAACTCAGGAAACACTACTGAAGATACAGCTTCCCAGTCGGGAATAAGCTGTCCTGCTTTCTCATGGCCGAGCTCCTTAACCAGTTTATAAATGAAGATATCCGTCGACAGGTTGCCGGATGCAAGATCCCACCCCATATATCCTATTATATTGGCAATATCCTCAAGCTTCCATTCATCAGGTTTATAGCCGAGTATTTTAAATTCCGGCGGCAGTTTTTTACCGGCATCGCTAATATAATTGTTTACACCGTCGGCAAAGGCCTGAAGACATGCTGTTACCTCAGGCTCCTGGCTGCTCAGTACCATCTTTGACTTTGCTGTCATATCCAGACTGCGCAGAAAATGATCTGTCTCGATGTAATCATCACCAAACAGTTCTGACAATCTGCCGGTCGTGGCACGGCGGATAAGATCCATCTGCCACATTCTTTCCTGCGCCATTATATACCCGGTTGCAAGGTAGAGATCGTGTTCACCGGCGGCATAAATATGAGGCATCCCTCTCTCATCACGGTAAACCGTAACCTCCTGCTCAAGCCCCTTTATAACAAGCTCACCGTTATAAACAGGAAGCGCACCTTTTTTTATCCCGGAAACAATTGTTAATCCGGTTATAAGTGCAATAGCCAGTATTACTGCCAGAACAATCAGGATAGTCTTAAGCGTTTTCATTGATCAGAAGGTATTTTTTTGCTAAGTTAATAATCAGGGTTTAAAAATCATCATATATTTTGCTGTCTTTTTTACGGCATCGCTGCTAAAATAATCTCTGTAGAACCGGCCATCAAGATAAGTTTCAATCTGTGAAAGGTAAAATTCGTCCCGGGGTACACCCGAAATGCCTCCCGGAAGAACGGAATATGAATCATCCCAGTCGGAAGTGTTATAAATGTTTCTGATTGATGCTCCCTGGGAAGCTGAAAATCCCGGCTTAAATGAAAAGTAGGGCAAACTGCGTGATCACTTCCCCCGATCGGGAACACTTCAGAATTAAGCTTGTACAGAGCTCCAAGGAGCTTCACGGATCCCAGGGGATGAATAAAAGCAATGGTATGGATCTTACCCCAGGTCCACCTTTCAGTATTTCTGCTATACTTTTTTACCAGCATGCTTATGCAATCCTTAAAACTCTGCATTACGATGTCATCAAAAGTTTCTTTCTCAGGAGTAAGTATATTATCTACCCAGTCACCCTCACCTTCAGTAAGTATTTTATATGTAACTGTTTACCCCCTCGGTATAAGCCTCCAGGCAGGCAATTATCTCCGGATCTTCATTCTGTATAATAAGTTTTGATTTTTCAGACATATTCAGGCACCTTGAAATGATATCGACCTGAAGGAAGGATTTGCCAAATATCTCTGATAACCTTCCTGTAGTGGTACGACGTATAAGATCCATCTGCCACAATCTTTCCTGAGCCGAAATGTAGCCTGTCGCCAGGTAAAGATCGTGCTCACCGGATGCATAAATATGAGGCATTCCCCTTTCATCCCTGCAAACAGTAACACTGTCATTCAGGCCGGGAAGCCTTGCAATGCCTTCATATCCTGAACCAGATTGTCCCTTCTTCGCCGGTCCGGACGAGAATCCTGGTATAAGCAGCGATGAAATCAACAGAAGTGCTGAGAGGGTCATATTTTAGGATTATTAATAGTGATCAGGCGTTATTTTTACAAAAGTTAAGAAAATTTTCTTTAATCAGCTATTAATTTCCCAATAAAGTCCTGAAGTACAATTACGGCATATCCCTGTGTTTTTCCTGTCAGTTAGTATCGCCTTTCTGAAAGATCTGTAACGTTCTCCCTTCCATATTTCCCTGAAGCTTTCCTCATTCATATCGCCAAGGATATATTCTGCATCCTTGTCGAAGCAACATGGTATAACTTTACCGTCCCATGTAATGACCGGGTTGAACCACATCCTGGCACAATTGGCGGGGAAACGGCTCAAAATTATATACCTGTCGCCCCTGACCTCATATCTCCGGAATCTTTTCCCTGCCGGAAGCCATTTTTCAAAATCATCATTTATTATCTGCATTGATTTAAACCTTACCGATGCACTCATCTCCTTCGAAAAACGCCTGACTGCAGGCATCTGATGCTCATTCATCCTGTTTACAAGAAACTGGATAATAAGTTTCAGGTCTGAGGAGTTTTTTCTGACAGCCTCCGAAACATTCCTGATCCCGTTCAGAACAGTCGTGATATCGCCATTTACCCTGTAACCCGAATAAATATCCTGATCCAGTCCGTCAAGAGATACGATGAGTTTGTTCAGCCCCGAAACAGCAAGTAATTCAGCATTTTCACGGCTAAGGAAATGACCATTGGTTGCCAGTGTTGTGTTTATCCCCTTAGATTTCCTGAGAAATGACTGAAAATCAGGGTGGAGCATTGATTCTCCCTGAAAATAAAGGCTCATTTCATAGATATAAGGTTTGAGTTCTCCGGATATCTTTTCAAAAAGGGCTATGTCCATATACCCCCTGCCCCTTGTCATCCGGCCTGAACCGGAAAAGCATTCGGGACACCGGAGATTACAATGGTTGGTGATCTCAACACTTACAGTTACCGGCATTCCGTATATCCCGGTAAAAGGATAAATGTAGCTTCTGAGGTAAGAGAACCCTGCAGAAACAAGATTGGCAGGTTTTTTTACAGGATTAACCATAAGTTTAATTCCGCATTCAAGATATAAAAATAATCTTCAGATAGATCATAGAGGATAGCTTTCAACCTAAGAAGTTTTGGGTATATAAGTTTCCCCTCCTTTTTTTAAGGAGGGGTGGCCAGACCAAAAAATCATCTATTGTTCAGAAATATAAATGGTCTGGCCGGGGTGGTTTATTTAATTCTGAGGAATTAATTCCCTTTTGCTATGTACGTTTTAACCACCCCGGCCGGGAAAGGACAATTGGAAACATTTTAAAATCAGAAATCCCGGCCACCCCTCCTTTAAAAGGAGGGGAAACTTATTTACCTATAATCCAGATAGCTACAGTAGTTTTAGTTATTGAAATATTTTTTAGGGTGACGACAGTGTGGCATAGGGTATAATAGTTCTTTACGGGTCTTATATCCGGATAACAATAATTAATAATCAAAGGATCACATTTTTTAGTTAAAAATTAAATAATCTCAAGCCATGAAAACATTCAGAAACATTTCAGCATTTGCAGTGATCATTCTGCTGGCTTTCTCAGTTCAGACAGTTACAGGTTCCGGACCGGGAAGCAGGAAAAAGCTGGCAGAGCAGGACCTTATCACTCTCAAGGGTAAGGTTATAGACTCTGAAACCGGAACTCCGCTTGTATTTGCAAGCATTGCAGTATCGGAATCCAACGTGGGGATAATTACAAATATTGACGGGGAATTCACTTTGAAGATCAGTCAGGAATTACTTAATAACAATATTGAGGTTACTTTTCTGGGGTATAAGAACAAGGTAGTCCCTATAAGTTCTCTCCGCGATAATGGTTATAAAAATATTATTTCACTGGAGACGGCACCGATACCCATCAAGGAAATTGTTGTAAGGCCTATAGATCCTGAAGCGATTGTCGAAAAGGCAATAACAAGGATCGGCAGGAACTATGAATCGGTCCCCAATCTTATGACAGCATTCTACAGGGAAACCATACGTAAGAACAGGACATATGTCTCGATAGGTGAGGCTGTAGTTGAGATCTTCAAGGCTCCCTACAGTAACGATCTGAGGTTCGACGGGGCAAGGATCTACAAAGGCAGGAAAAATTCAGATGTTGAAAAAATGGATACTGTTCTATTCAAGCTCCAGGGAGGTACCACAAGCGTTCTTCAGCTCGACATAGCAAAGAATACCGAGGCAATCCTTACAATTGATGCTATGAAATACTATGATTATTCCCTTACAGGGGTTGTAGAGATTGACGATAAACCACATTATGTAATCAATTTCATTCAGAAACCATCAGTTGACCAGCCACTTTTCATGGGAACACTTTTCATAGAAATGGAATCAAGTGCAATAACCGAAGCTGAATTCGGGTTCAACCTCTCAGACAAAGCAGCTGCATCCGCAATATTCATAAAGAAAAAACCGCTTGGAATGGAAGTCACACCGGAAATTGCGACTTACAGGACAAAATACCGGGAACAGAACGGAAAATGGTACTTCTACTATTCAAGGGCAGAGGTTAAGTTCAAGGTCGACTGGAAACGTAAATTGTTCAATACTTTCTATACAACAATGTCGGAGATCGCCGTTACAGATCGTACAGACCAGGAAGTTATTAAATTTGCAGGAAAGGAAAAAGTCAGGTATACTGATATATTTTCCGAAAAAGTAAGCGCGTTTGCAGATCCGAATTTCTGGGGCGATTATAATGTCATCGAACCTGACCAGAGCATTGAATCGGCTATCCGTAAACTAAGCAGGAAGCTTAAATTCAGTGACAGGAACGACCTGGAGAAATAAATGATTAATGAACAGTGACAATGAAATAATAAAGAGGATCCGGCAGGGTGATGTTAAACAGTTTGAATCACTTTTCCGGTCCTCTTATGTTTCACTTGTACGCTATGCAAAAACATTTGTCAGAGATCATGATACAGCAGAAGAGATCGTCCAGGACCTGTTTGTCAGACTTTGGAACGAAAGGACCAGGATCAATATCGAAAACACACTTAACGGTTATCTCTTCAGAGCAGTGCATAACAGATGCCTCCACTGGCTTGAACACAGGAAAGTCATTGAAAAACATGAACGTGAAACTATCGGGGAACAAAAAGGGAGCATCGAAAATGTTTCGGAACAGGTTCAGTATAATGAGCTTCAGTCAGCCGTTGTCAGAATACTTGAACGTCTTCCCGAACGATGCGGAAAAATATTCTGCATGAACAGGTTTGAAGGTATGAGATATAATGATATTGCCGAAAAACTTGCTATCTCAGTTAAAACAGTCGAGGCTGACATGGGAAAAGCACTAAAGGAATTCAGAAAAGCATTAAAAGAACAATAACATACAGGATGAAAATTGAAAATTACACCGGCAGAGAATGGGAGGACCTGAAGAAGATGGGAGGCGACGAGCATATCGATGTCGACGGAGCATGGAATAAAGTGCTCGGCAGGATTAAGGAATCCGGCAAAACAGAATTTATAGCTCCGGCAAAAACGATCAGCCTGAGAAGGAACTTCCTGAAAATAGCAGCAGTTTTACTTGTGATCCTTGGTCTTGGACTTGCAGGTCTTTATATAACAGGGAAAGGTATGCTGAGCAAAAAGATTTCGGTTTCTACTGATATCAATCAGAAAAACCTTGAAGTCACACTTCCCGACGGAAGCATAGTCATTCTTAACAGGCAGACAATACTCAGCTACCGGTCTAACTTCGGGAAAGGGGACAGGAAAGTTAACCTTTCAGGTGAGGCCTTCTTCGATATTGAACCGGACCGCGATAATCCGTTTATAATTGATGCCGGAAATGCAAAGGTAAAGGTTGTCGGTACGTCTTTTAATGTAATAACAAGCAATCCTGATTCAGCAGTGGAGGTTTTTGTAAAAAGCGGACAGGTAATGCTGTCGGACAATTCCGGGGATAAAACTCTTCTGCTCGATCCCGGATATATAGGAACTATCGATTCCGGGAGATCGGGCAAAACCCTGAACAATGACCCGAATTATCTGGCCTGGAATACCGGAATGCTTATTTATGACGGACAGACCCTTGACATTGTTTTCAGGGACCTGAAGAGAGTTTATAACCTTGATATTGTTGCCGATGATCCGTCCATCCTGGAAGAAATATGGACCGCTCCCATCAATAATCAGGCACAGGAAACAATTATTCGCCTTATTTGTTATAGTTTTAACCTGGGTTACAGAAAAGATGGGAATGTATACCATCTTTCAAAAAAATGACCGATTTTCTTAAAAATGTCATCAGACGATGGCTACATACTGAAAAGGATTACAGCCGTTGCACTGATAGCCTTACTGAACCTGTGGTATATTGCAGAGGGACAGGAATCAATACTTGATTCTTTATTCACTTTCAGGGCAGGTGTGGTTAAAACAGGTAACGCGCTGAATCTTATAACCAGGCAAACCGGCTATAATTTTACATACGACAGCCGACTTGTCGACCAGGAAAAGAAAATCAATATGTCATTCAGGGATAGAAAACTGGATGCCATTCTTGATTCGATCCTTGGAAATGACTCCCTTGCTTATACAATAATCGATAAGTATATAATCATATCAAGAGCTCTTCCTCCGGCCTCGGAAAGAACTGATTCAATTGTCCCGGGAAAGGCAGAGTATATAACCGGTACCATTATTGATTCTGATTCTGACGAGCCCTTACCGTTTGCCACAATCGGATTAAAGAATACCGGAAAAGGGACCGTTACAAACGCAACCGGTGAATTCGGACTGAAAATACTTCCCGGATGGTCTGACGATACACTTGTAATATCATATCTCGGGTATATGGGAAGGGAGATCCCTGTGGTGCAGGCACTCGGAAACATCTTCACAATAAGAATGAGAAGAGAGTTTATCTCAATTCCTGAGATAATAATCAGGACACAGATCCCCCAGGAAATAATTTATAAAGCAACCTCGGCTATTTCAAGGAACTACGGTAATACTCCTGCATTTCTCACGGGCTTCTACCGTGAGGGGGTAATGAAAAAACAGGAGCTTCAGAATTATTCCGAAGCCATTCTCAGGATATATAAAAGCCCGTATACCGGATCGCTCTATAATGATCAGATAAAAATATTCAGAAGCCGCAAGATTGAAAATGTCGACAGAACAGATACACTGGCAGTAAGACTGAAAGCGGGATTAAGTACCTGTCTCGAGCTCGACGGGGTAAGAAATATCTTTGATTTCATTTCAAGAGAAAGCATGCCGGAATATAAATACATTATCACCGACATTGTTACTTTTGATGAGGAAGCAGCCTATGTGATCGATTTCGAACAACGCGAAGGTGTTGACCTTCCCCTTTACCGGGGATCATTATATATCAATACCGATGACTTTGCGATACTGCATGCCGATTTCGAGCTCCATCCGAAATATATAAGCAAGATGAAAAGCTCCTTCATCTCAAGCTCGTCCCGGGGCTTCGATACCTGGCCGCAGACTGTTAAATATTCAGTAAGCTACCGTAAGTTCAATAACAGGTATTTCCTCAATCATGTAAGGGGTGATCTGGTTTTTACTTCAAAACAGAAAAGAAAGCTGTTCAACAGTCAGTTCAATGTCTTTTTTGAACTGGCAATAACAGGCATGAGCACTGAAAATGTAAGCAGGTTCGACAGGGAAGAGCTTGCTCCGATCCATTCGGTATTTTCCCGGACTATTACGAGCTATGACCCGGATTTCTGGGAAAACCAGGATTTCCTCAGGCCCGAAGAAAATCTGCTTCAGGCTCTTAAGAATATGAAGGTAAAAATGCTTGAATTTTCTGACCGGAAGGATTTCTGAGGATAACTTATTGCCGATGACTTCAGAGGCTGAGTGAATAGCATCCTTTTTCATCTTACCCCTAAATCCCCCAGGGGGGACTTATTGAACTACTGATACTTATAAAGCCCCCCTTGGGGGGTTTGGGGGTAGATCCGGCTATGTTCATAAATCAAAATCA
>MTKZ01000738.1_pt1 | contig 74931 bp, 74 predicted proteins | sample 1042781 | NCBI WGS metagenome assembly MTKZ01 (sample SAMN06212207, study PRJNA360539) | anaerobic digester metagenome | biome: Wastewater treatment plant; material: sludge; isolation source: anaerobic digester fed with sludge from wastewater treatment plant | place: Denmark: WWTP Viborg ... | reverse complement strand
GCCGAGAGCCCCAGCTCCGTGATCGCCTTCCTCAGGAGCTCCTGTCCCTCCGCATCCGGAACGCAGTGCCGCCGTATCTGCCGGTGCCCCATCTCGGCGTTGCAGTGGATCCCGTCACCCCGGAGACGCGCCGGCTGCCGCGCCGCGCAATGCTATTCCCCCCACCGCCCGGGGCATAGTATCATCATGCCGGGCATCCGGAGGGGTGGCTGAGCGGTCGAAAGCGCCGGTCTTGAAAACCGGTAGGCCCGCAAGGGTCTCGTGGGTTCGAATCCCACCCCCTCCGCCGCCGCAGGCGTTCCGCGGGGCGGGTTGGCGCCGGCGGGAGCGCCGTTTCCGGCACGGCGGTGCGCGCATCCGGCGCCTGGACGATGATCCGCTACCTCTACAGGAAATCGAGGATACTGTTCGTGGGCATCAATCCGCATCCCGGGTCCTACGCGAGGGGCGTGCCGTTCTCCAACAACAAGATGTTCTGGTATCTCCTCTCGGACGCGGGGCTCATCAGTGAGACGAGGGATGCGCTCGGCGACGACGCGGCGTTGAAGCGGATCTACGAGGCCAGGTTCAACGCGGTCTACGGCCTGGGGCTGCTGAACGTCGTCGAACGGCCGACGCGCGATGTCTCCGGACTCCACAAGGGAGAGGAGGCGCCCGGGCGGAAAAGGATCGCCCGCGCCATCAGGACGCAGAAGCCCGCCGTGGTCTGTTTCATCGGCAAGGTGACGTACGCGAGATTCAAAGGGTCGAGGGAGGTCTCGTTCGGCTGGCAGGAAGATATCGGCGGCGCGAAGGTCTTCGTCATGCACTTCCCGCTGCGCGGGAAGGCGGCCGTGAGGGTCCGCGAACTGAGGCGGATCGCGCGGGCGGCCCGCGCCTGACGGTGCCGCCCGCCCTGCCGATCGGCCGTGCCGCGCGGCGAGGCGCTCGATGCCCGTGGAGCCATCGATGAACGTCCATGCGTCCGGCCGTGCCATCTTCGCCGCGGGGACGGGCCTCCTCTGCCTCGCCGCCGCGGCGCTCCGCGCCGCCCCCGCCGCGGCCGCCGGCGCGGATTCGGTCCTCCACTTCATCAGCGATCTCCACATCGGCGGCGACGGCGCGCTCAACGAATGCGCCTTCGAGAAGGAACTCGTCGGGTTCCTCCAGGGGATCGCGGCGGGGCCGCTTCCGGCGGAGCTCGTCATTGTCGGCGACGCGTTCGGTCTCTGGGAGACGACCGAGATCGAGGGGGACCGGAAGCTGCCGTGGCTCGTCGCGACGCACCCGGCCATCTTCCGGCAGTTCCGCGAAACCGGGGAGCGCGTGAAGATCACGCTGCTCGCCGGCAACCACGATTACGACCTCGCCTGCGTCCCCTCCTACCGGGACCTTCTCGCCGCGCACAACATCCGGCTCGACACGGCGGAGCACGCCGTCCGCCGGATCGGGAAGAAGACGATCTGGATCGAGCACGGCAACCAGCACGATCCGTTCAACCGCTTCCCCGATTACGGGAACCGGTGGGGGCTCCCGGCCGGCTACTTCATCACCGCCTCCACGGTGGCCGTGGCGGGCAGGAGCGCCCTCCAGGCCAGGAGCCGGTGGCTGAAGGACCTCCCCGCCGTCTATCCGAGCGAGGAGATCCCGTCCTGGATATGGTCGAACTACTTCTACCAGGAGATGACGCCGATCCTCCGCTGGTTTCTCCTCCCGTTCCTCCTCCTATTCATCTTCAGCGCGGTCGTCCTGGCGGGGCGCTGGATCGAGGAGCACGGGCTGCTGCGCACACGCCTGTTCCGCAGATCGCTCCGGGAGCGATTCGGCTTCCCCGGGCGCGTCATCGACCTGGTGGTGTGGGTGAACGGGATCGCGATCGCCTTCTTCGTGGTGCTCTCCGTCCCGCTCTTCTTCCTGACGCGCGACATCCGGGGGACCCTGCAGAAGTACGGGATCGAGACCACGGAGGGACTGCGGAACGCCAAGGAGGACTCCTATCTCGCCGCGGCCCGGCGGGTGTTCGCAGACGACCCATCCTGCGCCCTGTTCATCTACGGGCACACGCACACCCCCTCGCTGCGGATGCTGGACGGGCGGTGCGTCGTGAACACCGGCACCTGGCTCAAGCGCCTCGAGCGGGTCGGGGCGCGGCGCATCCTGATGCTCCCCCCCGTCTACGTCCCCTCGTACCATCTGAACTGTTTCACGGCGGAGCCGCGCGGGGAGGGGATCCTGCTGAGGCACCGCGTCATCCGCAAGGATCCGCCGCGCGATCTGACGCTTCTCGAGAAGCTCGCCATCCTCGGGCGCCCCCGCCCCTCCGCCCCCGCGATACCCGCGGAGACGGTCCTGGAGTGACACAGGGCGAGGCGGAATCTTCCGCCCCGCCGCCAGTCGGAGCCGCCACGGAGACGGAACGGTGTTGACATGAGGTTGTAAGAATACTATATTGTACCAGTACAATAATACTGAGCCGTCGGGAGAGAGGGATTCGCATGGCCGCGATATCGAACGCCGAGGCAGCGCTCCTTGGGTTGCTGGCCGAGAAGCCGATGTATCCGTACCAGATCGCCCGGGAGGTGAAGAGGCGCGACATGCGGTGCTGGACCGAGCTTTCGATGTCCTCGATCTACAAGCTGCTCGCGAAAAGCCGGCGCAGGGGGCTCGTGACGCGGGAGGACACGTTGAGCCCCCAGCACCGCCTCCGCGCCCTCTACACGCTGAGCCGAAAGGGCCGTTCGGCGCTCAGGGCGAAGATCGAGGCGCTCCTGAGCGAGCCGGCGCACGTGCGGTGGCCGATCGACATCGGACTCTACAACTGCGGCCTCCTGCCGCGAAAGACCGTGCGCGCGGCGCTCGCGAGGTACCGGGCGACACTGGAGGAGAGGGTGAAGGGGTATCAGGCGCTGCACGGTTTTCTGCGAGACGCGGGATGTCCGCGGCATCGGCACGAGTGTGCGGTGCGGCCGATACGCATCCTGGAAGCGGAGATGCGGTGGGTGGATGCGTACATGAAGACGATGGAAGGGTGAGAAGGTGTGAAGGGGGAAGGGGGAAGGATGAGCGCGCGGCGGGCGGCGGTGAAGGCGGAGCGGTACCTGAAGACGCTCTGTGGCGTGACGCCGAACAGGCGGACCGGGTCGCCGGGGAATCGGGAGGCGGTCCGGTTCTTCGCCCGGGAGGTGCGGAGATGGGGCTACCGGATCGACGCGACGCCGTTTCCCTGTATGGATCACAGGGCGGGGAAGGCCCGGCTCGCCTGCGGGGGCCGGTCGTTCAAGGTCCTGACGAGTCCCTATACACTTGGCGGTGACGTCGCCGCGGAACTCGTCGCGGTGTCGACGGACGGGGAGCTTGAGACGTGCGCGTGCCGGGGCGCGATCCTCCTGATGCGCGGCGCGCTCTGCGCCGAACAGTTGATGCCCAAGAAGTTCGTCTTCTACAACCCCGACCGCCACAAGCGGATCTACGCCCTGCTCGAGGAGAAGCGCCCGGCGGCGATCGTCGCGGCGACGGGGAGGAACCCCGATCTCGTCGGGGCGCTGTACCCGTACCCGCTCATCGAGGACGGTGATTTCGACATCCCGTCCGCCTACTGCACCGCGGCGGAGGGGAGGAGGATCGCCGCCCTTGCCGGACGGGCGTTCCGGTTGAGAATCGACGCGCGGCGCAGCCCGGCGAAGGCCTGGAACGTGGTCGCGCGGAAGAACCCGGGGGCGGCGCGCAAGATCGTCCTCTGTGCGCACATCGACGCGAAGGAGGATACGCCGGGCGCCTCCGACAACGCCGCGGGGACGGCGGTTCTGCTCCTGGTGGCGGAGATGCTGCGGGGGTACACGGGGGGGCTGGGGGTCGAGATCGTCGCCCTGAACGGCGAGGACTACTACAGCGCCGGGGGCCAGATGGACTACCTCCGGCGGTACGGGGGGGAGCTCGACCGGATCGTCGTCGCCGTCAACATCGACGACGTCGGGTACGTGAAGGGGCGCAGCGCCTACTCCCTCTACGGGTGCCCTGCCTCGATCCAGCGGGCGGCGGAGAGGGCGTTCGGGGCGTACGGGGGGATCAGACGGGGGGAGCCATGGTACCAGGGGGACCATATGCTCTTCGTCCAGAAGGGGAGGCCCGCGATCGCGTTCACGGCGGAGAGGATGCGGGAGCTGATGCGGAAGGTGACGCACACCCCCGCGGACACGCCCCGGATCGTCGATCCCCGCAAGCTCGTCGAGGTCGCCGAGGCGCTGCAGGCGTTCGTAGACGTCGTAGCCGACAAGGTGCCGCGCGATGAGGCGCACCGTACCCGTCCCCCCTCGTCCGCGGGGCGACTAAAAGCATAACCACTTGGTGTTGAGGAAATTGCATACAACGTCTACGGAGGGGAGATGATGTCTGACCGGATCGTCGTCGCCAACGCGCGGATGCACAACCTGAAGGGGGTGTCGGTGGAGATCCCGAGAGACCGGATCGTGGTCTTCACCGGGGTCTCGGGGTCGGGCAAGTCTTCGCTGGTCTTCGACACGATCTACACCGAGGCGCAGCGGCAGCTCATCGAGACGTTTTCGTCGTTCGCCCGCGCGCGCCTCCCCAAGCTTTCCAAGCCCGACGTGGAGGAGATACGGAACATCTCCACCGCGATCGTGATCGACCAGAAGCGGATGGGGACGACGCTCCGCAGCACGGTGGGGACCGCGACCGAGCTCTACACCTACCTCCGCCTCCTCTTCTCGCGCTGCGGGAAGCCGTTCATCGGCCCCTCCTTCGTCTTCGGCTTCAACCACCCTGCGGGGATGTGTCCCGACTGCACCGGGCTCGGCAAACGGATACGGATCGACCCGGACCTTCTGCTTGACAGGGAGAAGTCCATCCGGGAGGGGGCGATCGTCCACCCCGACTACAAGGTGGGGGCGTGGAACTGGCGCGAGATGGTCGCGATCGGCCTCTTCGACGTGGACAAGAAGCTGAAGGATTTCTCCGAAAACGAACTCCGCGACCTGCTGTACGCGGAGGCGATCCCGGTCGAGAAGCGGCACGGCGCCGGGACGTACACGAAGAACTACCAGGGGGTCGTCAGGAAGCTCGAACGCCTGCACATCAACAAGGCCAAGGAGCAGCTCTCCGCGGCGCGCCGGAACGCGTACGAGAAATACTTCGTCTACTCGGCGTGCGACGCCTGCGGCGGGTCGCGCATCAACGAGAAGGCGCGTTCCGTGAAACTCAACGGCAGAACGATCCCGGAGCTGGTGAATCTCGAGCTCTCCGACCTCGGCGCGTTCCTCGGGACGATCGAGGGGGACGTCGCGAGACCGATCGTCCGGAAGATGCAGCAGATGCTCTCCTACATGGTGGAGATCGACGTGGGGTACCTGTCGCTCAACCGCGCCGTGGCCACGCTCTCGGGCGGGGAGAGCCAGCGGGTGAAGATGGCGCGCCAGCTCGGCTGCGACCTCGTGGAGCTGATGTACATCCTCGACGAGCCGTCGATCGGACTCCACCCGAAGGATATCGACGCCATGGTCCGGATGCTTCGGCGGCTGCGTGACAAGGGGAACAGCGTCCTCGTCGTCGAGCACGACCCGACCGTGATCCGGTGCGCCGACCACGCGATCGACATCGGCCCCGGCGCGGGGCGCGGCGGCGGGGAGGTGGTGTACGCCGGGGGGGTCGAGGGGCTCCTGCAGTCGGCGGGGATCACGGGGGAGTATCTGCGGCGGCGGGCGGCGGGCGGCGGGGCGCGGAAGGCCTGGACCGAGGCGATCGAGATCCGCGACGCGACCCTGCACAACCTCAAGAACGTCTCGACGCGAATCCCGCGGGGCGTGCTCACGTGCGTGACCGGCGTGGCGGGCTCGGGGAAGAGCAGTCTGATCCACGGCGTCTTCCTCGATCAGCACCGCGACGCGATCTGCATCGATCAGTCGCCGGTGGGAAGGTCCTCGCGGTCGAACCCCGCGACGTACATCGGCTTCTTCGACGCGGTGCGGCGGGAGTTCGCGCGCGCCACGGGCACGGACCCGTCCCTGTTCAGCTTCAACTCGCGCGGGGCGTGCCCCGTCTGCAAGGGGCTCGGCACGATCAGCGTGGAGATGAGCTTCCTCGACGAGGTGAAGATCGTCTGCGACGAATGCGAGGGGAAGCGCTACACCGACGAGGTGCTCGCCCTGCGCTGCAAGGGGAAGAGCATCCACGAGGTCCTGAAGATGACCGCCGAGGAGGCACAGGGATTCTTCGAGGAGCGCGAGATCGGGAGGAAACTTCGGATCCTGTGCGAGGTGGGGCTCGACTACCTCGAGATCGGGCAGCCGCTGAGCACGCTGTCGGGCGGCGAGGCGCAGCGCATCAAGCTGGCGGCGGAGCTGCACAAGGCCGGGAACATCTACGTGATGGACGAGCCCACGACGGGCCTGCACATGGCCGACATCGAGAAGCTGACGCGGATCGTCAGGGGCCTCGTCGACAACGAAAACACGGTGATCGTCATCGAGCACAACCTCGACGTCATCCGGCAGGCCGACTGGATCATCGACCTCGGCCCGGAGGGGGGGTCGAAGGGGGGGCGCATCGTCTGCGAGGGAACGCCGGAGGAGGTGATGCGGTGCCCCGAGAGCCACACCGGGCGGTACCTGAAGGGGGCGTGAGGCGGGTCCCCCGTCCGCGGGACGCCTTCGCGGAGGGGCCGCGCGGAGGCGGTATCCGGTGTACAATCATGCGGAAATATACTACTATGTGCAGCTCCTGACGGCCGCACAAGGCGTCGGGGAAGGGGGAATCGGATGATCAAGAAGAAAGAGGGGTACCGCGCGCCCGGCAGGAGCGGCATCAAGAGCGCGGTGGCGAAACTCATCCCGTTCGTGCCGAGGGAGATCGTCGAAAGCCTCGGCTTCACGCCGCTCTACTCCATCCACAGCGAGATCGACTGCTACGGCCTCGACCCGAAGGCCGTGGCCGAGGCGAACATCCCCGGCTACCGCAGCGGCCGCCCCGGCGCGAAGGAGTCGGTCATGCAGTTCCGCCGCGCGCTCAAGGCGCAGCTCGCGGAAAGGGCGCGGGCCGTCAGGGACGCGGCGCGGGCGAAGGAACACGCGGCCCGCGAGCGCGCGCGCGCGGCGAGGATGCGGGCCCGCGCGCGGTAGCGGCGCGCCGCCCGCGCGTTTTCGGCACGTCGGATTCCGGCGCCGCGGCGCCGGGGCAGAAAGGAGCGTACTGATGACCGTCGATAGATCCGGGGGTGCGCTGAAGAAGATCCCCTTCGAGCAGGTCCTGGAATGCGCCCGGGGCCTCATCAGGATGCAGGCGTACTCCGGCCAGGAGGAGAAGATCGTCAAGCATCTGATTCAGGCCGCCCAGAGGCTGGGATTCACGAACGCCTATTCCGACCGGATGGGGAACCTGATCGCCGAGATGGTCGTGGGGTCGGGGGAGGGCCCTAGGATCGTCCTCACCGGCCACCTCGACACCGTGAGCGCGAATCCGGCCGAGTGGGACGCGCAGACGCAGCCGTTCGCCGGGTCGGTGGTGGACGGGCGCCTCTACGGGCGCGGCGCGTCCGATATGAAGGCCTCGTTCGCCGCAATGTTCCACGCCGCCGCCTCCCTCGCGGGCCTCGCGGGGCCGTTCAACGGGCGGGTCTATGTGGTCGGCACCGTGATCGAGGAGCTCTTCGAGGGGGTCTGCTTCCTCGAGGCGCTCAAGAAGCTTCAACCCGATATCGTCGTCGTCGGCGAGACGACGGAGGGGAGGATCAATATCGGCCAGCGCGGGCGCGCCGAGATCATCTTCACCGTCTACGGCGAGCCGCAGCACGCATCCACGGGGCGGAAGGTGATAAACGCCATCGAGCAGGTCGCCTACGTCATCGACGCCTTCCACGTCTGGTACCGGTCGGAGGAAGACGAGCTGCTCGGCAGGCGCAACATCGTCCCCACGGATATCAAGATCCCGGTCGGCGGGGGCGGGGGCCTCGACGGGCGCGGCGGCAACTCGACCGTCCCCAACAGGGTCGAGCTCACCTACGACATCCGAACGCTCCCCGGCGACACCGAGGAGAGCATCCTGCTCCTCGCCAAGGAGAACATCGCCCGGGTCGTGGAGAACGGCGCCAAGCGCTACCCGCGGTTCAAGCCCCCGATGATCCAGTTTTCGTCCGAGCGGTCGGTGACGTGGACCGGCGTGGCGATCGAGGAGAAGAAGTTCGCCCCGGCCTGGAAGACCTCCCGGGAGAGCGACTGCGTCTTGAAGGCGATGGCGGGGGTCGAGAAGGCTACCGGGAAGAAGCCGCAGCTCGGCTCGTACGGTTTCTGCACGGACGGGAGCGGCGTGGTGCGCTACCGCGAACTGTTTCCGGACCGCAGCATAGAGGTGATCGGCTACGGACCCGGCGCGGAGAAGTCCGCGCACATCGTGAACGAGTCGATCGGCTTGGACGAGGTCAGGGAGATCTACGCCGGTCTGCAGGGGATCCTCCTCGCGCTGCTTGCGTAGACGTTGTATGGTACCTGCTGCGGCGCAGCCGGTTAGAGCTTTAAACGTCCCGCGTCGGCCGCGGGACGATTAAAGTCATATCATCTTGGATTGGAACTAGTTGCATACAACGTCTACGAGGCTCTGGTTCAAGGCGGTGCGCGCGTATGCCTACCCGGCGAGTATCGTGCCCATCCTGCTCGGGGGCGTCTATGCCCGGCATGAGACCGGCTGGCTCCTCCCGGGGCATCTCCTCCTCGCCCTCGCGGCCGGGATGCTCTATCACACCGGCTGCAACCTCCTGAACGACTACTACGACTACCGCTATGGCGTGGACCGGCCCGGCGCGTTCGGCGGCAACGGGCTGCTGGTCTCCGGGATGATGACCCCGCGGCAGATCGCCCTCGGGGCGTGGGCCTCCCTCGCCGTCGGATCGCTCATCGGTTTCTACTTTGTCTGCCGGTACGGCCTGCCCGTACTCGTCATCGGTATCGCCGGTTTTCTCGGCGCCGTCTTCTACACCGCCACGCCGTACGGCCTGAAGTACCACGCGCTCGGCGAGCCGCTCGTCTTCCTCATGATGGGCGTGGGGATGGTGCTCGGCGGATTCGCGACGCAGGGCGCGGGGGTGAGCGCGCGCGCGTGCGCGGCGAGCCTGCCGGTGGCGTTCCTCGTGGCGGCGATCCTCCAGGCCAACGACACGCGCGACATCGCCGGCGACCGCGAGAGCGGCGTCACAACGCTTTCGGTCATCCTCGGGCCCCGGGGCGCGAGGATTCTCTACGTCCTCCTGCTCTCCGCGGCGTACGTCTCGCTCGCGGCGCTCGCGGCGGGGAGGATCGTGCCGCGCCTGTCGCTCCTCGCCCTGCTCAGCCTGCCGCTGGCGTGGCGAGTCTCTGCGAGATTCGCGGCGGTCCCCAACGAGAACGATGCGCGGCTCGCGTCGGCCGCGCGGGATACGGCCCTGCTCCACCTCGTCTTCGGGCTGCTGATGACGGCGGGGATCGTCTTCTGAGGGGACCGACGGGGGGGCGGCGATGGACGAGCGGACCATCATGGTGATCCGGCGGGAGGCGCTCCTCGGGGAGCGGCCGTTCCAGGGCTTCTCGTCCGCGTCGGCGTACGACTACGAGTCGCTGATACTGCGCGGGTACCGTTACGAACCCCGCGCCTGCGCGGAGGAGGACCCGTCCCTCAAACAGCCGATCGCCTACTGCATCATCGTGAACCCGCGGGAACGGACGATCCTCGCCTATAGGCGGGCGGAACGGGAGGAGGACTACGCCGAGAAGCGCCTGCGCGGGAAATGGTCGATGGGGGTCGGCGGCCACATCGACCCGGGCGACCTCGACGCGACGAACCCCATCCGCGCGAGTATGCTCAGGGAACTCGGCGAGGAGATACGCATCGAGAAGACGGGGGAACCGCGGATACTCGGCTACATCAACGACGACGTGGACATGGTCGGGAAGGTCCACTTCGGCCTCCTCTACCGCCTCGATACGGAGGCCCGAACGGTCGAACCGGCGACACGTGAGATCGCCGAGGCGCGGATGCTTCCCGCGGAGGAGTGGCGAAAGAAGCTCGCGCGGGACGGAGCCCTCGTCGAGGGTTGGTCGCGGATCGCGTTCCCCGCGCTCCTCCCCACCCTCTGAGCCGACCTTCGCGGCCGCCTCCTCCCGTTCCTGTTAGCCGTCTGTCGCGCCGCGGCGGCGGCTTGTCGCGACCCCGCTGAAAACCGATTGCGCCTTCCGCCGCCCCCCGCGGACGCCGGGCGCGAACGGTCTGTCGGCGGATGCCCGCTTCCCCGGGGCGCTACCGTCGCGCCGGGGATCTCTATCGGCTTCCCCGGGGAAGAGAACCCGTGTTACAATGCATTGAATTGTAACACCGCTCGCGGAGCGGGGGAGGGGCGGCATCAGACACTCGTTCATCGACCGGTACGCGGACCTCGACGGCGTGCTCCAGCGCCTCGACCCACGCGTGAAGCTCATCGCGACGCTCGCCGCGGTGGTGCTTGTCGTCACCACGCCGAACGAGGCCTGGCCGTGTTTCGCCGCCTACGCATTACTCGCGGCCGCCTTCACGGCGCTGTCCCGCGTTCCCGTGCGGTTCGCCCTCTCGCGCCTGCTGGGGGCGGCGCCGTTTGTCCTCTGCGCCGCCGCCTTCATTCCGTTCACGGCGGGCGCGCGCGATCCCGCCGCGCCGTGGTATCAGCCCGGTCGGGAGGGGACACTCCTGTTCGCGGGCATGGCGGTGAAATCGTTCCTCTCCGTGCTTTTCCTCGTGCTCCTCGCGGGCACGACGCCTTTCGACCGCCTCCTCGCGGGCGCCGAGTCGATGGGCTGCCCGCGCATCATCGCGATGATCCTCTCGTTCATGTATCGCTACGCGTTTCTCGTCGTCGACGACCTGATGCGGATGGTGCGGGCGAAGCAGGCGCGCGGTCCGGAGCGGGGGGCGCGGCGCGATCTTTCGGCGCTCTCGTCGATGGTGGGGGTGCTCTTCGTGCGCTCCTATGAGCGGGCGGAGCGCGTCTACCTCGCCATGTGCGCACGGGGATTCGACGGGACGGCGATCCCGCGGAGGCCGCTCAGGCTCGCCCCGCGCGACATCGTCTCGCTCTGCGCGGCGGCGGCGTGCCTGGCGGCGGCGAGATTCTCGGGAGGCCTGCGGTGAACGCCGAACCCGCGATCCGCATCCGCGATCTCAGCTTCGTGTACCCCGACGGGGTTCCGGGCCTTCGCGGGGTATCGCTCGACGTCGCTTCGGGGGAGACGATCGGCATCGTCGGCCCCAACGGCGCCGGCAAGAGCACGCTCCTGCTCCACCTCAACGGCCTTTTGCGGGGGACGGGGTCGGTCAGGGTGGCGGGGATCGAGGTGCGCGCCGGAAGCCTCCGCGAGGTCAGGAGGGCGGTGGGGCTCGTCTTCCAGGATCCCGAGGATCAACTCTTCATGCCGACGGTCTACGACGACGTGGCGTTCGGCCCGCTCAACATGCGCCGCCCTGCACACGAGATGGAGGTATGCGTCCGCAGGGCCCTCGCCCTCGTCGGGATGACCGGATTCGAGAAGCGGAGCGCGCACCATCTGAGCTTCGGGGAGAAGAAGCGCGTCGCGCTCGCGACGGTGCTCGCCTGCGACCCCCCCATCATCGCCTTCGACGAGCCGACCAGCAACCTCGACCCCGCCGCGCGCGAGGAGTTCATCCGGGCGCTCACGGCGCTGTCGGGGACGAAGATCATCGCCACGCACGACCTCGAGATGGTCCTCGAGGTCTGCGGAAGGGCGGTGGTGTTGCGCGACGGGTCGATCGTCGCGGACGGCCCGGCGCGGGCGCTGCTTGCGGACCGGGGCCTGATGGAACGGCACGGGTTGCGCGTGCCGTTGAGCCTGCAGGCGCGCCGGTGACAACCGTGTTTCCCGCATCCGGAATTCTATCGAGGCCTGCCGGCGCTTTTCCTATACTGTCACATGCGCCGGGGAACGCGACGATGCCGGGATTCGGATGCCGCTGCGCGCGCCGCGGCGCATGCGGGGGCGCAGCGCTGAACAGGGCGCCGACCGCGGGCCGCGCCCCGCGAGGCGGGGCGTCGTGCGGACGGTTCGACGGGCGCAACGGCGCACCCTGCGCAGGCGGAACGTGCGCGCCTGCGTAGCCGGGCCTCCTGGCGCGCGAACGCGGAAAGGCGGATCGAGATGCGGGGGTACCTGGAATGCCAGCCCTGCCTGCTCAGGCAGGCCCTCGAGGTCGCGCGGATCGTCAGCGACGACGAGGCGGTGCACTCCCGCGTGCTCAAGCGCATCCTGCGCGTGCTGTCCAGGGTGGATTTCCGCCTCCCGCCGCCGGCGATCGCCTACCAGGTCTACCGCGTCATCGGGAAAGTCACCCGCTGTCCGGACCCGTACCTCCAGATCAAGGAACGCAGCGACGCGACGGCGCTGGAGTGCCTCGCCTGGGCGCGCGAGACGATCGGGCGTTCGAAAAGCCCGCTCGGCACCGCCTTGAAACTGGCCGCGGCGGCGAACGTGGTCGATTTCGGGGTGGGGGTCAAATTCGACCTGAAGGAGTCTCTCCGGCACGTCCTCGAGAAGGGACTCCAGCTCGACGAGAGCGCCACGTTCATCGAGGCGCTCTCGCGCGCGAAGACCCTCCTCTACCTCGGAGACAACGCCGGGGAGATTGTCTTCGACAAGCTGCTGCTCGAGACGATCGCAACGCGCCACCCCTCCCTCAAAAAGATCTTCGCCGTGCGAGGGGGGCCGATCATCAACGACGTCACGCGGCGCGACGCGGAGCGGGTGGGGATGGGCCAGGTCGCCGAGGTGGTATCCACCGGCTCCTCCGCCCCCGGGGTTTTCCTCCCTCGTTGCTCTCGAACGTTCCGCCGCGTCTTCAGCGAAGCCGATCTCGTGCTCGCGAAGGGGCAAGGAAACTACGAGTCGCTGAGCGACGACGGCGGCGGAAAGACGTTCTTTCTCCTTCGCGCGAAGTGCGGGGTGATGGCCCGCGACCTGGACGTCGAGATCGGCGATTTCGTCCTTACGCGCGCCGCCGTCAGGCGCGACTGAAATGCCGCCTCCCGCGCGGGGAGCGCCGCGACCGCCTGCGCCGCGACCAGCGCCTCCACCGTATCCCGCATGCATTCAATCGCGACCGCCTCCTCCCCCGCACGGGGCATGGCCCGCACCAGCCGTCCGCGAAGCCAGGGGCCGAGGAACCGCATCGAGGATGCGTAGCGGCCCGAGAAGACGATCGCGTCGACCCCTCCCATCGCCGCCGCGCCCGCCCCGCAGGCGAGGAGCAGGCGATACGCCAGCACCCGCCGGGCCCGCGCACCGTTCCGTGTCGCCGGATCGAAAATCCCGGCGATCGTGACCGGTTCCCCGGTCAGGCCGAGGAGCCCGCTCTCGCGCGAGAGGACCTGATTGATTTTCTCATGGCCCCACCCGTTGGCCCGCGCGAGCTCGATCACGATGCGCGGGTCGATCTCTCCGCAGGTGGTATCGCCGGGGATGCCCTCGAGGGGGGAGGAGCCACCGCTGGTCATCACGGGGCGGCACCCCACCGCGGCCGCGACCTCCGGCGTCGGCTCGAGGCATACCGAGAGGCTCCGGCAGGCCGATTGGAGGCCGCGCGCGCGTCTCCGCGCCGCGGCGTGGGCGCACGCCGCTTCATGGAGTATGCCGTGGAAGCCGCGGCGGCGTGCCGCCAGTCCCTCGGTGCAGGCGGCGTTAAGGGCGCAGGCGTTCTCCCTGAACGGCAGGTCGGCGAAGAAGGAGGTTTCAAAAACCAGGACCATGGGGACGCCGGCGAATACCGCGGCGCGGGCCCGGAGGAGGGCAAGCAGGGGGGGGAGGTGAAGCGGGGCGGAGGAGACGAGCCCCTCGATCGCGCGCATCGTGCCCGGCCGGACGCACACGGCGTTCCGGAACAGGTCGCCGCCCTGCACGACGCGGCAGCCGATCAGGTCGGGACCGGCGCCCGCCGTCTCCGCGCTGACGGCGGTCCTCACGGCGAGAAGCGCCGCCTCGCCCGGATCGCCGCGCACGGCGCCGCGCGCCACGGGGACCCGCAGGGGCGGGCGGAAGAGGGTGTAGCCGAGGACGGTTGGCGCGGGATTCAGCACGAGGATATTCACGGTCGGTCCCCTTCCATGCGATGGTCCGATGGGTGCGCGTTCGGGTTCGCGCACAGGCATCCGTACACCGCCTTCGCGATCGCGCGCTCCTCATTTGTATGGATGACGAGCACGCGCACCGCGCTGTCGTCTGCAGCAACGTCGGCGGGGAGCGGGCCAGGGGCCTCGTTGCGAGACGGGTCGAGGGACAGCCCGAACGCCTCCAGCCCCGCGCACGCGGCCTCGCGAACGGCCGGGACCCCTTCGCCGACCGAGTCGGTGAAGATGAGGGCGGCGACGGGCGCGGCAGCGGTGAGGTATGCGCCGAGGTACCTGCGAATCCGCCAGAGGTAGAGCTGCGCGGTGACCTCGATGCGCGAGCACCGCCCCTCGTTGCCTTTTGCCCGTGCGAATATGTCGCGGATGTCCGAGGAGAAGCCGGACATGCCGAGCACCCCGCTATGGCCGTGGAGGATGTTCTCCACGGCGGCGCTGTCCTCCCGCTCGCGGGCGAGGAGCCGGAGCGTGACGGCGGGGTCGAGATCCCCGCACCGGGTGCTCATCACAAGGCCCGGGAGGGGCGAGTATCCCATTGTGGTGTCGATCGATTTTCCCCCCTTGACCGCGCAGAGGCTCCCCCCGCCGCTCCCCAGGTGGCAGCTCACGGCGTTGAGCGCGGTCCGCGGGCGGCCGAGGAATTCGGCGGCCTCGCCCGTGACGAACCCGTGGCTTATCCCGTGGAAGCCGTATTTCCGAATCGCGAGCCGGTCGCGCAGGGCGGCCGGGAGGGCGTAGGTCCGCGCGAATTCGGGGATCGTGGCGTGGAACGCCGTGTCAAAGACGGCTACCTGGGGAAGGGCGGGAAAACGCTCCGCGCATGCCGCGATGAGCGCGAGCGTCGGGGGATTGTGGAGCGGCGCGAGATCGCCCAGGGAATCGAGCTCCGCCATCGTCCGCCGGTCCAGTCGCACCGGGCGCGTGAAGCGTGCACCCCCGTGAACGATGCGGTGCCCGACGGCATCGGCGTGCAGGCGCGGATCGGCCGAGAGGAGATCCATGACGCGGGCGAAGGCGGAGGCATGGTCGGGCAGGGGGACCGTTCGCCGAACCGTCCCGGTTCCGCACCGATGCACGATCGAGGCGGGAACGGCGATCGGGGGCCCGACGCCGCGGGCCTCGCCGCCCGCGAGCTCCTCCCCCGACGGCATCGAGAGCAGCGAGTATTTCAGCGACGAGCTGCCGCAGTTCAGGGAGAGTATGCGCATGGTTCGGATAACGGCGCAGGATACCGTGCATCCGCCGGACGAATGACGGCGGCCGGGGGCCGGGGCGGCGCCCGGCATCCCGTCGCCGGGCATTCGATCCGCTGCCCGGCGTGCGTCGCGCGACGTTCCCCTTTCAGATCTCATCCGACGTCCACCCGCAGACCGGTATCCCGATGAGGCTGTGGGCGATCACCGCCGTGCCGTAGACCGCCTTCGGAATCGCCGCGAGTTCCACATACTCGCCTGGACGGTGCGCGAGGGATTCGCGGCCCGGCCCGTAGCCGATGGTGGGGACGTCGAATTCCCCGACGAGCACGTGTCCGGCGGTGCCCATCCCGATCCTGGAAAGCTCCCACCGGCCGGGGCGGAACGGGCAGCCCGCCGCGGCGAACGACTGGCGCGCGCGGTCGATGAGCGGATGGAACGGGTCGGTGGACCATCCGTTCGTCACGTGGCGGACCACCGTGGTCTTTCCGTTGTAGAGCCGCTGCGTCTCCTCGCGCGGCGCCACATCCACGGCGACGGCTGCGGCCCGGGGCGAGACGAGGGAGAGATCGTGCGACACGCCCCGTACGACGTCCCGCGCATTCTCCAAGGGACCGAGCCGGCGGGCCATCGAGATCGTCGCCGTGCGGATCCCCCCGACGGTCTCGAAACGGGGACCCTCGACATCAAAGAGCGCCGGCGCCTCGGCTTCGCGCGCGGCATGGGCCGATTCAAAATCCCGGATGATGGCGCGGGCGGCATCGTCCACGAGAAACGGATCGATCCCCCGCACATGAATCTCCATCTCCAGGCGTCCGTCGTGGCCGTAGTAGAGCCCGAGGTTGGTCGGCTCCCCAAGGACGGCGTAGTCGGGCGATATGCCGAGGGAGGGGAGCGTTTCATCGAGCAGCGCGCGAACCCCGACGCTCAGGCCGTTCTCCTCCGCAACCGTCGCGGCCACGACAAGGTTCCCCCTGAGGGGGAGGAGGCTTCTCTTCAACAACAGCCCGCAGAATACCTGTGCGGCGAGACCGCCCTTGCAATCGGACGCGCCGACGCCGTAGAGCCGCCCGTCAGACCACACGCCGTTCCCGGCGGAGGCGTCCGCCGTCCGCGAGACGGTGTCCATATGGCTGTTGAGGAGGAGGGTCGGCTGGCCTTCCCCGCCGTGGATGATGCCCACGACGTTCCCGTAGTCGTCGCGAATGACCCGGTCGTAGCCGATCTCCCGCATCTCCTTTTCGACGAGCTTCGCCACATGCGCCTCGGCCAGGCTCGGGCTCGGCGTCCGTACGAGCTCGCGCGCGAAATGCAGCACCGCATCCTCGATCCCTTCGTTCTTGCCTCTCAGTATGCTGTACACGGCACGCCCTCCGGTTGTCGACGCCTGTATCCGACTGCATTTCGCGTGCCGCGGGAGAATGCAGATGCAACATCTTCCGGCACAGCCGGATCCACACGACCGCGATGATGCGCTAAATGAAATGATATGGCATAATGCACTAGATCTATTCCAAAATGAAGGAGTACCGATGAAATCATCAGATCTCAAGCTTGCGGAGCTAGTGAACTTCACGGACGGGATGCTGAGTCTCAAGGGCCGCAGGCTCGTGATGCATGACATCCATGCCTTCGCGCAATTCCGGAAGGACCTGGTGGATATGACCGGACCGGACGACGCGCGGAGGATACTCACCCGTTTCGGCTATTTCTGGGGGCAGGCGGACGCCGCGGCGATGAAACGGATCTTCAGGTGGGACACAGTCGCGGAGTGGCTCAAGGGGGGCGCCCGTCTCCAGACCATTCAGGGCGTTGCGCGGGCGGTCGTCAAATCGCTCCGGACGGACGCGAGCGACGGCCGCTTCGCCATGGAGATCGTCTGGCACAATTCGGCGGAGGCGGAGGAGCACATGATCGGGATAGGAAAGGCCGACCACCCGGTCTGCTGGATGCTGACGGGCTATGCGAGCGGCTATGCGTCGTTTTGCCTGGGAACGGATATCTACTTCATCGAGGAGAGATGCCGCGCGAAGGGGGATCGTGTGTGCAGCGCGATCGGCCGCGACAAGGCGTCCTGGGGCGACGCCCTCGCGGCGGTGCTCCCATTCTTCAGCGCAGAGGATATCCGGGGCAAGGTGACGGCGCTCACGGAGGAACTGAAAAGAAAATCCGGCGAACTCGATCGCCTGCGGTCAAGGATCGGGGCGATGGAGGGCGCCGCAGCGCCGCTGTTTGTGGAGGTGCGGAGCGAGGCGTTCCGGCGGGTGCTGGACCTCGCCCAGCGGGTCGGCCCCTTCGACGCTTCGATCCTGATCACGGGGGAGACCGGCACCGGGAAGGAGGTGCTCGCGCGGTACCTCCACCGGCTCTCCCCCCGGCGCAAGGGGCCTTTCACGGCGGTGAACTGCGGGGCGCTCCCGGAGACGCTGCTGGAGAGCGAGCTGTTCGGGCACGCGGCGGGGGCGTTCACAGGGGCCGTCGGGAACCGCGCGGGCCTCTTCGAACAGGCGGGGGGCGGCACGGTCTTCCTGGACGAGATCGGCGATATCTCTCCGGCGATGCAGCTCAAGCTGCTCCGGGTGCTCCAGGAGCGGGAAATCATGCGTGTCGGAGAGAGCGTTCCGAGGACGATCGACGTGCGCATCATCTCCGCCACCAACCGGGACCTGGCCGCGGCGCTCCGCGAGGGGAGATTCAGGGAGGACCTCTACTACCGTCTCCGCGTCATCGAGATCGAGATCCCCCCCCTCAGGGCGCGCCGGGAGGATATCCTCCCGCTGGCGCGGCACTTTGTCGGGCGGTTCGCAAAACGGCTCGAGATTCCTGGTCTTCGCCTGGATGCGGCGACGCTCGACTTCCTGCTCGATTACCCGTGGCCCGGCAACGTGCGGGAACTCGAGAACGCGATCGAGCGCGCGGCGGTGCTCTCCCGAGACGGACTGATCCTTCCCGCGCATCTCCCGCCGCGCGTGGTCCACGGGGGGGCCGCGGGGGAGGGGAATCCGCTCGGGCGCACGCTCGCCGCGGCGGAGCGGGACCACATCCGCGCGGTGCTGAAGTCGCTCGGGGGGAACAGAACCCGGGCGGCGCGCGCGCTGGGGATCAGCGCCTCGACGCTCTGGCGGAAGCTCGGGCGCGCGGGGACGGGGGAGGATCCCGCCGGGCGAAAATAGTTGTTGACGCAGAAGCGCGCGGTGTTACAATTCACAAAATTGTGCTACCCATCTCTGATGGCGACGTGGAGGGACGCATGAGACTGTATCGTATCGGCGCGGTCGCAGCGGGGGCCGTGATGGCGATGGCGGCGGTTGTCGCGGCGCAGTCGATCGGTGACACGGAGCCGCGGGCGCTCGAGATCGAGAAGACGGCCGCGGAGGCCGAGGAACCGGAGGAGCAGCTCTTCTGGCTGAACAGCATCCCGCCGCTCCGGCACGCGGACCGCGCCCTCGACGCGCTGGACGAGATATCGCCGCTCAAGTTCGGCGCCGAGTCGCAGTTCGTGAGCGACTGGCTCGACGAGGGGGCCAACGGCGCCAAGCACGGACTCCAGATCCTCCAGACGTACTTCACCGAGTACTCGAAGGAGGTCGGCGAATTCACGCTCGGGGCCGGGTTCTCCTATTTCCAGGCGGACACGACCGGCAGGCACGAGGGAAGCAAGACGCTCGAGCGGGATTTTACGGTCTACGCGCCCCTCACATGGAAGCGGTTCACCGTGGCCCCGTTCTGGAACTATCTCTACTACGACGAGGACCCTGATTCCGGGGAGATCGGCGCCGAGTTCACGGTGGATATGCCGTTGAACCCCTCCTTCGCGTGGAACTACGACTACCGGGAGCTCAAGGGGAGCTACTGCGAGTGGGGCGTTTCGCAGGACTTCCGCCTTCCGTGGAGGGGGGAGACCGTCGCCGTCCTCACGCCGTCGATGGCGATGGGGCTCGACCTGCACAAGGGCATCGAGGCGAACCACCTCACGCACCTCGACTGGGGGCTCGATCTCGGCGTTCCGCTGATGCGGCACTTCGTGGCGACGGGCATGCTGCACTTCACCAAGAGTCTCTGCAGGACCCAGGATGAGGACGGGCGGCGCGTCTACGAGAATATCCTCCCCTGGGCGGGTCTCAAGCTCACGATGGAGTTCTGACACGGCGGACCACGGATAGGTTCGGTGGGGCGCTCGCAAGGAGGTGCGGATGCACATACCCGATGGTTTCCTGGCCGCGCCGGTCTGGGCGCCGCTCTGGGCGGCGGCCGCGGCGGGCCTGGCGGGGTGCGTGAGGTCGGTGCAGCGTTCCCTTTCCGATCGGGCGGTCCCGCTCATGGGCGTGATGGCCGCGTTCATCTTCGCCGCGCAGATGCTGAACTTTCCCGTGGCGGGAGGGACCTCGGGCCACCTGCTGGGAGGGGTGCTCGCCGCGGTGTTGCTGGGGCCGTGGGCGGGCGCGCTGGTGATCGCGGTCGTGCTTGTCGTTCAGTGCCTCCTCTTCCAGGACGGCGGGCTCACCGCCCTCGGCGCGAACATCGTGAACATGTCGTTCGTCGGGTCCGCGTGCGGGTATTGGATCTATGCCGCGGCGCGGACGGCGACGTCGGGAAAGACGCTCGTCGCGGCAGCGGCCGCCGCATGGTGCTCGGTGGTGTTGGCGAGCGCGGCGTGCGCGGTGGAGCTCGCCCTCTCGGGCACCGTGCCGCTGCGCACGGCGCTTCCCGCGATGGTCGCGGTGCACGCGCTCATCGGGGTCGGCGAGGCGGCGATCACGTGCCTCGTGGTGGCCAGCGTCCTGAAGGTCAGGCCGGACCTTGTGCCGGGGAAAGCGGGGTGCGCGTGAAGGCGCGGGAGATCCTCATCGGTCTGTCGGCGGCGCTGCTGCTCGCGCTCGTCCTTTCGCCGTTCGCGTCGTCGTCGCCCGACGGGCTCGAGAAGGTCGCGGAGCGGCAAGGGTTCCTCGCCAAGGGGGAGGGGGAGCCGGCGCTGAAGGCGCCCGTGCCGGACTACGCCTGGCCGGGGGTGGCCGACGAGGGGCGCGCGACGCGCATCGCGGGGGGCGTCGGCACGCTTGTCACGTTCGCGGCCGCGTGGGGCGTCGCCGCGCTCATCCGCCGCGCGTAACCACCGATGGGGTCAGGTCCTTATTTATTAGATTAGACCCGCCGCCGCTACACTAATAAATAAGGGCCTGACCCCAAGGGAGGGATCAGGACCCGCGGCCGCGGCGGTTGCGGGAGCGGCGCGTGGCCTGCTGGAGGGCGCTGCGGAGCGACTTCAGATTCTCCTCCATGATCTGGAGGTACGCGTCGGGGTGGTCGGGCCCGCCCGAGAGCGGATCGATGACGCATACCGGACGGCGCGTCTCGCGGGCGATCCGGCGCGCCTCCTCCTCCCGGAGGCGGAGATCCACGAGCACCAGGCGGGCGTTCGTCTGCTTCACGACGGCGATCGCCTCGTCCGGCGATGCCGCGGTCACCACCTCGAGCCGCGCTTCGCGCGCGAAGCGCGCCGATGCCCCGTCGAGCGCGACGACCCGCAGCTTTCTGAACGGATCGAAGGCGCCCTTCATCCTGTCGCGCAGCGCTTCGAGGCGGGCCACATAGCGCTCGGCGTTGAGCGCGTACCCCTCCCGTCGCGGCCGGTCGAACTTTTTCAGCACGGCGCGCAGCCGCCGCACCTCCTTGATCGTGTCGGAGACGCTCATCCAGATCCAGGGCAGGCGCTCCTCCTCCTTGCCCGGCCGCGCGACCTTTTCCGCCAGCTCGATGATCGCGAGGTTCGGGAAGCGGATCGCCGTCTCGTCGAGGAACAGCTCCAGCCCCGCGCCGTGCGCGACGAGCGCATCCGCGCGGGCGAGGATTGAAGCCGCCGCGGGCGGGGCACCGTGGCGCTGCGCGAGGGCGCCGGGGGGCAGGCAGGACACCTCGACGCCCGGGATCTCCCATGCGACGTTCAGGACGGTCAGGTAGACCGGGTACGACGTCGCCACGAAGCGAAGCGTCGGCGCCGGCTGGGCGTGCAGGAGGCCGCCGGAGAGGGCGACAGCGAGCGGCGCGAAGAGAAGGCGCGTCTTCATCGAAGCCGGTGTCCTTTCAGGTCAATATGCAGAGCAGGGAACCCCCCACCTGGCGACGGCTCTTTATACCACGTCCTGCCGCGCGCGCAAGGGAAAATCCCGTCCGGGGTTTCCCCGGTTTCCCGAGAGACGATGCAGCGCGCGGGACAGTTCGAAAAAGCGGGGGATACACGAGCGCCGCCCTATGAACACGGCTGCCGCCCTTCGCCGCCGTTTCCCGCGTGCCGAAAAATCCTTCGCGCCTGAAAACAGGCCCCAAAAACGCGTCTAAGGCCCTTTTTCGGGCCCTTATTGGTCCTATCATGCTGCCCTCCAAATGGATATCGTGGTCCTCCCCCGATACCCCGCTGGACATCGATCCGGGGGGGGGATACACTATGGGTTCACGGCGCGGCCGGGTGCGGCGGCCCGGCCAAAGGACGATGGAAGGGAGGCGGCGATGATGAGAATCTTCGGAACTGCGATCTGCGTGCTCTGGGCGGCCGCGACGGCAGCGCAGGAGATGCCCGCGGCGCCGGCGCTCCCCGCCCCGCAGAAGGACGGCGGGAAGCCGCTGATGCAGGCGCTCGCGCTCAGGAGATCCGGGCGCTCGTTCAAGGAGAAGAAGCTGGCCCCCCAGACGCTCTCGAACCTCCTCTGGGCCGCACGCGGCGTCAACCGGCCGGAGTCGGGCAAACTGACCGCCCCCACGGCGAAGAACTGGCAGGAGATCGATCTCTACGCCGCGACCGCCGAGGGGCTCTACCGCTACGACGCGAAGGCCCACCGTCTCGAGCCGGTATTCGCGGGCGACATCCGCGCCGCGACGGGGCAGCAGCCGTTCGTGAAGACGGCGCCGGTCTGTCTCGTCTACGTCGCCGATCATGCCAGGATGGACGGGGCGCCGGCCTCGACGCGCGATTTCTACTCAACCGTGGACACCGGATTCATCAGCCAGAACGTCTACCTGTTCTGCGCCTCCGAGGGGCTCGCCACCGTGGTGCTCGGCTACGTGGACAAGCCGGCACTCGAGAAGACGATGCGCCTCCGCCCCGACCAGAAGGTGATCCTCTCTCAGCCGGTCGGGTACCCGAAGGACTGAGGGCGCCAAGAGATGAGGCTCCAGGCCCTGTGGACCAGTCAGCACCTATCGGACTCATGAGAGCCATGCAGCAGGCGCAGGGCCCGTTGCGGGAGTCTCTTCTCGGCCGGATACGCGACGAGATCGGGCGGCGCGAGCGTTTCGCCGTCTTCTCGCACGAGGAGCCGGACGGGGACGCCATCGGCTCGCAGATCGCCCTCACGCTCGCCCTCCGGAAGCTCGGGAAGACGGTGGTTTCGTTCCGCTACGACGGGGTGCCCCCGGCGCTCGAGTTCCTCAACCGAAACGGGGCGTTGACGCCGTCGCGCCCCGGGAAGGACGAGGAGGCGGTGCGGGACGCGGAGGCGGTCGTCGTGCTGGACTCGTGCGACTACTTCCGTCTCGGCGACATGGCGGAGGCGGTTAAGGCGTGCGGGGCGTTCAAGATCAACATCGACCACCACCGGGACAACTCCTTTTTCGGCGACATAAACTACGTGCGTTTCGAGGCGGGGGGGGCCGCGGAGCTGGTCTTCGAGGTGGTGCGGGCGCTCGGTGTGCCGGTCGAGGGGGCCGTCGCCGAGGGCCTCTACGTGGGCATCTCCACCGACACGCTCGGGTTCAAGTACATCGACCCGTCGGGCAACACCCTGCGGGTCGTCGGCGAACTTCTCAAGGGCGGGCTCGACGTCGAGGCGCTTCAGGAGAAGCTCTACTATCTGCGGCCCGATACCTGGCTCGACGACATGGCGGCGCTTCTCCGGCGGACGGCGTACGAGGACGGCGGCGCCATCGCCTGGTTCTCGATCCCCGCGAGCCGGATCCTCACCTACGCCCAGCGGGACCTGGCCTCCGAGACGATGCACCTGCTTTTAAGCATGCGGCGGGTGCAGGCGGTCGGGATGCTGCACGAGGGCAGGGCGGGGGTGGAGATCTGGCTGCGCTCGAAGGCCGGGGTGGACGTGGGCGCCGCGGCGAAACGCCTCGGCGGGGGAGGGCACCGGACCGCCGCGGGCGCGCTCGTCAAGGGGATGGGAGTCGGCGAGGCGGCGCGGAGGGTCACGGGGGAGATGCGTGCCGCGATCCGCGGCGACGTCACGCCCCGAGCGCGCTCCTGAGCGCCCGGAGGTTCATCACATCCTCCCGGTTGTATTCGAGCAGCGTGTCGAGGGACCTCCGGCACCCGCCGTCCCGGTAGCGGCGCCAGAGCTCGATGGCGACCAGCCCGTTCACCTCCGTGAGCTTCCGGGGGATGCCGAGGAGCCGTTCCACCTTCTTCATCCCCCCGTACAGGTTCCGGGCGTGGCAGGCATGCATCAGATCCACGTGCCTAGAGAGAGGCACGAGATCCACGCCGAGCTTGGCTCGTATGTAGGGAAGGTCGAAACGCCCGCCGTTGAAGGTGTAGAGGGTGGGCCGCCGGGCGAAGTGCCGGAGCAGGTTGTCCGGGTTCAGCTCCTCGCCGAAGAGCTGGACGAAGAGCCCCTCCTCGTCGACGTAGAGACCGAGCACGCTCAGCTCGCCCTCGTCCGGCTCCAAACTCGTCGTCTCGATGTCAAGGTAGATGGTGGTCATTGCGCCGTCGCAGTTTCGTGTGCGCGGCGGGGGACGCCCCGCCCGCCGCCCCCGCGGGCGCTCAACGGGGAACCTACTCCTTCACCCGCTCGCAGAGGATCAACGTGTACCCCGGCTCGGCGTCGAACGTCTTCGCCCGCTCGACGGCGGTGTCGCGGACCTTCAGCGTGAGGAGATCGGCGGTGACCAGGAGTATCCCCTCGTTTTTCGGGTACCCGTCGAAGACGAAGTCGATCTCCTGGGGGGTGCGGGACGGGTCCGCAACGAAGGTGCCGGTGTAGGCGTGCTCCCCGTCCCGGATACGGACCGTGTTCCCCTCGAAGGTCCAACTCTTCCCCGTGACGGGCAGGCCCTGGTTCTGTATCTCCCGCCAACTTCCCACTAGTCCGGCGGCCGGCACAAACGCCTCCGCCGGCGGAGGGGCGGGGGGGGCCGCGACGGGGCGCGGCCGGGCGCACGAGGCACACACGACGATCGTGCACAGGGCGGTCACGCAGAGCGATCTTTTCATCGATTCCATCCCTCCAATTGTCGCATCGTTTCGAGAAGCCATGGACGAGCAGCGGTCCACCGAGAAGGTGGTCGGGGCGCCGGGATTCGAACCCGGGACCTTCTGGTCCCAAACCAGACGCGCTACCGGCTGCGCCACGCCCCGCCGACCAGGCAAGTATAGCCGGTCACGCGCTCCGGGGGAAGCCCCGCGCGTCACTGCGCCCCGCCTCGCCGAGACTCCCGTTCGCGTTCCCTGCGCGCCCGGTCCCTCTGCTTCTCCACCATCTCGTAATAGTCCGCCTTCTGCGTGGGGGTGAGTTTTCGCCAGTTCTGCTCGTTGTAGTCCATGAACGGGCGCTCCTCCTTCCGGATGATCCTCCGCTCGCAGCCGAGGGACGCGGCGCAGGCGAGCGCGCCGCACACGAGCGCGGCGACCCTGACGATAGGCGTGATGTGCATGGGACCCCTCCTTGCGCTGCGCTCACGAGATGAGCGCCCGCACGTGCTCCGCCGCCGATTCGCCGACGGCGTCGATGTCGTAGCCGCCCTCCAGAACCGAGACGAGCCGCCCCGCCACGGTGTCCCCGTCGAGCACCACCGGGGCGCGCCGGCTCGCCTCGCGCACCCGGGCGACGTGGAGGTCGTCGTGGATCCGCCTAACGCACCCGGGCGGGGCGGGGGAGGGCTCGATGCGGAGGAGTCGTTCCATCAGGCCCGCCTGTCCGAGGGCGCGAACGACGGCGCGAAGCCGCGCCGCGGTTTCTGGAATGCCGGGCCCCGGGTCGTGGGCGAGGCATCGGTCGCCATAGACCAGGCCTGTCGGGCGCGCCTTCATTCGACGGAGCGAGTCTTTGCCCCGGGCGTCCTCAACGCGGCGCCGTGTCGGCGGCGAGCTTGTGCGCCGCCTGCGCGAGCATCGTGTCACGGACCTTGTCGAGCGCGGTGTCGGTCGTCATGAACAGGGCGATGTTCCGCCCCCTGGCCTCCCAGAGCAGGTTCGCGTCGGGCAGCCCCTTGATCGTCATGGTGATCTCGACCACGCCGAGCGTTTTCCAGAAGAGGTAGTTCTGGAGATAGAACGAAACCTCGGCCTGGAGTATCGCGTCGGCCCCCGTCAGGGCGCCGAGTTCCAGGAGCTCCTTGCGGGTGAGGGCGACCTTCCCTTTCAGGTTCAACCGCTCGAGCGCCTCGTTTACCGCCGCCTGCGGCACGATCGGAACGTTCGTCCTGGCGGCGAGGGAGGCGGCGATCTGCGCGTCGAAGGTGTCCTCGGGCACGATGCGCGGCTTCCGCTTGGTCCATGCCCACATCTTGTACCGGTCGGCGACGGTCTGATTGTTCGCCACCACCGCGACCCGGCTGATCCGTCTGCCGCGGTCGAAACGGCTGTAGTTCACGCGGGAGTGGCCCGCGCACCCTGCCGAGGCGGCGGCGAGCGCCGCGACGGCGACCAGCACTGTTCTCTTCATTCCCGCGCTCCCTTCATCCGGGGTGGTGATGCCGGCGACGCGCACCATACTAGTACAGGCCCCCCGCGGGTGTCAAGGCAGGCGGGCGGCGGCGTATACTGTTTGATGCAAATTTGGCGTAACGGTCCCTGTGGAAGGAGGCATGAGGAGGGCGAGACAGGGGGCAAAGAAAAAGGTATCCTCTCCGATTCAATCGACCAAGAAAGAAAAGAGAGGATACCGTGCCACGCACAAGACACAGTGTGGTGGATTTCCGCCCCTGAGAAGCAAGATATTGGCGTTATGGGCGCGGCGCGGCCCGGAGGGGACGGCCCGGTCTATGCCGCGTTTTCATGAGGCCTCCGGGGGCTATAGGACCTGTGCTATGATTCCCGGCGGGAGGCGCAATGGGTGGGACGCTCAAGAAGGCGCTGCGGACGATCGCCGCGGATCTGATCCGCGAGGCCGTTTTCTACCGGATCCTGCTCGCGCACCCGCGCACGCCGTGGACGGCGAAGGCGCTCGTGGGCGCCGCGCTGGCGTACGCCTTCTCCCCGGTCGACCTCATCCCCGACGTCATACCCGTCATCGGATACCTCGACGACCTGCTCGTCGTCCCTGTGCTGGTCTGGGCGGCTATGCGGCTCGTTCCCCGGGAGGTCGTGGAGGAGTGCCGGCGGAAGGCCGCGGCGGCGCGCGCGGGGGATCGCGCGGATCCGTGAGCGCCGTGCGGGCGCCTGGACGCCCCCCCGGTTCCCGCTTCCCTCGCCCGGGGCTGTCGGCTATAATGAGGACGGCAGGAAAGGCGGCGCGCACCGGAGGGGAGATGGAACTGCACCAGTGCATCGTTCCCGCCGACATGCTGCTCGATATGAAGGCCCGGGACCGGTGGGAGGCGCTCCGCGAACTCCTGGACAGGGTCTTCCCCGACCGCGGCCCCGTCCACGCCTCGGTGTTGAGCGCCCTCTACGATGCGGAGCGGGCGCGCTGCAGCGCGATCGGGCGGTCGGTCATCATCGCGCACGCGGTGACCGACAAGATGCGGGGCTTGCGGGTCGTCTTCGGGAGAAGCTCCCGCCCGATACCGTGGGACGCCCCCGACGGTTCCACCGTGAGCATCCTCTGGCTCTTCGCCCACTCGCCTGCGGAGCACGACGACTACCTCGAGCTGCTCTCCCAGACAGTGCGCCTCTGCAGGTGCGACTTGCACAGAACCGGCCTCCTCCGCGCCCGCAGCACGGCGGAGGTGTTCGAGGTGCTCTCGAAAGCGGATTGTGCGCGCCCAGAGGGCAAAGACGCGTGCGACCGCTGACGACCCCCCGCACCGCCGTGAAACCCGAAACAAGAGACGCGATCTCCGCGAACGGTTCCCGCCGGCGCGTTACCACAAGCCGCAAAGGGGGTCGTGTACCTGCCGCGCGCGCATCGCACCCCGGTCGGGGAAAAGGCCCCGCCGACGGCAGGAAGGGGCGGACTACCGAAAGCGCCGTGCCGCGACGCGCGCGGGCCGCCGGAAAGGCGGGGGACGCTCACCATGCGGTCGTCCGCGAGCGGGCGCAGCTCCTCTCCATCTTCGACGGCATCGACGAGGTGGTCTACATCAGCGATCCCCGCACGCACGAGATCCTCTACCTCAACGGGGCCGCGCGGGCGGTCTTCGGAGACGCCGTCGGGAAGAAGTGCTACCGGGCCTTCCAGCGCCGCCGCACGCCCTGCCCGTTCTGCACCAACCGGATCATCTTCCACAAACGGCCCGGGGAACCGCACATCTGGGAGTTCCAGAACCTGCGGAACCGGCGCTGGTACCGCTGCATCGACAAGGCGATCCCCTGGCCGGACGGGAGGCTCGTGCGCTATGAGATGGCGCTCGACGTCACCGATATGAAACAGGCCGAGGAGGCGCTGCGGTCCTCCGAGAAGCGATACCGCGCCACCATCGATTCCCTCGCCGAGGCGATCCACATGGTCGGTCCGGACCTGCGGATCATCCTCGCCAACAGGGCGTTCACGGTTTGGGCCGCCCGGATGGGGCTGCGGGGCGGGCTGGTCGGCAGGACGGTGCGCACGGCATTCCCGTTCCTCCCCGCCACCGTGGAGGAGGAGTACCGGAATGTCTTCCGCACGGGGAGGATGCTGCGCACCGAGGAGCGGTGCCTGATCCACGGGCGGGAGACGATCACCGAGACGCGCAAGATCCCGGTGCTCGAGGAGGGGAAGACGGTTCACGTCATCACCGCCATCAGCAACATCACCGCCAGGCGGAAGGCCGAGGAGGCGATCCGGCGCTCCGAGAAGAAATACCGATCTCTGATGGAGGGGGCGAACGACGCGATCTTCCTCGCCGATGAGAATGGTATGCTGCTTGAGGTAAACCGGCGGGCGATCGAGCTCGTCGGCCGCTCGAGACGGGAGCTTCTCGGCACGCACATCACCCGGCTTCACCCGCCGGAGGAGCGTGACCGCATCGTGGCGGCGTTCCGGGAGATCGCGGAACGCGGCGCCGGCTCCGCCGGCGACGTGACGATCCTTTGCGGAAACGGCAAGACCGTCCCGGTGGAGATCTCGGTGAGCGCGATACGGCACGGCGGCGCGACGCTGATGCACGCGATCATGCGGGACGTCTCGGAGCGCAAAAGGATCGAGGCGATGAGGGACCTCCTGCTCCGGGACGTCACCCACGAGCTCAAGACCCCGATCGCCATGATGAAGATGGCGCACGCGATGGCAAACGAGGCGCTCGCCGCGCGCGACCTCGAGGGGGTGCGGAGGGCGGAGGGGATCGCCGCGCGGAATCTCGCGTTCCTCGCGCGGGACGTCGGCAACATCCTCGGGATGTGCTGGCTGCGCGGAGGGACGCTGATATTGAAGCCGGCGCCCCTCTCGCTCGGGGGGATCGCCGGGGAGATCGCGGAGGAGATGCGGGACCGGCTGCGCCTGGGGGGCGTCGGCCTGGAGGTGCGCATCAAGCGGGGGGCGGACCGGATCACGGCGGAACGGAGGATGATCAGGACGCTCCTCTACAACCTCGTGGACAACGCCCTCAAGTTCACCCGGCGCGGCAAGGTTACGATCGGCGCATCGCGAACGGGCGGATGGGTGACGCTCACCGTCAGGGACACGGGCATCGGCATCGCCTCGGCCGCGCGGGAGGAGGTCTTCACACCGTTTTACAAGAAGAACCCCGCGATGCAGGGCACCGGCCTCGGGCTCCCGATCTGCCGGGAGATCGCGAAGCTGCACGGGGGGACGGTGCGGATCTCTTCGAACGGGCGGAGGAAGGGGACCACCGTCGCGGTGCGGCTCGCCGTGCGTCCCGCCGCGTCGCGGCGGGCGGGAAAGGGAGGGGTGCGGTGAAGCGCGTGCTGATCATCGACGACGACCCCGACATGCAGGCCCTCTATCGGTATTGGCTGAAGGGGACGCGCTATCGTCTCGACTTCGCGGGGGATGCGGCCCGCGCCCTCCGGATGCTGAAGGGGGAGCCCGCGGATCTGGTCATCACCGATGTGGTCATGGGGGGGATGGACGGGGAGACGTTCGTCCAGCGGCTGCGGGAGGAGGGGGCTGAGGTGCCGGTGCTCGTGGTCTCGGTACTCCCTCCGGACGCGCTTCCCCGCGCGTGTCGCGCGAAGCAGGTCCATTTCCTGCAGAAGCCGGTCACCGGCGAGACGCTCAGGGCGACGATGGAGAGAACGATGAAGAAGGGGAGGGAGCGATGAGGACGTTCCGCATCTCGTGCGCGCTGCTCCTTGCCGCGTGCGGTATGGCGCGCGCGGGGGACGCGGAGGAGACGAAGGCCCGGGAGGCGCTGCAGGCGCAGGTCGCGGCCTACCTCGCGACCACCCGCGCCGACCTGGCTTCGAACGCGAGGTACCCGAAGCTCAAGGTCGAACTCATCTCGGCGGAGATGGAGCCCAGCGAGTCGCTCGTCACGCCGTTCACCGCGGAGGTGCGGTACGTGCTCGAGTACGACGACACCTGGCACAAGGAAACGCGCCTCGTCCACCCGTTCGTGATGACCGCCAAGTGGTTCTCGGGCCGCTGGGACATCGACCCGCACGGCCACCGGGCGCGGAAGAACCTCACCGATCTCCATCCCGAGAAGTCGAAGATCCTGTTCCCGAACATCTGACCGCGTGGCGGGGCTGGACGCGCCGCGGGGGAGGGCCGCGCCGGCGCCCATTTAGCGCTTGCCTTCGCCGTTCCCGCGGCGCTACCATACGCCGGAGGAGGACGCGATGCTCGCCAGGGTCTGCTCCGGGGCCGTCCACGGGGTCGAGGCGTACCCGATCGAGGCCGAGGTCGATGTCTCGGGCGGCCTTCCGGCGGTGGTCATCGTCGGCCTCCCCGACGCGGCGGTGAAGGAGTCCCGTGACCGGGTCAGGACCGCCGTCCAGAACTCCGGCTTCCTCTTCCCCGAGGGGCGGCTCACCGTAAATCTGGCCCCCGCCGACGTCAAGAAGGAGGGGCCCAGTTTCGACCTCCCCATCGCGGTCGGGATGCTCGCCGCCGACGGCCAGCTGCGCAGCGAGCGCCTCGCCGATCTCCTCATCCTCGGCGAACTCGCGCTCGACGGTAGCGTCCGGCCGGTGCGGGGGGTGCTGCCGATCGCCCTCGCCGCCCGGCGCGCGGGGAAGCGGGGGATCGTCGTCCCCGCCGACAATGTCGCCGAGGCGGCGGTCGTCGAGGGGCTCGATGTCTACCCGGTCGGCACGCTCCTCTCGCTCGTGAAGTTCATCTGCGGCGAGGAGGCGATCGCGCCCGTCAGGCTCGACCTCGCCGAGATCTTCCGCGGCGCGCGCGGCTACCCGGTGGACTTCTCGGACGTGAAGGGGCAGGCGCACGCCAAGCGCGCCCTCGAGGTCGCCGCCGCCGGGGGGCACAACATCATCATGATCGGCCCCCCCGGCTCCGGGAAGACGATGCTCGCCCGGCGGCTCCCGACGATCATCCCCGAGATGACGCTCGACGAGGCGCTCGAGACGACGAAGATCCACTCGATCGCCGGGCTCCTCGGCCCCGGCACCGCGCTCGTCGCGACGCGCCCCTTCAGGAATCCCCACCACTCGATCTCCGACGCGGGGCTCATCGGCGGCGGCGCGCATCCGCGCCCCGGCGAGGTGAGCCTTGCGCACAACGGCACCCTCTTCCTCGACGAGCTCCCCGAGTTCAGGAGGAACGTGCTCGAGCTCCTCCGCCAACCGATCGAGGACGGCCGCGTGAACATCTCTCGCGCCCTCGGCACCGTCACCTATCCGTCCCGCTTCGTCCTCGCCGCCGCGATGAACCCATGCCCGTGCGGGTATTTCACCGATCCGCGTCGTGCGTGCCGGTGCTCGGCCACGCAGATCCAGCAGTACATGTCGCGCGTATCGGGGCCTCTGCTGGACCGGATCGACCTGCACGTGGAGGTGCCGGCGGTGAGGTACCGGGAGCTGTCGGGGGAGGGAGGGGGGGAGGGATCGGAGGCGATGCGTGGTCGCGTGGAGGCGGCGCGGCGGCGGCAGCTGGCGCGTCTCCGGGATGACGGGATCCACTGCAACGCCGAGATGGGGCACCGGCAGATACGGCGTCACTGCGTTCCGGATGCGGAGGGACAGGAGCTCCTGAGGAAGGCGATCACGGAGCTGGGGCTCTCGGCACGGGCCTACGACCGGGCGCTCAAGGTCTCCCGCACCATCGCGGACCTGGAGGGCGCGGAGGCCATCGCCCCCGACCACGTCTCCGAAGCGATCCAGTACCGCGTGCTGGACCGCCAGCTCTGGATGTGACAGTCCGCGCGCGGGATGTGGCGCACCGCCGGCCGCGCGTGCGTGCGACACGGTTCCCTCCGCCGCGGGACCGGCGCCTGCACTGCGCCCCGTAGGATCCGCGGACCCCGGGGAGCGCGGATCGACAGTATCCTGCGCAGGAAGCGGTAACGAAGCGCGGCAGATGAGGCGGAACGTGCGGGGGGGAGGAGCGATGCCCGGCGCCGCCGCCGCGCGGTCAAGCCAAAGGACATCCCGCATTCCCACCCCCGCCCCCGTTTCCGTGACAGCGCCGCATTTTGCGTGTATACTGTCCCCGGGAGGGGTCAATGAGACCGGCGAGGATCTTGTGCGCAGCGGCGGCGGTTCTGCTCTGCACCGCCCATTCCGCCTTCTGTCTCGTCGACATCAATACCGCCACGGCGGTCGAGCTCGAGACCCTTCCGGGCATAGGACCCGTGCTGGCCCGACGGATCATCGAGAGCAGGCCCTACGAGACCATCGAGGAGCTCACCCGCGTGAAGGGCATCGGCTCGAAGTCGTTCGCGCGATTGAAGAACCAGATCACCGTGGGCGCCCTCTTCCCCGCCGGGAATCAGCCGTCTGCCACGGAGGAGAAGGGGGGCGGGGCTTCGGTCCCGACCTACCGCGTCGACACCTACATGGAGCTCACCTGCTACCGCTGCAAAAACAAGTTCAAGGTCTCGGGCGAACTGAAGACCGGCTGGTGCCCCTACTGCGGGACGCGGCTGGCGGTGCGCTAGACGGGTCGCTGGGACGGAATTCGGCCGGTTTCCACCGGCGTTTCGCGGCACTGGAGGAGAGAGGATGAGAGATCGTTCATGCGTCTTTCTCGCGTGCGCCGCGTTCTGCGCGGGTGCGGCGTTCGGTCAGACGGAAGAACACGCGTCCCCCTCCGCGGTTTCCCCCGGGACGCAGGTGACCCCCGCGCCGCCGAGGGTCGTGCCGTTCGGCACCGCCCATCTCGAGTACCGCGAGGCGCTCCGCAGGGATCTTGTCGCGGCGATGGAGGAGAAGGCGGCCGCCATCCGCGAGGGGAGGACGGCGGCACTCGGCGACATCGACGCCCGTATCCAGGAACTCCGGCGGCGGCAAGAGGAGCTGCAGGAGAAGATGGCGCTCGGCCGGGTGCCGGACACGCCGTCGACCCCTCCGCCTCATTCCCGCGCCGCTTCGTCCACCAATCCCTGAGGAGGCGCGCCCTCCCGCACCGCGGTTGACCGGCGCGGGCCCCCGCACCCGCGGGGGAACCGGGGCGCGACAACGCCGCGTCGGGGGGTTGACGCGGCGGCGGGGTTTCGATATCATCAAACCCTGGCCGCGGCTGCCGCCGACGGGCTGCGTGACATTCGATCGGAGAGTGCCATGGCGCTGACCGAGCAGCAGAGAGACATCCTCAAGCTGATGCGGAGCACCGCCGAGAGCTACCAGACGCTGAGCATCGGCAGCGCGCACGGCCTCCAGCGCCTCGCGCGGGACTATTTCAAGACCGAGATCGATATCGAGCCGACCATCAAGGCGGTCTGGAGCCGCCGCGGCGACAAGATCTACGAGGAGCTCAAGCGGCTGCAGGCCATCATCGACGAGATGGAGAAGAGGGCGGGCGCGTAATGGCCCGCCCGCGGCCGGAGGGAGACCGCCCCCCCGGGGTTCACCGCGGGCCGTTGCCGGGACCGGGCCGCGCGTAGAGCGTCAGGTCGATGCCGCGGAGCGGAAACTTCTCTTTCGCCAGAAAACGCGCGTTGAGGAACGCCGCGATCTCCTGATCGCCGTGCCCGCGCGTCCCACCCCCGATGAGCGCCCAGATCCGCCGTCTCCCCCGCGCGTACCGCTCGAGCTGCTCCGCGAGGTCGTACCGTCCGCACTCCGCCAGCCCCACCTGCCGAAGGCCCCCGCGGTAGTAGTAGTTGAGCGGGATCATGTGCCCCGGGATGTTGACGAGGATCAGGTCCCCCCGTTCCTCCCGCGCGGAGATGATCGCCGCCGCGCCGCGGAAATCCTCCTTGGCGTGGTCCGAGGCGAGCGCGCCGGGATAGAAATGGTACGGGGCCGCCGCGAGCGAGAAGAGACATATCGCGGCGGCGAGGGCGGCGCGGACCCATGTGCGCCTGAACGTGGCAATCGCCCCCGCCGCGAGGAGGAGCAGGCCCGCCGACTCCCAGAGGTGATAGCGCGGCTTCATGTACCAGAGCGTCCAGCGCGCCGCGCCGAGCGCGAAAACCGCGGCGAGGGGGACGGCGGCGAGGAGGAGGGGGAACGCCGCCGCGCGCCGCGCCCCGGCGCGCCAGAGGCGTCCCGTCCCGCACGCCAGCAGGGCGGCCATCCCGATCCACACCGCCCGCTTCACCGGCACGGTGATGAATACGCGGCTGTGCATCGGGCCGAACAGGAGGGAGTCGAGGACGTAGCGCAGCCCGCGGAGGGAGGCGCGCAGGAACTCCGGAACGCCCGCCGGGCCGGGGCGGGAGTAGCTACTCGATACCATGAGCTGCATCCTGAAGCCCACGGCGAGCCAGGGCAGGTAGAGGATCCCGACCGCCGCCATCGAACAGAGCCACGGCCAAACGCCGCGGCGCCGGGCGGCGGCGAAGATGCCGTGGGCGACGAGCGCGAGACAGGCGAAGTAGAAGGTGTAGCAGAGGAGAAGGGCGGAGAGGGCGTAGGCGGCCCACGGCCCGAAACGCCTCCCCTCGTCGAGCGCCCGGAGGAAGAGCCAGGAGGAGAGGAGGACGAGGAGGTTCGCGGCGCTGTACGCCCGTGCCTCCTGCGAGAAGAAGATCGCCGCGGGCGACACCGCCAACAACAGGGCGGCGAGGAGGGCGGTGTCTTTGCGCCTGAAGATCCGAAGCCCCGCGAGATAGACGGCGGGCACCGCGAGGACTCCCGCCGCCGCGGAGAGGGCTCTGCAGGCGAACTCCCCGCCGCCGAACAGCCGGATCCAGAGGGCCAGCGCCGCGTAGTACGCGGGCGGCGTCCCCTCGTTGCGCAGGCACGCCTCCACGACCCGGCGCAACGTCGGGCGCGGATTGACGAAGCGGCGGTGCGTCGCGTCCACGAGGGAGGCGGACATGAAACGCATGTCCACGCCGCGGGCGGCGTAGACGGAGAACGCCTCGTCCCCCCAGAAACTCTGGTGGGTGAGGCCGCACAGGCGCAGCGCCGCGGCGAGCGCCGTGACGAGGATCAGGAGCGTGGTGGTCCTTTTCATGTCTGCAGGGTATGGTACCAGCGCCGTGTCGCGGAGACAAGGATCGTGTCGGCGTGGGGCGCAGGCACAGAAAGCGTGGGGTGTGGGGAGTGGGGGGTATCTTGTCCATGCCGTCCATGTGATCCACGGAGACTGCACGAGGCCGCCGGTACGTGGTAGAATGCCCGCATCAGGAGGGAGGGGATGAGACATGCCAGGCGCAGCGCCCTCGTCACGGCGGCGCTCGCGGTCCTCGTCGTCGCGTACGCCCTCGCCTGCGCGGGCCTCTGGCGCGCGCGGGGGGAGTGGATCCTGCGCGAGGATTGCGAGATCGACTTCGCGCACGACTATGCGTTCGACGCCCTCCGGATCGGGGAAGGGGTGCCGCCGGGCGACGAGTACCGCGGCCCGCTCTACCCGGCGCTCCTCGCCTTCCTCCACTCCCGGGGGGCGGGCTTAGTCCGGGCGGGGGCATGGATTACGGTCGGCTCCTCCCTCCTCGCCCTCGTGCTGACGTTCCTCATCTGCCGCCGGGCGACCGGGAGCGGTATTTTTGCCCTTGCCGCCGCGTCGGCGCTGGCGCTCTTCCCGCCGTTCCTGAAATGCTCCCTCCTCCTCGGCACGGACATGCTCTTCGCGGCGCTCCTCCTTTCATCGGTCTGCCTCATCCTCCCCCCGGGGGGGACGGCGCGGGCGGGGGCTGCCGGATTCTGCATGGGAATCGCCCTCGCCGTGCGCTGGAACGCACTCGGCGTCGCGCCGGTGACCGCGCTCCTCGTCCTCCTCCCCCTGTCCGGGGACCCGCCCCGCGCGCGCCTCGGGCGGTGCCTCGCGTTTCTGGCGGGGTTCGCGCTGGGGAGCGCCCCGGCGTGCCTGGTCAACGTGGGGCGCGGGCGCGGCCTCGTCGAGAACTCCAATTTCCGGAACATCGGTTGGACGTTCTACGGGGCGGAGCTCGGCCTCGACTACCACGCATACTTCGACGCCCTCCCGTTCAAGATGATGGGCGATCTCCTGCGCTTCAGGGGCGTCCCGTTCTTCCTCGGGAGGTGGGCGGTCTTCTTCGCGCGGTACATCGCGCGATACCTCGCGGAACTCATGCCGCCGCTCGGCATCCTCGCGGCGTGCTCCGTGGCGGGGGCGTTTATACGGAGGTTCCCCGGCCGTTTCCTCCCGCCGTTCATCGTCTGCTGCCTCTTCATCCAGAGCCTCGGCATGTACGGCGAGCGGTACATCCTCGCGCTCTTCGCGCTCGGGTTATGTGCAGCCGCCGCGACGGCCGCCGCCCTCGTTGCGCACGCGCGGGGAGCGCGGGCTCGCGCCACGGTTTCCGTCGCGACGGCGTCCGCATTCGCGGTCGCCTGCCTCCTCTACGCCGCCGCCGACGCGCCGATGCTCCGGGGGCTCTGCGCGGACCGGCACCGGCTCGGCGCGTATTCCCCCCCCTCGGTGCGGGCTTCGCGCGGGGCATCGCCGGCGGAGCTCGGGGGTTTCGAGACGCTCGCGTCGTTCGCCCCCGCGGATATCGCGCGCGACTGGCGCCCGAACCGCATGGCGAGGATTCTGTACGCGGCCCCGGGGGCGGTGCGGATACGGTGCGCGCCGCGCGATCCGATGCTGACGGGCCCGGAGATTCGCCTCGCCGGCGGCGAGATCTGGTTCATGGCGCGGATGCGGGCGATCGGGAACGAGCCGAGGACCGTGCGCGAGAGGGTGCGGGATGCGGTCGGTTTCGGCGACTGGGTCAAGATGAAGGTCTTCTGGGCGACGGAGCGGGAGCCGCAATTCGACGAGGCGCGGAGCAGCGTCTTCTTCATCCTCCCGTCGGAGGAGGAGCAGGTCCACGTCGTCAGGATCCTCGGCGACGGCTCATTTCCCGGCGGGCTCGTCCGGGTCAGGCTCGACCCCGGGGAGGAGCGACGACAGTACGAGATCGCGGAGATCGCCCTCCTGCGCAGGCGCTCCGGCGGGCAGGCCCTCCTGCGCGAGCGCTCCGGCGGGTGAAACCTCCTGCGCGGGAGGCGCGCCGGGCAGTGTCCATGGTGTGCCGCCTCCGGAATCCCCCCGCGGTATGCTAACAGGGGGCCCCGCGGCCGACAAGGGGGAACGACGGCACGCCGCGGGGGAGGAGGCGAATCTTCTGGCCAGCCGCCGGGATCCCGGCTACACTGAAACCAGGGAGGTGCCCATGAAACTGCGCGCGGTCGTATGCGGCCTCTCTGTCGCCGCGTCGCTCGGGACGGCGGCCCCGTCCGGCGCGGGGGTTTCGCTCGGGATCTTCCTCACGACCCTCCCCAAGGAGAGCATCGAAGCGCTGTTCGGCGCCACCCGACGGCACGCGATCCTGCAGTACGTCCTGGAGTGGTACAACTCGGCGGCGGCGGCGCACACGGCGGCGATGCAGGCGCGCGCCGAGGCCGGCGCCGTGCCGATGTGCGTCTGGGGGACGGGAGGCCACGATAAGGGGTACGGTTTCGACAGCATCATCAGCGGGACGCACGATGCGTATATCCGGGACGTCGCGGGCTCCGTGAGTGCATTCAACAAGCCGGTCATCATCGCGTTCTGCCCGGAGTTCAATCACCGGTCGAGTCCCTACTACTACCTGAACGATCCGAGCCGGAGCACGGCGAAATACGCCGAGATGTGGCGCCACGTCCACGGCATCTTCAGGGAGGCCGGCGCGACGAACGCGCAGTGGGCGTTCTGCCCCAACTACCAGGGCGATCCGGTCACCGACGCAAACCTGTACTACCATTACTACCCGGGCGATGCGTACGTGGACTGGGTCGGGGCGCTCGGCTTCGACACCGACTGGGCTTCCGGCGGCTCCGCGGGCCTTTCGTTCCACGACATCTTCGGCCGCATCCTCGGGGACCAGGCGTCCCGATACCCGAACAAGCCGCAGCTCGTGATGTGGTTCGGCACGGCGGGCGACACGGCGCGGAAGGAGGCGTGGATCGGGGCGAGTTACGGGGCCATGGGCCTCTATCCCAACCTCCGGGCGGTGGTCTGGTACAACAAGACGGACACGGCGGGGTTCGACTACCGGGTGTGGGACACCTCCGGCGTTCAGGCGTCGGTGACGGCCGCCTACAGGGAGGCGATCTCCGCCCCCCTCTTCCTCGACACGCTCCCCCCGTACGACGACCTCGTTCCCGCCGACGGGGGCGGCGGGGCGCTCGACCTCACGCCGATTCCCGCGACGGTACGGCGCGGGGCGCAGATCGCCCTCCACTACGCCTTCAGCGGCATCCTGCAGCGGGTGGACGCCTATCTCGGGGTTGAGATGACGGATGGCACCCTCCTGGTCATGGACTCCCGCCAGGTGTTCCAGCCGAGGATCATCCCGGTCGCATCGAACCTTGACGCGAGCGGGAACCCGTCCGGGGCGCTCTCCTTCACCGTGCCCGAAACGATTCCGACGGGCGTCTACACGTTCAAGGCGGTCTGGGTTCCGGCGGGAGCGCCCGTGACCGAAGCCGGCGTGATCGACAGGCCCGTGACGGTTGTCGAATGAGCCGGCTCGCCGCGCCGCATTTCCGGGGGCGTTGCGGAAAGGTCGAGGATTGCGTCTCGGCCGATTTTCGGTGTACACTATTCACCCCGTACCCACCCGGCGCCGCTCGGGCATGAACAAAACGATTGTCCTCATCGGGACCTACAACGAGCAAGAGAACCTCGCCGCGCTCGTCGGGGAGATCCTCGCGCTCAACGCGGGCCTCGATATCCTCGTCATCGACGACAACTCCCCCGACGGCACCGGCCGCCTCGCCGACGAGCTCGCCGCGGCGCACCCGGAGGTCACCGTGCTGCATCGCCCCGGCAAGATGGGCCTCGGGACGGCGTACGTAGCGGGATTCCGGCGCGCCCTGGAGCATGGCTACGACCGAATCGTGACGATGGACGCCGACTTTTCGCACGAGCCGGGCCGCCTGCCGGGGTTCCTGGCCGCGTTCGCGACGCACGACGTCGTCGTGGGCACGCGGTACATGAAAGGCGGCGGAGTGGTGAACTGGCCCCCGCATCGCCTCATCCTGAGCCGGGGCGGGAGCATCTACACCCGCCTCGTCACCGGGATGCCGCTCCGCGACGCCACCGGCGGCTTCAACGCCTACCGCCGGGAGGTGCTCGAAACGATCAATCTCGATTCGATCCGTTCAGAGGGGTACGCGTTCCAGATCGAGATGAAGTTCCGCGCATGGAAGAGGGGCTTCCGCATCGCCGAGATGCCGATCGTCTTCGCGGATCGCACGCGCGGGAAGTCGAAGATGAGCAGGCGGATATTCCTCGAGGCGATCTTCACCGTCTGGAAGATGCGCTTCTCCTCCCGCTGAGCGCCCTCCCGTCACGCGGAGCGGTTGGACAGCGTACCGCCCGCATGCTACATTGAAGTGGTATGCGGCGAAAGGGGGGCGGATGAAGACAATGGCGAACGCAACGGCATGGTGCGGCGCCCTGCTCATGGCGGCGTGCGGGGCTGCGCGGGCGGCCGATCCGGGGATCATGCTCGGGGTGTACCTTTCGAGCCAGCAGTACGAAGATGCCCTCCAAGGGTTCGACGAGGCGGCCGGGAAGACGCACACGCACGTGATGTACTTCGTCCCGTTCGAGGGCTACCCAAACCTCGCGCAGTTTCTCAATACGCTCGGGAAGATGAAAAAGGTGCCGGTCATCTGCTGGCAGTCGGGAGACGACGGAAAGCCGGACAGGAGCTACTCCAACCAGAGCTTCATCGACGGGGAGCATGACGAGGACATCGAGAAGATGGCCGGGGTGGTGAAAAAGTTCCTGGACGACCACCGCTCCCTCCCCGTCTACATCCGCTGGGCGCACGAGGCCAACATACGATCCGCCCCCGCCTGGCCGGGGCACCCATGGAACAACAGGAGCGCCGCGCAGTATATCGGCATGTTCCAGCACGTCCACGACACGTTCTTCAAGAAGCTCGACGCCGGATCTGCGCGGGCGCGAGTCGTCTGGGTCTGGTCGCCCAACTACGAGAACGCGGCCGAGGGGCACGACAGCTACAGCGACTGGAAGAACCTGTATCCCGGGGACCGGTACGTGGATATGACCGGCCTGAGCGGCCTGAACTACGGGGATCACCCGACGGCGGGGCCCGGCTTCCCGGTCACGGTGCAGTGGCTCTATCTGCCGATACTGCGCGACATGATGGCGGGGGAGTACGGTGCCCGCGCCGGGGCGGCCGTCTCGCCCGCGGAGCTCGCGCAGGCGACCCGCGGAAAGCCGCAGGGGATATTCGAGTTCGGGAGCGTGGAGACGCGGCGCCGGGGCGGCGCGCGGGGGGTGATGCCGACGGCGTACTCCGACATACCGAAGGAGGACTGGATACGGCACGGCTACGACGCCATCGCGAACGCGGAGGAGTTCGGGTTCGTCCGGCTCGTGATGATCTACAACGATATCGCGACGAGCGGCGGCTACCGGTGCGACTTCAGGGTGTGGAACAAGGAGTCTGCCAAGCCCAACAGCCCCGTCCCCGCGAGCGTCACGCAGGCGTACAAGGAGGCGATCGAGGATCCGCGCTTCACCGACGACATTCTCACGCTCGAGGATATGCTCCCCGGCGGCTACCATCGGGCGGAATCTCTCCCCGTCCCCGCCGCGTATCCGCAGCACGAGTTCTGGCTGAGCCCGCCGCCCGGCGGGACGGTGTACCGCAACGAGACGCTGACCGCCGCCTTTTTCCTCCATCCCGCCGCGCACGGACCCGCGATGGCGGACGCCTACGTCGCGGCCCGCATCCCCGGGGGGGGATTCTACGCGTTCGTCCCCCCCGCCGGGTGGGTCAGATTCGACCCCGCCGGGGGGCAGCGGCCGCCGGCGGTCGCGCGCGGCGTACACGTCATACGCGAGGTGCGGGCGATCGCGTTTATCCAGCCGATGGGGGCGGGCCTTCCCGCGGGCGACTACCGCATCTACTCGATCCTCGTCCCGCCCGGCGCCGATCCGCTCCGGCTCGGGCCGGACCTCAAAGAGGCCCGTTTCACGCTCGCCGGCTGAGCCGTTGCGCGCACGGACCCGCGGGGGCGGCGCGCGGAGGAGAAGGGGATGAAGAGAGGGGCGATCGCGCTCATCGCCGCCGCCTGCGTTGTCGCCGGCGCCTCGTGCGTGCGGGTGACGACGGAGCGCGGGGCGGCGCCCGTTGGTCCCGCGCCGAAACCCGGAGAGAAGGGGAAGGTGCGCGTCCGGGCCTGGAACCCGTTCGACGAGATTCTCGACGTCGTCACCTTCCCGGTCAAGGCGGCGGGGAAGGGGCTCGGGAAGATATTCTGATGCCGCGCGCGGGGGCACACCCGTTCGATCGGTAGTTTCCCGCCTGTATCCCTGTCCTTCGGCGCCCCGCTCTGGTATACTGCTCGCGGAACGCGACACACACCACGGAGGAGAGGGGCGCAGATACGTGAAGAAGCTGAAGATAACCGTCCTCTACGACCGCACCCCGGATCAGTCCGACGAGAAGGAGTACCAGATCGCCATGTCCGGGGAGGGGGACGAGGCCAGCCACCACCTCGTCGAGTACCTCGGCAAGCTCGGCCACGAGATGCGCCTCTACGGGGTCTACGACGACGTGAAGGGGCTCATCGCCGAGCTCGAGCAGCACCCGCACGACATCGTCTTCAACCTGTGCGAGTCGTTCCGCCGGGATTCCGCGATGGAGTTCAGCGTCCCCGCGCTCCTCGACATGCTGAACGTGCCCTACACCGGCTCGGGCCCTTCGGCGCTGTTGCTCGCGCAGAACAAGGGGCTCACCAAGAAGCTCCTCGCCTTCCACGGCATCTGGTCGGCCGACTTCGCCGTCTACCCGCGCGGGCAGTTCGACATTCGGCCCTCGAAGCTCCGCTTCCCGCTCATCGTCAAGCCGCTCACCGAGGACGCCTCCATCGGCATCGCCGAGAGCTCCGTGGTGAAGAACGACGAGGCGCTCGCGAGCCGGATCGCCTACGTGCACGAGAAGATCGGGTGCGGGGCGCTCGTCGAGGAGTACATCGAGGGGCGGGAGCTGTTCGTCGGCGTGCTCGGCAACGAGAAGCCGGTCGTGCTCCCGCCGGTCGAGCTCGACTTCAGCAAGTCCACGAACGACAAGCTGCGGGTCTACTCGTTCAAGGCGAAGTTCGACTCCGGCTACCGGGACAAGTGGGGGATCCAGTCGGTATTCTCGAAGGATTTGAAAAAGGAGACGCTCGCGACCATCGAGGGGATCTGCACGACCGCCTACCAGGCGCTCGGGCTGCGCGACTACGGGCGGCTGGATCTGATGCTCGCCCCCGACGGGGCGCTCTACGTGATCGAGGTGAATCCGAACCCGAACATCGCCGAGAACGAGGACCTCCCCAACGCCGCGGAGCAGATCGGCCTCGCCTACACCGACTTCGCCGAGAAGATCATCCGCCTCGCCCTCGACAGGTACAGAGCCAAGCTGTGACCGGCGCGCGCCGCGCGCCTCAAGGCGCCGCTCCCGCGCCCCTCTCCCTCAGCCAGATCGCCCTCTGCAGCTGCACCGCCGCCTCCGCGTGCCGGTTGTAGCCGCCCTGGCGCGACAGGGCGTCGGCGAGCAGGGTGCGCGCGTCGGGGTCGTTCGGCATGAGCCGCGCCGCAGCCCGCGCCTGCGCCTCCGCGGCGGCGTAGTCCCCCGCCTGGAAGAGCAGCCGGGCCAGGAGGAGGCGGGCCGGCCCGAGATCCCGCCGCGCTTCCACGAGATCCGCAAGCAGGGCGCGCGCCTGGTTCTCCCTCCCCGCCCGCGCGAGACAGTCGGCGAGGCGGTAGCGCGCCTCGGCGCTTATCGGCCGCATCGCGAGCGCGCGGCGGAGCGTCCCCTCCGCGGCGGCGAAATCCCCCCGCGCGGTCTTCAGGATCCCCGATTCGAGGAGCGCCTCGAAGAACGACGGCTGGATCCGCGCGGCCCTGTCGAACGCCGCCTCTGCGAGCGAGGGGCGGTCGAGCGACGCCCAGAGCAGCCCCTCCCGGTAGGCGGGGGAGGCGAAGGACGGGTCGAGGTTCGTCGCCTCGGTGAAGAGCTGGAGGGCCGCGTACGGCTTCCGGCGGAGCGCCGCGGCGCGGCCGAGCAGGAAGCGGACGTCCGCGTTCCGGGGATGGGCGTCGGCGGGCAGCGCGCGCGCGGCGCGTTCCGGATCCGCCGCACGGAGCAGTCTCAACCCCCGCGAGAATACGGGGAGCAGGGCCGGCGGCATCGGCGGGGGGGTGCGGGCGGGGGCGGGGGCGATCTTGCCGGCGGCCCACTCGGCGAGCGCCGGGATGCAGCCGTCCTCCGCGATGTCCGCGCCGAACGCCTCCGGGCGGGAACCGTCCGCTCCCGCGAGGTAGAAGAAGACCGTCGAGGCGCCCGGGGCGCCGGAGGGCGCGGCGCGCCCGAGCAGGATCCGGTCGGCCCCGGCCTCGACTCGAAGGCGCGCCGCTTCGTTGAACTCCGGCATCCCCTCCGTATCGTAGAGACGCGCGACGACATCCTGGGGGGGGGCGTCCGGGAGGATGGCCTGGCAGCCGGAAACGTTGTTGAGGACGCGGGCGACGAGATAGGGGAGGCCGAGGGAGAGGGTGTCGCGTTCCGCGCGGAAATCGGCGACGAGCACGGTATCCGCGCCGGCGCCGCCGTGCGCGCAGAGCGTAACGAAAATGAAGACCGCGAATCTCTTCATCGGCGGCGCGCCCCCCTCGGGTAGTATACCGCACGGGGATCCGCACGGATCCCGTTTTTCGCGGCGCGGCGGGCCGCCCTTTCCGATTGAACCGGAAAGGTCCGTTCGTGTATCATCGTGTATCCTCTCGGCGGGTGGGAACGCAGGCGGCCCGGGCGGGCGTAGCTCAATGGTAGAGCCCCAGCCTTCCAAGCTGGTCACGTGGGTTCGATTCCCATCGCCCGCTCCACCGACCACGATCCCCGCGCCTGCAAGCCGCTGCACACGGCGAAGGACCGGTGCCTCGATGCGCCTCGGGCTCGTCTTCAACCCGTTTTCCTACAAGCTGCACGAGGAGAACCTCAGGGTCGTCCAGCGGTTCTTCGGCCTCTTCCCCCCGCTGAGTCTCGCCTGGGTCGCGAGCATCGCCGAGAAGGCCGGGCACGAGGTCGTCATCGTCGACGCCCGCACGCTCCGCCTCTCGAAGGAGGAGGTCCTCGCCCGCCTGAAGGAGTTTTCCCCGGACATCATCGGCTTCATGATGACGACGTACATGTTCAGGGAGACGCTCGAGTGGATACGCTTCCTCAAGGCGGGCCTCAAGGTCCCCGTGGTCGTCGGCGGCTACAACCTCCGCGTCTACCCGCGCGAGTCGGTCGCCCCGGAGGAGATTGACTTCGGCGTGGTCGAGCACGCCTACCATACCATCCCCGCGCTCCTCTCCGAGCTTTCGGGGGGGAGGCGCTTCGGGGACGTCCCCGGCCTCGTCTACAAGGAGAACGGCCGCCTGATCGTCACCCCGCACGATCTTCCGATCGACTTCGACCTGTTCCCCGCCCCCGCGCGTCACCTCCTCCCCAACGACCGGTACGCCGAGTTCCTGACCGAGCGGAGGAACTTCACCGTGATGGTCACGTCGCTCGGCTGTCCCCGGCGGTGCCTCTTCTGCGAGGCGGGGGGGACGCGCTACGCCCCGCGGACCCCCGCCACGGTGGTCGCGGAGATGGAGGAGTGCTACCTCCGGCACGGGGTCAGGGAGATCGACATCTTCGACTACGAGTTCCCCTGCCTCCGCTCGCGGGCGCTCGAGATCTGCGGGCGGCTGAAGGAGAAGCGGTTCGACCTCGAGTGGGCGTGCCGCGCCCGCGTCGACTCGGTGGACGAGACGCTCCTGCGCGAGATGCGGGATGCCGGGTGCCGCCGAATCTACTACGGGCTCGAATCCGGCTCGCAGGAGATACTGGACCGGATCCACAAGGGGATCACGCTCGCGCAGATCGAGGATACGGTCAGGATGACGCGCGAGATGGGGATACGGCCGCTCGGCTTCTTCCTGATCGGGGCGCCGGGTGAGACGCGGGAGACGATCCGGCAGACGCTCCGCTTCGCGAAGCGCCTCAACCTCGACTACGTGCAGTTCTCCAAGATGCTCGCCAAGCCGCTCACGCCGCTCTGGAAACGGCTCGTGGAGGAGACCGGGTACGATTACTGGCGCGAGTACATCCTCGGCCTCGCCGAGGAACGGGTCCTGCCGCGCCCGTGGACCTCCCTCACGAACGAGGAGATCGACCGGCTCGCCCGGAAGGCGTACCTGCGCTACCACGCGCGTCCCGGCTTCCTGCTGCGCTCGACGCTGAAGGTCAGGTCATGGAGCGAGTTCAAGCGGAAGGCGCGGGCGCTGCTCGAGATGCGGTTCAGCCAGGAAAAGATCTCCGCGCCGGCGCCCGCCTTCGCGGTCTACGACGACGACGCGGCGGCGCTGCCGCACTGACGGCCACGCGCCCGTCTCCGGGCGGGGTGTTGTTGAACGGATGAAGACCGACAGACTGCTCAAGGCCATCTCGGACTCCGCGGCCCCCCTGTTCCGCGACAGGAACCTCGACCGCGCCTGCCACGGCCTCATCCGCCGCCTCGGCGAGGCGGCGGGCGTGAGCCGGGTCTACTACTTCGAAAACGGCCGCGGTCCGCGCGGGGGGCTTTTTACCAGCCAGCGCCTTGAATGGGTCGCGCCCGGGATCTCCAGGCAGATCGACAACCCCCGGATGCTGCACCTTCCGCTCTCCCGCATCAGGTTCCTCGCGGACCGGATGCGCCGGGGGCCGTACCACGGCCTCGTGTGCCGTATGCCCCCCTCCATCCGGGCGATTTTGGGCGCGCAGAAGATCCTCTCCCTCGCCCTCGTGCCGGTCCGGGTCGAGTCGGAGTGGCACGGCTTCCTCGGCTTCGACGACTGCATGGCGCCGCGCCGCTGGTCGAAGAGCGAGCTGGGGATCCTCCAGGCCGCCGCCGGGATCCTCGGCGGGGCGATCGAGCGAAGGAGGATCGAGGAGCGGCTGCGCAGCGTCCTCGAGTGCGGGATCGACTCGCTCGACGCAGGGATCTTCATCCTGAATCCGGAATGCCGCGTGATCTGGATGAATCGCGCCATGGAGCGGTTCTTCGGCGTGGGCCGCGAGCGGGTGCTCGGCGGCGACTATCGGCGATTCGTGCGCCGCGGCCTCCGCGGCGTCGTGGCGAACCCGGCGCAGTTCAGGCGCTGCGTGGCGCAGGGCCGCGGCGGGGGCGGGCGCGTTCAAACGTTCCGCTGCGAGGTGCTCCCCGGCGCCGGCCGGCAGCCGCGGGTGCTCCAGTACCGCTGCATCCCGATCAGGCGCGGGGCGCTCGCCGGCGGCAGGATCGAGCAGTACACGGACGTCACCGCCGTCGAGCGCGCGCACGCGGCCCTGAAGGGCTCGGAGGAGAAGTACCGGGATCTCGTGGAGCGGATGAACGAGGGGGTGTGCCACTCCGACGAGCGCAGGGTCATCCGGTACGCCAACCGGTGCTTTTACCGGATGTTCGGCTACGCTTCGGGCGAACTGATCGGACGGACCGAGGAGAGTTTCCTGGACGCCGGGGGGATGCGGATCTACCGGCGCGAGCAGCGGCGGCGAAGGCGGGGAGAGGCGACACGCTACGAGGTGCGGATCCGCGCCCGGAGCGGGGAGATGGTGCCGGTCCTCGTCTCCGCGGTCCCCGCGGTGGACAAGGGCGGGCGCTTCCGGGGCTCGTACGCGGTCTTCACCGACCTGCGCGCACAGAAGCGGCTCGAGGTGCTGAAGGAGGAAATACTCCGCGACGCCTCGCACGAACTCAAGGCCCCCGCCGCCAAGATCAGGATGGGGCTGGACCTCGTGAAGCGGTGCCGCCCGGAGCCGCTGAACGACGAGGAGCGGCTGGGGATCTCGATGATCGAGAGCGGGGTGGCGCGCATACGGAAGAACGTCGACTCGCTCATCGATTTCTCGGCCTTCGATTCGGGCGTCGTCGTTCTTTCCCGCGCCGCGGTGGACCTCGGGTCCCTCCTCGCAAACCTCGCGGCCGAGTTCAGCGCCGTGGCGGCCCGGAAGGGCCTCGCCCTCGTCGTCGAGCCCTACGCGCCGGGGCTGCGGCTCTCGGGGGACCGCGACCGCCTCTACCACCTGTTCCGGAACCTGCTGGAGAACGCGGTCAACTGCTCGCAGGCGGGTTCCATACGGATCCTCGCGCGGCATTCGGGCCGGGAGGTCGTGGTCTCCGTCGCGGACGAGGGGCGCGGGATCGAGTCGGGATACCTCGAGAGGATCTTCGACCGGCACTTCCAGCGCTACCCGAGCGAGGCGGGGACCGGCATCGGGCTCACCCTCTGCCGGAAGATCGCGCAGCTCCACGGCGGGAGGATCTGGGCCGAGTCGGGCGGGCGAGGGAAGGGGATGACGGTGCACGTCGCCCTGCCTGTCCGGGCCTCGCGGCGCTGAGGGGGGGGGCGGGCCGGGGAGACGGCGCGCCCGAGCGGGCGGGCGCCGCCCGGTAGTAGCGCCTCCCGTCGAACGATGTCTCCTCGACCGCTCCGGCCGCGGCGAGCCGCGCGAGGGGCCCGGGCAGCTCCTCGACCCGCACCCCGAGCCCCTTCGCTAGATCGCGCATCGTGGCCGGCCGCCGCGCCAGATACGCGAGGATCGCCCGCCTGATCCCCCCCCGACGCCGCGCCCCGCCGGCCCCGCGGAAACCGGCGACGATCTCCACGGGGATATCCCCGAGCGCCTTGGCAAGGACGAGGCGCGCGGCGCGCAACCCCCCGGCGTCGAGCGGCTTCGCGTTCACGCGGGCGGGCGGGCGGACGGCGGTGTTGAGCTGGACTCGCTCGGGCCGTATCCGCGCGGCCAGGGCGGCGATCCTCGCCAGTTCCCGCGGCGAATCGTTCACCCCCTTCAGGAGGACCACCTCGAGCCAGAGACGGCCCGGGAAACGCCGCCTGAAACGGGCGATCCCCTCCGCCACGCGGGAGAGGCGAAGAGAGGGGTGGGGCCGGTTGATTTGTCTGAAGACGCGGGCGGATCCGGCGTCGAGGCTGGGGACGACCAGGTCGGCGTCGCGCAGGGCGCGCCGGACGCGCGGGTCGGAGAGGAGGGTGCCGCTGGTGAGCACCGCCACGGGGATGCGGGTCATCCGCTTCACCGCGCGGATCATCCCGCCGAGCCCCGAATGCAGCGTCGGTTCCCCGCAGCCGGAGAAGGTGATCCAGTCCACCCTGCCGCCCTTCCGCAACGCCGCGCCGACCTGCCTGACGACCTCGGCGGCGGGGACGTAGGCGCGCCGCCTTTTCGTCAGTCGCCGCGTCCGCCCGGCCTCGCAGTAGATGCAGTCGAGCGTGCAGGTCTTGGGGGGGATGACGTCCACGCCGAGCGAGATGCCGAGCCGGCGGGAGGGGACCGGACCGAAGACGAAGTTCCGGCGCACCTCGTTCTCCTTGTCGCGGGCGGGCGCCGCGGGGACGCCGGAGGGGATCCGGCCGCGCCGGGGCTTTCGCGCGGCGTTCAAGGGTTGCAGATCCGGCAGGGCTTCTTGCGGGCGGCGATCGCCTCTTCACGCGTCTTGTAGGTTACCAGGGAGGCCGGATCGATCCCCTTGGCCCAGGGGCAGTCGGAGCGGTGGAAGGTCTTGCCCCTATCGCCCGCGCAGTAGTTTCCATCCGTCCGCTTTTGCGGCGCCGGCGCGGCGGCCGGGGGCGCCGATGCGGTCACCGGGGCGGTCATACGCTCGCCCGGCGCCTGGACTGCCCCGGAAGTCTCGTTTGGCCTGCAGAGTTTGCAGGGGGCGTACCCGAGGGTCCCGGCCTCGGCGTAGGTCTGGAAATAGACCTTGTTCTTCTCCGCGGTGTCCTTCGTCCAGCGGCAGTCCGCGCGATGCGCCTTCATGCTCGCGGGGATGCCGAAGAACGGACCGGTGGAACGTTTTTCCCCTCCGGTTCGCGAGACCGTCGCCGCGCGAAGCGCGGCCAGCTCGTCTGCATCGGGCTTGCACGTCTTGCAGCCGACAAAACCGCCGGCCTCCGCCTCCTCGACGGAGGCGAGCGGGACCCTGGACTCCTCGGAGAGCTTCACCGCATAGCGACAGTCCAGCCGGTGGTACTTCTTCGTCTTCTTGTGGCCGACGTACTGTGCGGCCGCCTTGGGTTTCTCCTCCGCCGCCTTGGCGGTCTGGCGGTCACGCGCGGGGGAGCCGGTGAGCGCGGAGAGGGCCTTCTCGCACTCCTTGGCGGCCTCGGAGACATCGGCGGGATTCCAGTCGGGGTGGAGGAGCTTGATGCCCTTCAGGGTGGTGCGCGCCTGCTCGTACTTCTGGCGGGCCTCGAGCGTTGATCTCTCGGCTGCGATCCTGGCCTGGAGGGCGCCGACCATCAGGGCCTTGGCGTCCTCGAAGGCGGCCGAGGGGTCCTCCTGGGCGCGGACGCACGCGGCGTACGCCAGGAACACCGCCGCACGCAGGGCAACGGACCGCCTCATCGCCGAATCCCCCTCCCGAACCCGAAGCGCCTGTACGCCGCCACGCTGTAATCTAGCACGAAAAAGAAGCGCATCCAAGTCAAAATCGGGCGCGGCGGGGATCGGTGTGACGCACCCTGCGCCGCGGCATCGGGGCGCGACGGCGGCGGGGCCGAGGCAGAAAAGGGCCCGTTCCCCGACGCCTCCCGCGGCGGCCGTCGCCCGCCGCTTACGCGAACTCGCTGTCCAGTTCGCCTCCCCCCTCGTCCCGCATCGCCTGCTGCGCGAGCGCCTCCGACTCCTTCTCGCCCGGTTGCCTGCGCCCGAAGAGCAGGCCGAGCAGAAGGTAGGCGGCGACCGGGATGACGAGCGTGAGGGTGAAGTATTTCAGCGGCGAGGCCTCGATGAAATGGCCGACCCTTCGCACAGGGTCCGCCCAGGTGAAACGGTTGAGGTTGAAGATCGTCACGACGAGGCAGGCGTAGTTGAAGATGAGGTTGCTGTCGGGGTTGTTGGCCTTCCACCAGCGGAGGCCCGCGGTCCGCTTTTTCCAGAACGGCCAGAAGAAGGAGGCGCCCATATACCCGGTGAGATCGCAGACGAGGTGGGCCCAGTAGGCGGCGAGGGCGACGAGGCCGTAGTACCAGCCGATATGCCAGCCCGCCGCCAGCGAGGCGAGCAGGGCCGCGGCGCACGCCGCGACGAAGCCGATGAAGAAGCTGTGCGTCCAGGTCCGGTGGAACGGGATGAACTCCACGAGCACCGAGTCGCCGGTCTTCCGGAAGCCGAGCTGGGGGCCGCTCATGATGTCCACGACCGTCGGACGGCCGTGCGTCTCGGTGAGCGGGACGCGCAGGCGGTAGCGCCCGACCCGGTGTTCCGCCGGCTCCGTGCCGAGGAACGGGATCTGGGAGGTGGTGACGATCGGGTTGATCACGACGACCACCTCGCTTTTCGCCGCGTCGAAACCGAGCACGTACTGGCGCCAGAGGTCGGCCCCGAGGCGGACGGTGTGGCACTTGACCTTCACCATCCGGTTCTCGTCCCACGCCTGCTCGATCGCCCGGCCGATGTCGGCGGCGATCGCGGCGGCGTCGGGCTCGAGCGGATCGGGATCGATCTGGTGGTCGTCGCGGGAGAAGAAGCTGTAGAACTTGAAGTCGAGGGTGTCGGCCATGATCCCGAAGATCCCGCCCAGGAGCATGATCCACGACTTCTGGTACCCGGCCATCTGCACCGCCCCCCCGAAGAAGGACGATGCGGCGACGCCGGTCATGAAATGCGTGATCCCCTTCATCCGCTCACGACCCCATTGCCGCCGTGAACCGGAAACGCCGAGGCTCCGTCCGCGAGGATCCGCGGCGAAATCGATCCGGCGCTCCGGGCGCATCCGCGGAGCGACCGCCGTCGCGCGGCATCCCCCGCGGCGGAACCGGATGTCACACCAGTCCCATCAGCCGCGCCACCGCCGGTCCCAGCCCGCCCATGTTCAGCGTGAGGGGGAGGAGGAGCACCCCCATGCAGTTCATCCTCCGGGAGTGGAAGTAGACCGGGATGAGGCCGATGGCGGTCGCCACCGTCATCAGTGCCAGACCCATCGGCCCCGTGAGCGCCCAGGTGACCGCGATGAGGAGGAAGAACATCGTCACCGAGAGGGCGCGATAGTTGACCTTGTTGATGAGGGCGATCATGAGCCTCGAATAGGCCAGGAGCAGGAAGAAGGAGATGCCGCCCGAGAGCATGATGGTGCCCAGGGTCCGCCAATACTCCTCGTACGTGTGCGGGGTGTAGAACGGCCGGAGCATCCAGGCCATCCCGCCCCGCGTGCGGTGCAGGCTCGGGATGAACGCCATCAGGAAGCCGCCGATGTAGTAGACCGACTTCGAGGCGCCCTGCGAGATGATGAACAGCCGGTCGTCCCGCTGGGCCGTGACGTGCCCCGCGATGAAGCCGCCGATCCCGCCGGTGACGACGGGGAGGAAGGCGGCGATCAGGCCGCCCAGGAAGCCCCCGAATCCGCCGCGCGCCCAGAGGTTCGGGGCGATGTCGGCGCTTTGGCAGATGTGCTGCGGGGGGATCTCGGTCTTGGAGAAGATGTTGCCGATCACCCATGGGACGGCGAAGAGGCCGACGAAGACCGGCATGATGTTCTGGAACGCATACCGGATCGGCACGAGCGGCTTGTTCAGGATGATGACGCCGAGGATGCCGGAGAGGAGGAAGGTCAGAAGCCCCGCCCCGAGGTTCTTCCAGCCGTCGATGAAACGCCCCCAGCCGGTTTTCTGCCTGCCGCTCCCCTTGGGCCACTCGCTCATCAGCATGTAGGCGATGATGAGCCCCATGATCCAGAAGGTGTGCGGACGGGTGATCCGGTTGAGCGTGGGGAGCGCGCGGAAGAAGAGGGGGGTGGCGAGGAGCATCCCGACGATCCCCGCGAGCGCGCCCAAGCCGGTGAGGGCCGCCGCCTCGTAGCCGCGGCCCTGCATCATGTACTTCTGTCCCGGGAGCACGACGAAGATGGCGCTCTCGTCGGGGGCGCCGAGGAAGAGGGCGGGGATGGTGTTCAGGATCGCCCAGCCGACGACCATCGACATCATGAAGATCGGGACGTACGGCATCGGGATGAGGGTGCTCGTCCCCGCGCCCATCGTCAGGATGATGATGACCCCGGCGACGTTGTAGATGTGGAGGGCGGGCAGCAGGGAGAGGAGTGAGGAGGCGACCGTCCCCAGGACCGTGTACAGGATCACGAGCCAGGTATTCATCGGCTTACCGGTTGGGGGTGACCGCGGTCTCCTCGATGCGCCCGGTCGATTTCGGGACCACCTGGAGCGCGCCGCGGTATTCCCCCACGTGCCCCCGCACCTTGAGGAATCTCCCCTCCTCGATCTGAAGGCCAAGGGCGGTGACGCGGTCGCGAGTCGATTCCCAGAGGACCACGTCGATGGAGCCGGTCGGGTCGGTGAGCTGGAACTTCAGTCCGTTGGGGATCCTCGAGCGCGTGGTGACCTTGCCGACGATCGTGATCTCCCGCCCCTTGGCGGCATGGGTAACGTCGCCGATTTCCATCGCCGCCGCCGGCGTGGCGGCGGCCGCGGCCGCGAGACGGGCGACCCGCACCTTCTCGGGAACATTGACGAGCAGCCGCGCCCGGTCCTCGGTTATCTGGACCGTCCCCTCGACCGAGACTCGGTCGCCCGGCCCGGGGACGCGCCCCAGCTCGGTGAGGGCCTTCCCGGTGTCGGCGTACGCCGTGACCCGGATCGTCCCCGTGCCGTCGTCCAGCACGAAACCGATGCCGCCGTCGTCGTAGGCGCTCGTCCGCACGTTCTCCCCCTCGATCCTGACGTAGGCGAACGAGTTCATCGGCCCGAGGTCCCCCACCTTGACGAGCGGGGCCTTGATGCCGCGCGCGGCGAGCCAGATGAGGAAGAGTCCCCCGATCGAGACGGCGAGGGCGAAGAAGCGGAAGAACCGGATGCTCATCCGGAGCTTGTGCTCGCAGCCGCAGTAGGGGCAGCGGGTGTACGCCCCGACGAACTTCCCGCAGCTCGGGCAGAGGGTTTCCGGGGGGAAGTCGCGAACCGGCGTGCTGGGCGTGCGGCCTCCCGAAGCGTGCGCGTCGGGCCCTGTCATGGCGTCTGTCCCGGTGGTTGGACGCGGGAGGATACGTGTCCTAATTGATTTTCCGTTATCCGGAACCGAAATGCAATAGGAATTATCCCTTGACGTTCCCTGGTTTGTAGATGCGGGGTGAAACGTTTATATGGATCTGAGAAACCGGGGCTACACTATCCCCAGTCTTGAGAACCGCCTGGCACGCAATGAACGTTCCACCCAGGGTATGTCCCGGAATTATCCGGGTGTGAGGACATTTCTATTTTGGCGTGACACAGGAATTATCCGGGGAATTATCCGGGGCGGAACCGCGGGGACGTCGGATCCGCGGGAGCGCCCTCCGGGCCCGTCCGTCCGTCTCTCGTGCGCCTCCGGCGTCTTTCGTCTCCCCTCGCGGGGGAGGGGAGGGATCGGATCCTGTGGTACAATGTCCCCCGGCGCGCGGGTGCGCGTCCGCGCGGTGCGGCGGGGGCCTGGGGCGATCGGGAGGAAGACGCGATGAAGAGGGGAGTGGCGTTCCTGGCGGCGGCGGTATGCGCGCAGGCGGCGTGCGCGGCGGGACAGCAGGAGGCGCGTGGTGCGGGGCCGCGGCAGGAGCGGCAGGCGATGGTCGCCCTGGTGCCGAAAGGATACCAGATACAGATTCAGCTCGACGACACCCTCGATTCGCGGACGACGCGGGTGGGGGAGCGCGTCCACGCCCGCCTCCTCGCGCCGATTGATGCGGGCGGGCGCACAATCGTCCCCGCAGGGACCCGCCTCCTCGGCACGGTGACCGAGGTCAAGAGCCCCACGGCGGGGCTGCTCAAGGCCGGCATCAAGTTCAAGATCGAGGCGATACTCCTCCGCGAAGGGGCGGTCCCGATCGAGGCCTCCGCGCACCTCGACGTCAACGACCTCGCGATGAAGGGCGGCAAGATGGCGGGCACGATGGCCGCGAAGGAGGTGGCCAAGAGCTTTATCCCCGTCCTCGGCACGGTCTACCTGATCCAGAACATCGCGAGCGGGGTGCAGTTCATCACGGAGGAGAAGGAGATCACCATCCCCGCGGGCACGCAGATGAAGCTCTGGTTCGACGCGGAGACGAGGATACCTGCGGGGCGGTGACGCCGCGCCGCGCCCGGCCCGTCAAACGCCGTGGGCCCGCCGGGTCCGGGCGAAGCCCGGCAGGAGCCCTGCGCGGCTACCGCTCCCCCTTCAACACCACGAGTTCCGGCGCGACCTTGAGGAGCAGGCGCTTGCAGCGCGCGCGGGTCTCCTCGATGCTCGTGTAGGTGAGCACCTCCTCGGCGAGCGTCCGCGCGTCCGCGAGCTGCACCGAGCGGATGATCTTCTTGATCTCCGGGATGGAGACCGCGCTCACGCTGAACTCGTCGAGCCCCATCCCGAGCAGGATCAGGGCGAGCGACGGCTCCCCCGCCATCTCCCCGCACATCCCCACCCAGATGTTCTCCCGGTGCCCGGCCGTGATCACCTGGTGGATGAGCCGGAGGATCGCCGGGTGGCGCGGCTCGTAGAGGTAGGCGATCTTCTCGTTGACCCGGTCGACGGCGAGTGAGTACTGGATCAGATCGTTCGTCCCTATGCTGAAGAAGTCCACGTGCGTGGCGAGGATGTCGGCGGTGAGGGCGGCGGCGGGGGTCTCGATCATCGCACCGACCTCGATCTTCTTGTCGAATTCCTTCCCGCCCTTCAGGAGCTCGTCCGCGCACTCGTCCAGGATCCCCCGCGCGCGCACCAGTTCGTCGACCCCCGAGATCATCGGGAACATCACCTTCACGTTGCCCCGCGCCGAGGCGCGCAGGATGGCGCGGAGCTGCATCTTGAACAGGTCGGTCCGCTCGAGGCAGAAGCGGATCGCGCGCCAGCCGAGGAACGGGTTCATCTCCCGAGGCACCTGGAGGTCGGAGAGGAACTTGTCGCCGCCGAGATCGAGGGTCCTGATGATGACCGAGTGCGGATACGCCTGCTCCGCGACCGACCGGTACGCCTCGAACTGCTCCTCCTCGCCGGGGATGTCGCGGCGGTTCATGTAGAAGAACTCGGTGCGGTAGAGCCCGATGCCGTCCGCGCCCTGCGCGAACGCCGCGGGGACGTCCTCCGGCAGCTCGATGTTGGCGGCGAGGGAGACCCGGTAGCCGTCGAGCGTCTCGGCGGGGAGGTCCTTCAGACTGACGAGGCGCTCCTCGATGACCCGCAGCCTCGTCCTGACGTGGGTGTACTCCCGCAGCGTGGCGCGGGAGGGGGAGGCGATGACCACGCCCCCGGTCCCGTCCACGATGAGGGTTTCGCCGGCCTTGACCTTGCGGCTGATGTCGCGGAGCCCGACCACCGCCGGCGCCTTCAGCGATCGGGCGAGGATGGCGGTGTGCGAGGTCAGGGCGCCGATGTCGGTGGCGAAGCTGATCACCTTCTCCTGGTGCATCAGGGCGGTGTCGGAGGGGGAGAGGTCGTAGGCGACGATGATGACCTCCTCCGTGAGCCGGCCCACGTCCTCGCGCTTGCGGCCCATGAGGTTGTGGAGCACCCGCCGGGTCACGTCGCGGATGTCGCTCGCGCGCTCCTTGAGGTAGTCGTCCTCGATCTGGGAGAAGATCTCCTCGTACTTCCGGGAGACCTGCTGGAAGACGTACTCGATGTTGAACCGATCGCGCTCGATCGTCTTGATCACGTCCTCGATGAAGGAGCGGTCCTCGATGACGAGGATGTGGGCGTTGAAGATCTTGGCGTGCGCGGCGCCGAGGCGCTCGGAGACCTTGTCCTGGATCTGGAGGATCTCCTGGCGGGTGCGGATGAGGGCGTCCTCGAAGCGGGCGATCTCGAGGGGGACCTGCGCGGCGTCGATGCGCCGCTTGATGGCGACGACCTCCTCGGAGTCGAAGATGAACGCCTTGCCGATGGCGACGCCGGGGGAGGCGCCGATCCCGCGAAAGACCCGCTCCTGCATCCGCGCCGCGTGGGGGGGCATCTCAGTCCTCGCCGAACCTCTTGTTCACCAGCTCCTCGAGGGCGTTCACCGCGTTCTCGGCGTCATGTCCCTCCGCCGTGACGGTGATCTTGAGACCCTTCCCGGCCGCGAGCATCATGATGCCCATGATGCTCTTGCCGTTGACCCGCTCGCCCCCCCGCTCCACGCTGATCTCCGAGGCGAACTTGCTGGCCAGCTGCACGAACATCGCCGCCGGTCTCGCGTGGAGGCCGAGCGCGTTGGTGATGGTGAGCTCCCTGCGCACGATCGGTTCCGCCATGGCAGTCTCTCCGCTACTCCTTCTTCATGACCTCGATGAGCCCCCGGTCAAGCGCGCGGGCGGCGTGCCTGCCCATTTTCTTCAGGCGCTGGTTGAGCGCCGCCGCCTCGAGCAGCAGCACAATATCCCTGCCGGGCCGCACCGGGATGATCAGGTGCGGAAGCCGCTGCCCGAGTATCTCGATCTCCTTGTCCTCCAGCCCGAGGCGCTCGTACTCCTTTCCGCTCTCCCACTCCTCCAGGGTCACCACCAGCTCGACCTCCTGCGCGTCCTTGATGCAGGTCGCCCCGTACAGGTCCTGTACGTTGATGATCCCGAGCCCGCGGATCTCCATATGGTGCTTCACGATCTCGGCGCCGGCCCCGAACAGCCGCGTGCCGTCGCGGAGCTGGATCTTCACGACGTCGTCGGCGATCAGACGGTGGCCTCGCTTGATGAGGCCGAGGGCGCACTCGCTCTTCCCCACGCCGCTCCTGCCGCAGATGAGGATCCCCACCCCGTAGACCTCGAGCAGGTCGCCCACGATGGTCGTGGAGGGTGAGAACTGGTCCTCGAGGAAGATGGTCGCCTGGTTGATGAGCGCCATCGTGACCATCGGGCTCCGGAAGAGCGGGACCCGCTCGCGGCACGCCTCCTCGGGGAGCTCGATCGGCGGGAGATAGTTGCGGCCGATGATGACGCAGGGGACGCGCCGGCGGAGCAGCTCGCGTATCCTCTTGCGGCGCAGGCCGGGTTCCATGCTGTTGAGGTAGTTGATCTCGACCATCCCGAGGACCTGCGGGCGGCGGTTGGCGAAGTAGTCGAAGTAGCCGGCGAGCGCGAGGCCGGGGCGGTTCAGCTCGGGGACCATGATGCGGCGCTTGAGCCCCTTCTCCCCGGCGACGAGGCGGAGCTTCAGGGTGTCGCGGGTGCTGTGGTAGAACTCCTCGACCTTGATGCCGCGCATCGCGCTCCTCCCCCTAGCGCGCCTCGATCAGGCCGTAGTCGCCGCCCTTCTGCTCGTAGACCACGCACGGGGCTTTCGTTTCGACGTCCATGAAAAGGCGGTAGGTCTCCTCCTCGCCCGCCATCGCCTCCACCGCCTCCTCGGGCGAACACCAGTTGACCAGGCGGTCCTCCTTCCGGACGATGCGCGGCCGCCGGCCCTCCCCGAGCGCCTCCTCGCGGTAGACCCGCATCCGGAAGACGGCGGGCCGTCCGGGACCCTGGAGCTTCTGGGGGGTCAGGAGCCCGATCTCCCCCGCGCCGGGGCGGACGAGCAGGTTCACGCGGCCGGTGTCGGCGTTGAGGAAGGCGAAGAAGAGGTGCCCCTGCACCTTCATCTGGAGGATCGCCTCGTTCGCGGCCACCCGGTTCATCGGGAAGCGGATCGTGATGCCGCCACGCTCCGCCTCCTGGCGGGGGGCGGCACGGCGGGGAAGACGCCGCGCAGACCTCCCCCTGCGCGTGTAACGCTCCTTGAAGCGGCGGAGCTGGCGCTCGAGTTTCGCGGCGGCGGCGTCGATCGAGGCGTACATGTCCGACGTCTCGCCGCGGCAGAAGAGCTCCAGGTTCTTGCCGCGCACGGTGATCTCCGCCAGATGCCGGTACTTCTGCACGTCCAGGATCAGGTGCGCCTCGTTCAGGTGGGGGCGCTCCGTCACGATCCGCTCCAGCTTTTCGCGGGCGTACTGTTTCATCGCCCCGGTGACGCTCACGTGGCGTCCCGTCACGATCAGTTGCATGGCACCTCCTCCGAAACGCGGCCTACATCTCGAAACGTTCGCCGAGATAGAACTGGCGGGCCTCCTGGTCGTTGATGAGGAAATCGGAGGTCCCGTGGGTCAGCACCTTCCCCTCGTAGATAAGGTACGACCGGTCGGTGATGGTCAGGGTCTCGCGCACGCTGTGGTCGGTCAACAGTATGCCGAGCCCTTTCTTTTTTAGGTTCGCGATGATCTGCTGGACGTCGAAGACGGCGATCGGGTCCACGCCGGAGAACGGTTCGTCCAGGAGCATGAAGGAGGGCGAGGTCACGAGGGCCCTGCTGATCTCGAGGCGCCTGCGTTCGCCGCCGGAGAGGGTGAACGCCTTCTGCGTGGCGAGGTGGGCGATGCCCAGCTCCTCGAGGAGCTCCTCGAGGCGCGCCTTCCGCTGCGCCCGCGAGAGCGGGAGGGTCTCGAGGATGGCCATGATGTTCTGCTCCACCGTCAGTTTCCTGAAGATCGACGGCTCCTGGGAGAGGTAGCTCATCCCAAGGCGCGCGCGGTGCGCCATCGGCATCGAGGTGATCTCCTGCCCGTTGAACAGGACCGTGCCGGCGTGGGGGCGGATCAGGCCCACGATCATGTAGAAGGAGGTCGTCTTCCCCGCCCCGTTGGGGCCGAGGAGCCCCACGATCTCGCCGCGGTTGACCGTGATGTTCACGCCGTTGACGACCGCGCGGCCGCCGTAGACCTTCACGAGGTCGACGGTCCGCATCAGGGCCGCCTCCTGCGCGCCGTGGGCGGCGAGGGCCTTCTCCTGCGCCGCCCGCGAGACCGGGAGGGCCCCCGCGGGCTCGGCGGCGGCCCGCCCCTCTTTGGGCGCCGCCTTCTCCCGGGAAGCCGGGTGGTTGCCGTGTCCGCTGTCCATGCTGTCGCCTTTCCGGCCCAGGATCAGTCGCCCGCCCCGCGCGTCCCGGGGAGGCCGCCCAGGGCGTCCGAAACCCCCGAGCCCTGGTCCGAGTAGAAGATCATCCGGGCCCTCGGCTCGAATATGGTCCGGTCCTGGTCCTTGAAGATCGTGATCTTGTCCGCCGTGTAGGCGTTGGGGCCGTGCAGTATCTTGGGTTCGCCGGTGAGGAGGATCCTGCCGTCGGCGGCGGTGTAGGAGGCCCTGCGGCTCACCGATTTCCTCCCGTGCGCGTCGATCACAACCTGCCTTCCGGTCGCGACGATCTCCCTGACCTCGCGGGTGACGTTGTCGAAGGTGACGGTCATCTCGTCGGCCCACATCTCCCCGCTCTTGTCCTTGAGGTGGACGCTGCCCGCGAAGACTGCGATATTGTTCGCGTAGTCAACATCGAGGCGGTCGGAGGTGACCACCGTGGGCGGGTTCGGCGCCGCGGGCCGGGCGGTCGGGGCCGCCTCGGCGGCCGGGGCCGCCTGGCCGGGCGCGGCGGCGAGGAGGAGCATCGCGGCGAGGGCGGCGGCGGTCACCTGATCGCCCCCTTGCCCCCGGTGCCGGTGAAGATCACCTTCACGTCCTTCCTGAGCGCGCCCCTCTTGCGCTCGTGGTCCCAGTCCATCCCGGTGCCGGTGGTGACCGAGTTCTCGGTGGCGATGGTCACGAACTCGTCGGTCTTGAGCCGGCGGGTCTCCTTGTCGAGCACCGCCTTGTCCGTGGTCGCCACGGTGTTCGTGCCGTCGTCGGAGAAGAAGATGGCCCGGACGTTCTTCAGCTCGATCGTCTCCGGCGAGAGGAACGTCGCGGAGCTCCCCGCCACCTTCCACTCGATCTTGCCGTCCTTGCGGGTCGAATTGAAGGTAAACCCGTCCCTGAGTTCGGACCCCGGCTCCTGCGGCGCCGCAGGGGGATCCTCGGCCGCAGCGAGGGTGCAGGGGAGCGCGAGGAAAAGCAGGCTACGGCCTATATGCACGAAGCGCATCCTCCCACCTGCCCTGGGCCTTCAGGATCAGCTCCACCACCTCTCTGAAGGCCCCCTCCCCCCCGCGCGCCGCGGTGACGAGGCAGGCTGCCTTGCGGAGTTCTCCTGGGGCGCCGGCGACGGCCACGCCGAGCCCCGCCCCCGCGACGAGCGCGAGGTCGGGGAGGTCGTCCCCGATGCAGCAGAGCTCCTCCGGCGCGAGACCGTACGCCGTGCATAGTATAGCACGTATGCGGCCCTTGTCACCCGCGCGCTGCCAGAGGCGGTCCACCCCGAGCTCCCGGCTCCGGCGGGCGAGGGCGGCGGAGGAGCGACCCGAAACCAGGAAGACCTTGAGCCCCGCCCGGCGCGCGAGGATGATCCCGAGGCCGTCGCGGGCGTGGAACCGCTTCAGTTCCGTCCCCCGCGTTCCGTAGATGATGCCGCCGTCGGTCAGGACCCCGTCCACGTCCGAGACGACGGCGCGGATGCGGCGGGCGCGTGCCAGGATTTCGGATTGTCTCATCGTACACTACGCCACGGGCGCCGCGGGGAAACGCTCCTGCGTCGATTAGTCACCCGATGCCGATCAGGTCCACCACGTCGAGCATCCCGACCGGCCGCCGCGTGGCGTCCGTCACGGGAAGCTCGTCGAGTTTGCGCCCCTTCGGGTTGTCCCCGCGCATCACGCGGAGCGCCTCGACCGCGAGGCGCCCGGGGCCGATGGTGATCGGATTCCGGATCATGAAGTCGCGGATGGGGCGCGAGGCGATGTCGCCGCGCGCCTCGAAGGCCCGGCGGAGGTCGCCGTCGGTGAAGATGCCGGCGAGTTTCCCCGACGAATCCACGACCGTCGCGGCGCCCGCCCGGGCCCTGGTGATGGCGAGGAGCACCTCCTTGACCCGCGTCCCCGTCCCGACGATCGGATTGGCCTTTCCCGTCCGCATCACGTCGGCGACCTTCAGCAGCCGGCGCCCCAGCGCGCCCGCGGGGTGGTAGAGGGCGAACTCCTCGGGCTTCAGGCGCTTCCTGCCGATCAAGGCCACGGCGAGCGCGTCGCCCATGGCGAGCATCGCGGTGGTGCTGGCCGTCGGGGCGAGGCCGAGGGGGCAGGCCTCGCGCGCCACGCCGACGTCGAGGACGATGTCGCTATGCACGGCGAGCGACGAGCGGGGGGCCCCGGTGAGGGCGATGAGCAGCGCGCCGATCTTCTTCACCACCGGCACGAAGCGCAGCATCTCCTCCGTCTCCCCGCTCGACGAGAGGGCGAGGACGACGTCCTCCGCGGTCACCATCCCGAGGTCGCCGTGCACCGCCTCCGCCGGGTGCATCGACAGGGAGGGGATGCCGATGCTCGCGAAGGTGGCCTGGATCTTGCGGCCGATGATCCCCGGCTTCCCCATCCCGCAGACGATCACCCGGCCGCGGCAGGCGTAGATCGCCTCGACCGCCCGGTTGAACGAGGCGGAGAGCCGTGTGCCGAGATCGAGGATCGCCGCCGCCTCGATCCTGAAGACGTTTCGTGCGACCCTCAGGTGGCTCTTGTTCCCGCGCATGTGCGCCTCACCCCCCCGCCGCGATGCGGTGGATCGCGACGCAGTCGTCGAGCAGCGCCCCCGCCTCGGCGAGCGGGAGCTGGTTCGGCCCGTCGCAGCGCGCGCGGTCCGGGTCCGGGTGTATCTCGAGGAAGAGCGCGTCGCAGCCGGCGGCGACCGCCGCGCGGGCGAGGACGGGGACGAACTCGCGCTGCCCGCCGGTGCTGCCGCCGAGGCCGCCGGGGAGCTGGACGCTGTGCGTCGCGTCGAAGACCACCGGCCATCCGAAGCCGCGCATCAAGGGAAGCGCGCGCATGTCGCTCACGAGGTTGTTGTAGCCGAACGAGCTCCCGCGCTCCGTGAGGAGGATCTGTCGAGCCCCGAACGCCTCGCACTTCTCGACGATGTTCTTCGCGTCCCACGGGGCGAGGAACTGCCCCTTCTTGACGTTGACCGCCCGCCCCGTGGCGCAGACGGCCCGGAGCAGGTCCGTCTGGCGGCAGAGGAACGCCGGCACCTGGAGGATCTCCGCGACCTCCGCCGCCGCGGCCGCGTGCCCCGGCTCGTGCACGTCCACGAGCGTCGGGAGTCCCGTCTCCGCCTTGACCGCCGCCACGACCGCGAGGCCCTTCGCGAGGCCCGGGCCGCGGAATGCGTTCACGGCGGTGCGGTTGGCCTTGTCGTAGGAGGTCTTGAAGACGAGCGGGACGCCGCGGGCGCTGCAGAGCTCCTTCAGGCGGCGCGCCGTCTCGAGGACGGTCGCCTCGTCCTCGATGACGCAGGGGCCGGCGATCAACACGAGGGGAAGCCCCCCGCCGATCCGCACCCCGCGCGCCTCGACGATCCGCGTCTTCATCTCAGACGACATTGTACGCCCCCCGCCGCCGCCGGCGCCACAAAGAACATCAAGGAATACACGTTGCCACAGAGAGCACAGAGGGCACAGAGAGCAAAGAAACACACATGTTTTTCACAAAGAGCAAAAGAGAGAAAGAGGCTGTGTTTTTCTTATTGAAAAGGGATCAGCCTCTCTCTTTGACTCCTTTACTCTTTGTGAAAACGCCGAAGCAGTATCTCTCTGTGCTCCGTGTACGCCGCCGTGTGCGATTCCTCTGTGTCCTCTGTGATCTCTGTGGCGACGTTACTGTTTCTCGGCGAAGATCTTCCGCACACGCTCGAGGTCCTCCGGCGTGTCCACGCTCACCGGATCCCACGGCGTCTCCAGGACGCGCAACCGCTCCCCATGCTCCAGTATGCGCAGCTGCTCGAGCCGCTCGAGCTTCTCGAGCGGCGTCGGCGGCCAGCTCGTGAAGGAGAGGAGGAACTCCCGGCGGTAGGCGTAGAGGCCGACGTGCTTGAGGGCGGGGCCGCGGCCGCCCGCCGCCTCCCGAACGTAGGGGATCCGGGAGCGCGAGAAGTAGAGGGCGTCGCCGCGCAGGTCGCGCACCACCTTGACGACGTTCGGGTCGTCGGCGTCCGCGGAGGAGGCGAGCGAAACCGCCAGGGTGGCCGCGTTCAGCGACGGATCGTCGAGAAGCGCCCCGACCGCCGCGTCGATCGCCTCCCCGCGGATCAGCGGCTCGTCGCCCTGGATGTTGACGACAATCCCGCAGTCCATCCCCGCCGCCGCCTCGGCGACACGGTCGCTCCCGGACCGGTGCGCCGGGGAGGTCATCAGCGCCGTTCCGCCGTGCGCCTCGACCGCCTCGAAAACCCGCCGGTCGTCGGTCGCCACCGCGACGTCGTCGAGGCGCCGCGCCCGGCGCGCGGCGTCGAGCACCGCACAGACGAGGGGGACGCCGCCGATCTCGGCGAGCATCTTGCCGGGGAGCCGGGTGGAGCCGTACCGCGCCGGGATGATGCCGATGGCCTTCGTCATAGCATTGCCCTTCAGAGGATATGTGGTGCCACAGAGGTCACAGAGAGCACAGAGAATACGGTTTCAGCCGCGGATTGCCGCAGATATGGAAACAACTTTTCGTGCCACGGATCGACACGGCTGATCGCGGAGTATCTTTGAATTTCACAGTACACCTATCCGTGATGATCCGTGGCAACGCAGCCAGTTTACTCTGTGATCTCTGTGTCCTCTGTGGCGGCAGAATATCACCGCGCGGGATCCCGCGACAGGATCCAGTCCGCGGCCGCGGCGAGGTCGGCGGCGACGTGGTCGGAGAGCCGCTTTGCCCCGAGCTCCGCCTGCGTCTCCTCCCCCGCGCCGGTCAGGACGAGGATCGTGCCGCACCCCGCGTGTATCCCCGTCTCGATGTCCGAACGCCGATCCCCGACGAAGTACGAGCGCGCGAGGTCGATATCGTACCGCGCCGCGGCGTCGAGCACCATCCGGGGCGAGGGCTTGCGGCACCGGCACCGGGCCTCGGGGAGGTGCGGACAGTAGAAGATGCCGTCGAGCGCGACCCCCGCCTCCCGCAGGCCCGCCGCCATCCGGTCGTGCACCCGGCGGAGGTCCTCCTCGTCGAAGAAGCCGCGCGCGATCCCCGACTGGTTGCTGACGACGAAGACGCGGTAGCCGGCTTCCTTCAGGCGTCTGACCGCGTCGACGGCGCCCGGGAGGAATCGGAACCTCGCGGCGTCGCCGAGGTAGCCGGGGTCGTGATTGAGCGTGCCGTCCCGGTCGAGGAAGACCGCCGCCTGTTTCACGGGTACATCGCCTCGAGCAGCTCCCTCCGGGTGGCGACCGCCGTCCCCACCTTGCCCACCACGACGCCCGCGGCGTAGTTGGCGACCGTCGCCGCCTCCTCCATCGAGGCGCCGCAGGCGAGGGCGAGGGTGAAGGTGCTGATGACGGTGTCGCCGGCGCCGGAGACGTCGTAGACCTCGCGGGCCACGGTCGGGATGCGCGTCGGCGCGCAGCCGCCCTGAAAGAGGCACATCCCCTGCTCGCCGAGCGTGACGAGCACCCCGCGGCAGCCGAGGCGGTCGAGCAGAACCCCGCCGACCTCCTCGAGGCCCGCCCGGTCCTCCGCCCCGGCGAGCCAGTACGCCTCGGGGCGGTTGGGGGTCATGACGGTGATCCCGCGGTAGTCGATGCGCCGCCCCATCTTGGGGTCGACCGCGAGGATCGTGTCGTGCCGCCGGGCGAGGCGGATCAGCTCCTTGACGAGCCGCTGGGTCACCAGCCCCTTGCCGTAGTCCTCGATGATGACTGCGTCGAGCCCGTCCATGACCGACCGGACGTAGGAGAGGAGACGCGCGATATCCTTCTCCGTGACCTCCGTCTTGCTCTCGCGGTCGACCCTGACCACCTGCTGGCTGTGCGCGACGATGCGCGTCTTCAGGGTGGTGGCGCGGCGGGGGTCGCTGATGATGCCGCCGGGATCGATCTTCCCGCGGGTGAGCCGCTCCATCAGCGCCATCCCGATCCGGTCCGCGCCGATGATGCCGCAGACGTGCGCCTTGGCGCCGAGGGCGGAGATGTTGTTGACGACGTTGGCGGATCCGCCGGGAACGTCGGACTCCGAGGTGACCTCGACCACGGGGACCGGCGCCTCGGGGGAGATGCGCCCCACCGTGCCCCAGACGAACCGGTCGAGCATCAGGTCGCCCACCACCAGGATCCGGGCGTCCTCGAATCTCCCCAGGAGCCGCTCCAGTTTACGTCTCGAGATCTTCTTCACGCGCGCCCCCGTCAGAGTTTTTCGATGATTGCCTGCGCGAGGAGCGGGATCATGATCTCGTGGTGGCCGAGCAGGTACTGTCCGGTTCCCCCGGCGGCGACCGGCCGGCGGACCACGTTCTGGAGGGGGCGGTACTGGAGCAGCATGTCGAAGACCGCGGCGGTGAAGTTCCGCACCGGCCTGCCGGCGCTGCGGGCGACCGTGAGCGCCTTGAGGAACACCTCCGGCAGCACCACCGCCGAGCCGAGATGGAGCACGACGCCCCCGTTTCCGAGCCGCGCCACCACCTCCGCGAGGAGGCGGAAGTCGTCCATCGTCGTCTTGCCGATGATCCTCCCGTCCGCCTGGGGGTGCTGGTGGATGATGTCGGTCCCGATGGCGATATGCACCGTCGCGGGGATGCGGAGGCGCACCGCCTCCGCGAGGAGGCTCGCCTCGCGGTGCGGGAGGCGGCGCTCGAGGATGTAGCGGCCGAGCGCCCATCCGGCCCCGAGCTCCTCCGCCTCGCCGAGGAGGAGCGCCTCGTTCATCATCCGCCCCGTCTCGCGGGCCATCCCGAAGGTGCCGCGCTCGAGACCCGCCTGGACGTTCTCGGAGGTCTTGCCGATGAGGGCGACCTCGAAGTCGTGGATGCTCGTGGCGCCGTTCATCGCGATGGCGGTGACGGCGCCGCGGCGCATCAGGTCGATCAGGACGGGGCTCAGGCCGCACTTGACCACGTGCCCCCCCATCATGGCGATCACCGGCTTGCCGCGCCGGCGGGCGGAGACGACCGCGTCCACGACCGCGCGCAGCCCGGTGGCCGCCAGGATCCGCGGGAGGGAGTCGTAGAAGTCGCGGAACGAGGCCCCCTTCCGGCCGGGCCGCCCGAACATCGCGCGGGTGACCTTGTGCTTCCTCCGGGAGAGGGGGACCGTCTTCACGCGACGATGCAGGGGAAACCGCGTTTTTTCAGCCATGGGGGCCTTTGTATGCCGCCGCGAAGGCAACGCCGGGACCGAGGAAAAAACGCCTGAAACCGGTCGCGGGAAATCGGCGGTTGCGCCCGCGTCGGTGCGCCTCGGCGGCGACCAGTGACGGGAGAAATGCTATCAGCAAAAGTGCCGGAAGTCAATTGCGCCGGGCGCCGGGTGAGGTACCCATTTCAGAAGAAGATAACTTCCAAAGTGGCGTTCATACTTGGTGCAGCCCCTTTGCGCCCGCGCGAAGTGGAGGAACTCCTTCACCTACCGGATCAGGTACGGCCGGTGCTTGGGAAGCACCAACTCCTACGCGCGCAAGAAATTGGAGCAGCCGTCCAGCACTGACTTCGACCGTTCATCGGTATCAGTCATAACGGAATACCCGTGTTATACACAAATCTCTATAACTACGGCATATCCGTTGTTATGGTAATCGCCGAATTGCGTGACGCCAAGATCTTCTCTGGATGGAAGGAGGAAAAGATTGACAGAACATCTGGTCGGCAATATTCTGGACGAGAGAAGCGCGGGGTTCTCTATAAACGGAGATTGTGTAGATAAACAAGTTCGAGCAAAACAGATGAAATGGTTCAGGCAACGCAGTGAACAGCCATCGAGATTCGATCCACCAGGACCAAGCCCATGGTATCTACGCGGAAGGAAGATCGAGACAAGCGCAGGGATTCTCACTTGGGCTGACTTCGGCAATCATCCGGTCTTGGCGGGCGTGTCCCGTCTTCAGACTCGCGAATCCGCCGATGTCATGTTGCTGGACTTCGGCTGTTACTTCAGCCCGTTGGAGAGCGGTCTGATCCTACTGTGGTACGAACACGCCAGAAATGACGACGATCCAACCACGAATCCGTTCATCCACTTTGACATCATCGACCCTTCCGGCTTGACGCCCATAGAAGACGCCTCATCAGAAGCCGATCGAATGCGAAAGGGGAAGCAGCACCGAGTGTTTGCCCCGCCGGCGATAGCGGACTTCACTTGTTTCACCGCCCTTCCCTCTGGTCGACACAATCTCGCAGACTTACCTCCGGCGTTTGCGACGATTGAGGAAACACTCGTCCTGGCCGACTACTGCCCGAACGGGAAACCGAGCAACTACTTCGACCAGATGTGTCGGGCAATCTTCGCCTTCGATTTCAGGGGGGGCCGGGTAGAAGTCATTCCTCAGGACTGGTTCAACGACGGGAAGTATGACTTCGGCTACCAATGGATCACACGTGTGGCGCGAGATCCAGACACGGGGCGCATCTTGGGGGACGGGATTCGACTCGGATTCTTCCGGCTAGACGAGACCGCGAGACACGTCGATGAGTGGCTCACAAGCGATCCCTTCTATGGACCAAGAGGATAAGAAGCTCGAACCAGCGCTTTCAGCCTATCGGCGGCCCGGGGCCGCCTCAGGCTGAAGCGTAACGTTCGCTGAATGAAAGGAAACAAAACACAGATGACACTCGCTTTACGTATTAGCTTGATGGCTCTCCTAATCACAGGCTTGGAAGCAGTAGCTTTTGGAGAAGAGAAAACGGGAATGGATGCCTTCAGGCTTATGCAAGAAGGAAAAGCGAAGGAGGCGATACAGATATTTGAGAATTTGTCGGCAAAAGGTGATACCAAAGCCATGGTACAGCTCGGACTCTATTATTATGAAGGAACTGGGGTAAAACAAAACTATCCCAAAGCCATGGACTGGTGGTTGAAGGCGTTCACTAATCAGAACGCTGATGCATTTGTAAATCTCGGTGTCATGCACAGGGATGGTCAAGGCGTTCCAAAGAACAAGAAGATTGCGTATTGCGTTTTCCTGACAACGCACATGTGTGGCTTGGGTTCAGAATCCACCCAGTATCGTTCTAACAGTTCCCTCCGGCGAATCATGGAGGAACTCTCAAAAGAAGACATTAAAGATTGCCTCTCGAACTATACGCTCGGATACATTACGGCATACATCGAGGCCAGAGGGCAGATGAAAGGCATTCCGGACGAATACAAGCCCTCTGATGAGAATCCAGCACTCAAAGATACGGGCTGGTGGTTGGACAGTGAGCTTGACGCCATTTATGGACCGCCCACAGAAGCAGAAAAGAAGAGGCGAGAAGATAGAGACAGGCAGAGGCAGTTAGAAACAGCTTCCCTAAGACATACGTTGGTGTTTCAGATCAAGTTTCCAGAGAAGTCAGCGAAGCAGTTTCGATCCTATGACTTCATTACTGATCAAGGCATGGGTTCTGGACCCATTCCAGAGAAGAAGCTTGAGGGGCAAGGTGACTATCTTGTTTATGAAGATGATGCTCTGATTTACGCAAATCAGCATCGGTACGTGACAATTGAGAACGATAAGGATGAGACCATCGTCTTCAAGATTGATCATCCAGTCAAACCGGCCCCCTCTGATTGGAGCAAGTGGCAGAAAGCGGATTACATCTTAACAGATGGCATGGAGAAATTCACGCTTCTCCACGGGGGAGAACCAAAGAGCAGGAAAGTCGATGTGCCAGTCAACATGCCGACACTGAGATTCAAAATTATTAAGAAATGACAGCGAACAACCCACTGAACGGTACGGCGTACCGCCGCCCGTTAGTGGAAGCGTTGAGCCGACGCGTGCGCGTCGGCTCAACGGGCGGCGGCTGTTCCCAGCCGCTGGCCGGTCCGCGCTGCGCGCGGCCCAACCAGCGGCTGGAGCCTACGGCCCTGCAGCGAGCAAGCTCGCCTCCGGTCCGAGGCTCAGCCGCCGCCCGTTCGGCAGGAGGAAGAATGACAGAACGGAAGATCATTGCGGGGACGACGATGTTCTTCGGCGTGCCCGCCAAGCCGATGCCGGAGATCATGGCGGATGCGATTGGTCAGATTGTCGCCCAAGTCCCCGGCATCGTCGAAGCGTATCTTCCTCAATGCTATGTCCAAGGCGACGAAGCAGCGAGGCAGGTACTTGTAGTCGGAGTCACTGCCAAAGACCAGATTCCGGCGATCATGCAACACCTCATGGGCAAGATGGAACTCGTCATGCCGCCCAAGCAGTTCATTGACATCCTTCCGTTTCAGGTCGCCGACATGCCATCGGAAGCAAGAGTCGCGGAGTGCAGGGTATTCGGGGGATCGAAGCCGCCAGAGCGCAAACAACCATGGTGGAAACTCTGGTGAAATCAGAGCCGAACCAGCAAATGCTCGGTACGGCTTCGCCGCCCGAGAGTTGCAACGTTGAGGCGACGCGCTAAGCGCGTCGCCTCAACGGGGCTGCGGCTGGCGCCGCTGGCCGGGGCGCGAGAAGCGCGCGCCCCAACCAGCGGCTCGACCGCACGGCCTGCGGCGGGCAGGCCCGTCTCCGGCCTCCGGTCAGCCGCAGCCCCGTTAGATTGCTATCGGATATAAATGAACAGAACAAGCCAATACAAGCTTCTCTATCTCCTCGCAATGATTCTGATCGGTGCACCTGTTGTCTTCTGCATCTTTTACTTTCGGCTTTCTTTGCAGGCAGTAATGCTTGTTGCTGTCTTGTTGCTCATTCCTGGAAGACTTCCTGGCTTTTTCTGGCGCGATTTTTCCCGTGGGCGCAAGCTCTTGAGTACAGGAGATTGGGAAAGCTCCCTGAAGTACTTCGAACGCTTTCTCTCTGAGGTGAAAAGGCGTCCCTGGCTCAAGCATTTTATTTGGTTGAGTTGGGGATTTTACACCAGGGATATTGAGGTGATGACACACAACAATATGGGTGCGGCGCAACTCGGTCTGGGACAGCTAGCAGAGGCAGAGCAGCATTTTGACATGGCCAGACAAATCGACAGCCAAGCCCCACTGCCCTATTACAATCTCGCGTTGTTGGCACAGATAAGAGGGGATGCTGACAGCGCCAAGGCGTTGCTGGAGAAGTCACAGATACTCGGGTACAGAGGGACAACCTACGATAAGCTGATTGAAGTAGCGGGTTCTGTTCTAGCACAGATAGAAGGTCATGGCGCTGGATAGGCATTGATAGATGATGCAATCTAACAAGCGCGTGCAGGCCGACGCCGCTGTCGCGGCCGGTGTAGCGGCGAAAATTGGTTATGTAACGCGGCTTGAATGGAAGCCGATCTCGGTAAACTCGCGGCGCGGCTGACGCGCAGAGCGTTGGCTCAATTATGACAATGACTCTGCAAATAAAGGCAGCAATTCGAGGATTCAACGATATCATTATAGATGGCGTTCCCTTTCTGCTTAGGCAAAACGAGACCGCATTTTTGTCATTTATGTGCTCCGTTGCTGCAATTGATGCTTTGGCAGGTTATCGCTACGAGACAGATAATGTTGGGGAACGTTTTGTAGCCTTCATCATAGACTATTTTCCGGACAGTTATGCCCCCCATGCTAAAAACCTCTATAAGCTGCGGTGTCGCTTGCTCCATAACTTCTCGCCTGCATACTTCACATTGGCTCATGCGCAACCCGCAAAACATCTACATAAAAGTGGGATAGGCGACACAATCCTCAGTGACAATGTATTCTTTGATGACCTGAAAGCAGCTGCTAAGGAATTTTTCACTGAAGTAGAAAACGATGTTAAGCGCCAGGATGTCATGCATGCTCGTCTTATCAATTTAGACAGAGGGGGTGCTATTTTTTACATATAGACGGGCTAACCAAGCGCTGCACCTGACCTGAGAAACGCGGGTTTGTATGATCAGCAGCCCCAGGTGTGGCAAACGTCGGCGATTGTTCTTGTAGGCCGGTGCTGTACTATTTTCTCAGGCAGGTGAGCTTCACGGTTGAGCCGACGCGTGCGCGTCGGCTCAACGGGCGGCGGCTGTTCCCAGCCGCTGGCCGGTCCGCGCTGCGCGCGGCCCAACCAGCGGCTGGAGCCTACGGCCCTGCGGCGAGCGAGCTCGCCTCCGCGTACGCCGCTGATCCGCAGCGCTGCGCCTGAGTGTTCCCCGGCGCGCTGATCCACGCGCCCGGAACAATCGGCACGATCGGTCACCCCGCCCCGCCCACGCGGTCGGAGGCCCAGGGTCGGGCCGGTTTGCCGCTCAGCCGGCCCTGTATTGTTTCCGATTCATCTTCTTCCACCATCTGCAGTTCTCGACGTGCGCTCTCGATGGAGGAGGTTGCGTCTGCCTACGAAGAATGCGATTGAGCCACGACCAGCACCGCGTACGCCGCCGCAAGGGTGCGGGAGTGGGAGAGGGAGACGAGGATCCTGGCTTCGGAGGCGATGGGTTCGGGGAGCATGCAATACGGCATGCCCCATTCGTCGCGTTCGATCGCGACGCTGCGGAAGGGGAGGGGGGGGAGGCCGGCCTGCCGCAGCGCCGCGCGGACCGCGGCCTTGGCGGCGAACCGGGCGGCGAGACGCTGGAGGCGCGCGGCGCCCGAACCGCAGTAGGCCAGTTCGGCCGGCGTGAAGAGCCTGGAGAGGAGGCGGGCGCCGAACCGTTTTTCGGACGCCTTCAGGCGCTCTGTCTCCAGCAGGCAGAGGCCGTGGAACACGGGCGCCGCCGGGCCGTTCCTTCCCGCGGTGCTCATACGATCCTGTTCCCGTCGGACCCGCCGGACGGATTCAGACGGGGCGTTCCTCTCCGCCTCGCGACGTCCTCCGGTCTCGTGCGCCAGCGCCGGTGCATCCAGACCCACTGGTCCGGGTGCTCCCTGATGTAGCGCTCGATGACGCGCGACCAGGCCTGCGTGTTGTGCACGAGGTCCGCCTCCCGGTCGCCGCTCCGGCGGAGGGGGATCGGTTCGTCGACGACGATCCGGTGTTTCCGCCCCTCCCGGACGATGCGTGCGGGTATGAGCGGGGCGCCGGTCTTCATGGCGATGAGGACCGGCGCGGTCGGGGTGTAGGCGGGGCGGCCGAAGAACTCCACGAACACCCCGTCGAGCTTGCGGACGTCCTGGTCGGCGAGGATCCCCACCACCTCGTTGTTCTTCAGGGTCTTCAGGATCGCGCGCGGCGACTCGTCCCGGTAGAAGACCCGGAACCCTTTCGAGAGCCGGAGGCGCGAGAGGAGGCGCTCGTACTTCTCGTAGTAGACCCGCCGGGCGACGACGCCGCCGTGCAGGCCCACGGAGACGAAGTAGGCGGGGATCAGCTCCCAGTTGCCGAGGTGGCCGGTGATGATGATGATCCCCTTGCCCTTCCGTTTCTCGCGGTCGATGATCTCCCTCCCCTCCATCGAGACGAGCCGGTGGAGCGCGGCGGAGTCCATCCGCGGGGAGAGGGCGAGCTCCGCCATCGTTTTCCCCTGGTTGACGAAGACGCCCCGCGCGATGCGGGCGCGTTCCGCGGCGGTCATCTCGCCGCCGAAGGCGGCGGCGAGGTTGTCGAGCGCCTTGCGCCGTTCGCGCCGGAGAAGGTGGTAGGCGCACCAGCCCGCGCCCGAGAAGAGGGCGAAGAGGAGGCGGGCGGGAACGACCCGCGCGGCGGCCAGCAGCCCCACCGCCGCGTAGTAGAGGAGATCCTTCCTGAATCTGTGCCGGACCTTCCTGGGCATCTGCGGCGTCTCTTTCGTCGGGCCGGGGGGCCTTTCAGAGGGCATGGCGTGCACCGCGCTTCTCCCGCAACAGCTGCTCCACCGCCTCCCGGACCCGCTCCACCGGGATCGCCGCCATGCACCCCTCCCCCCTGTCGCACTCCCTGCGGTAGCAGGGGCTGCACGGCACCGGCGCGCAGACGATTCGATGCGTCGGGCCCCAGGGGCCTGTCCGCCGGAAGCTGGTCGGGCCGAACAGGGCCACGACCGGCGTCCCGACGGCGGCGGCCAGGTGCATCGGCCCGGTGTCGTTGGTCACCAGCACGTCGAGCCGCTCGAGGAGGGCGGCCATGCGAAGCGGGTCCCAGACCCCGTCGACCGCGAGCGCCGGGCCTTTCATCATCCGCACCGTCTCCGCCCCCTCATGTTCCGCGGCGCCGATCGCCACGACCGCCGCGCCCGCGGCGCTCGCCGCGTCCCCCAGCGCCGCGAAGGAGGCGCGCGGCCAGCGCTTGCTCGCCCAGCGCGCCGTGACGGAGAGCCCCACGCGCGGCGCGCGTCCTCCCGGATCGAGCCGGTCGAGAAGCCGCCGGGCCCAGTCGCGGTGCGCCTCCCCGGTGCCGAGCGGAAAGGAGACGCGGTCTCCCGAAACGCCGAGGGCCGCGGGGAGGAGCAGGTACCGCTCGACGGCGTGCATCTCCGGGTGGGGGACGCGGACCCGGACGTTGTAGAGGAGCGGGGCGCCCTCGCGCGCGTTCGCGAATCCGGCGCGGACCGGCGAGACCGTGGCCGCGGTGAAGACGGCGCTCCGGAGCAGCCCCTGCAGGTCGAGGACGGCGTCGAAGCCCCCGCCGTAGAGCCCTCGGCAGAGGGAGATGAACGACGACGCCGCCCGGACGAGCGTGCCAGACGGTTTCCAGAGGTGGCGGGGGAAGGGGATGATGCGGTCGACGCAGGGGTTCTCCTCGAGGAGGCGCCGGTACTGGGTATTGACGAGCCAGCTGATCGTCCCGCCGGGGAGCGCCTCGCGCAGGCGGGCGGCCACGGGGAGCGTCTGGACGATGTCCCCGAACGAGCTCGTCTTGATGATCAGGATGTTGCGCATCATTGTTGCCACAGAGGACACAGAGAGCACAGAGATATACCACAGTAACTACAGTTTCTCGTTTCTGGTCTTCGCGCGTTCTCTATGCCCTCTGTGGCGCAGCGATGATGATGCAATGGCGGCACAGAAATTACAGAGAAATGCGTTTGATCCCATCGACGAGCACTAATTCCCCGAAATTGATGATGAGACCGCGCCTCCGCCCTGTCGCTCTCAGATAGGATAGAACCTGAGAAGTGGCAACCTCGGGCACACTATGAAGGGACTTCAATTCAACGACCACTTCTCCCTCCACGAGTAGATCCAGTCTTTGACCGCTAATGGGATGACCCTTATATACTATATCCACGCCGATTTGACGCTCGAATCTGATGCCCCGGAGCACAAACTCGTGACAGAGGGCTTCTTCATACACGGATTCGAGCAGGCCGGGCCCAAGTGTCTTGTGCACTTCAATGGCGGCGCCGATGATCTTCCCCGTCAATTCGTCGGTCATAGTACCCTAATGGGTATTTGTTAACTCTGTGATCTCTGTGTCCTCTGTGGCAACGATGAGTGCATCCCCGCGGCGGAATTCCCGCCCCGTCCTCTTCAGGTACCGCCGCGTCCTCCGCGAGAGCGTGCGCCAGATCCCGGGAAGCTCCGCGCGCCGCGCGGGGCCGAGGTACCATTTCAAAAACCGCATCCGATCGCGGATCCCGAGCAGGCCGAGGTCGAGGAACGACTTGTTGAGCTGGAGCAGGTTGCGGAGCACCTGACGCCGGGAGAGGTCGAGCCGCGTCCGGACGAAGTCGAAGTCGGTGAGGAAGAAGGACGGCGTCCCGTCGCGGTTTGTCCCGACGAGGATATTGGTCGCCTTCATGTCGCCGTGGTAGATCCCGACGCGGTGGACCTTCCTGAGGAAATGGGCGAAGAGGCGCATGAACGCCGCGACCTCCGCCTGCCGCGATCCGCCTCCGCGTCCGAGCCCCGCGAGGGCGTCGGCCAGGTTTACGACGCCCGGGATCTTCTCGGTGACGAGGTAGGCGTTGCGGAGGAGGTTCAGCGCGGAGCGCTCCTCGATCGCGGCCACCGCCCGCACCGCCCTGATGTTCCGGATCTCGATCGCGTAGGCGCCCTGCCAGGAGCGCAGCGCCTGCGAGCAGCGCCAGAGATAGTTGAACGCCTTCCAGCCGCGCTTGGGCTTGTAGTGCTTGATGAAGAGAGTGCGGCGGGCGCCGTGGAGCTCGATCTCCCGCTCCCAGAGGTCCTTGCTTCGCGACTCCTTGACCAGCCGCGCCCCGCCCGCCCGGAGGTCCCCGCCGAGGAACAGCTTCGCCATCCCGCCCCGCCACTCGCCGCGGCGGGCGAAGCCGCTGAACCCCTCGAAGGAGAGGCGCATGAAGTACTTGTTGTTGGCGAGGCAGCGCC